>Ga0209164_1000439_pt1 | contig 100533 bp, 86 predicted proteins | sample MTBNYHSulfiMetaG_FD_187458 | JGI IMG/M metagenome (GOLD analysis project Ga0209164, IMG submission 187458) | Enrichment culture microbial communities from rom New York Harbor, USA that are MTBE-degrading - MTBE-NYH (New York Harbor Sulfidogenic)... | ecosystem: Environmental > Aquatic > Marine...
GCCCAGCGGGGGCGATAAGGGGCGCTGGCGCGGAAGACCACTACAACAGTCGAGAGGAAGCCGTTGACCTGCAGCGCTGTCTTGCCCAGCTTGAGGAGTTCATGCGGCTTCCCGGCATTACCGACACCGTCTGCGGGCTCTGTATCAGGGCGTGTCCCTACGGACGATAGGCCGCCAGGACGAGAGCGCCTCATCTGCACGGGAGGAAGTCAGGGGTTCGAGTCCTTTCGGCTCGACCTTGGCTTTGAACGATGGGCTGTGTTTTCTTCGGCGCCGCTTCATGTCTGCTCGTCCTGCTCTTCTTGTTCTGGGAGCAGAACCCGCTCTTAGCCACCTGTCCAAATTTCGGGTACCACCTGAGGCACTGGACACACCATACAGACGCACGCTCAAGTCGGACGGTCTCTTGAACGCAAAATACCCCGGTGGGCAGGAAGCGCATAAGAGCGTGCTGGAACAGGAAGGACACGAGATATGCCAGAAAGGGAGTGATTTCCTGGTCCGGTACTTGCAGAAACATCTGGTATAGTGAGGGTAGGGACAAGCTATCGTTTCTCACGGCTCGATTAGGATAATCACTCTTGAGGGATAGAACCATTGAATCATTCGAAAAATCTTCTACTGTATCAAGATAAGCCCAAATACGGACTTCTTTTCAAGCTTATTCTGATAATACCGGCGGCGGCATTTCTGGCGGCAAGCCCCTATCTATGGTTGTCGGGTGACACTTCCGGTAGTCTGGCCCTGTTGCTTGAGGCGTTCATAATTGGATTGATATTCTGGCTTGTATTCCCTCGCAAATATCAGGTCTACGAGGACCATTTGCGTATAGTGCTGGGTGCACCCTTCTCAGTCAAAGTTCGATTCCACAACATAAAGACAATAAGGATCACAGGCAAGTTGTCTTTCACCGTCAATTTCGCCACCAGGATAACCGGGAGTTACGTAGAAATAGAAAGAAAGAAGGGGCTGAGCATCGCGATCACCCCCACAGCTAATGATTCATTTGTAGAAAACGCGAATCGCGCTTTAGGGCAGTGGTTGAAAACGAGCAGTGGTCTAGCGTCTACTGAACAAACGAAAACGCATTGACCTTCCGATGGGTCTCTCAAGAACGCACGCAGCGCCACGGCCGAGCTCTGGCTGTGCCCCTCGCCAAATCACCACGCCCTCCCTCTTGACACATTGGCATTCTGGTGATATAATACGATATATCGTGATATGACGCGATATATCAAGCCAGGGAGCAACGTGACAGCAGTATCACAGTGCACGCAACGGAGGGGGTCCGCAGGCTGGCGCCGGAACCATGACGCGCGATGCACGGCCACGGCGCCCCGAGACGCCGCCAACAACGAACCCCCAGTGATACTCATGTGAACAAGGAGGTAAACATGTTCCATACGCACAGGCTCTTTCCCGGCCCGGGGCACACCCGTCACTTCAGGAGAGGAGACCTCAAGTACGTCATCCTGCACCTGGTGAAGGACCAGCCTCGACACGGCTACGACGTCATCCGCGCCCTTGAAGAACACTCCCACGGTCTGTACACACCCAGCCCCGGAGTGGTCTACCCCACCCTTCAGTTGCTCGAGGAGATGGGCTGTGTCGCCGCTGAACAGCAGGACGGCAAGAAGGTGTACTCCATCACCCAAGACGGGCTTGATTTTCTCGCCAAGGGAGAGAAACGCTCCGACGATATCAGGCGGCACATGGCAAAATGGTGGGACGTCGCCAACGCCGAGGAAATGGGCGGCGTGATGCACGGCTATCATGAACTGGGGCGCGCGCTGCGAAGGGGCCTTCGCGGAGCCACGGCAGAGAAGCTGGACCACGTGCAGCAAGTCATCACCAAGGCGCAGCAGGACATCGACGACATACTTCAAGGCTAGTCCACCTGGAGCGGGAAGATGGCACACGAATCCGGTCATCAGCTATCCGGCATCGAGGCCATGCGAACGCTCACCGAGGCGTTCACCAAAGAGCTGGACCCTGGGACAGCAGACAGGCTGCTGGACGTGGGTACGGGAAGCGGGCGATTTGCAGCGGCCCTGTGCAGGCTGGTTCCCGATGGCTCAGTCACCGGAATTGACCCAGCCCGCGACAGGCTTCGGGCAGCGAGAGAGGCCATGATCAGGCACCGGGTCGCGAACCTCGAACTGGCGAACGGGTGTGCAGAGACTCTTCCATTTGTATCCGAAGTCTTCGACTCGGCTTGTCTCATGTTCAGCCTGCATCATTTCGCCGACCCAGCGAAGGGCCTGTGCGAGATACGCCGCGTGGTGAAGAAGGGGGGACACCTCGTCTCGGTGGACCCGATCCTGAAGGAGCCAGTGGACGAGGACGACAGGCGGCTGAGGGCGGTGATCGAGGAAGCGTTCCGACTGACGCACGGCCCAGAACACCGGTTCTTCACCGTGCCAGAGTTGCAGGAGCTGTATCACCGGATGGGCTTCTCGGTGCTGTCCTGTAGCGCCTACGCGTTCCCTGTTCGGCAGTTGGGACTGGCTGGCATTCCCCAGGGAGGTCACTGGCTTGACGCCCACCGTCTATTGCGCTCACGACACGACGAAGACCTTATGCGCCGGTTTGAGCGCGACTACTTCTCCTTCCGTGAAGAGGCGGGGCAGTTGCTGGTGGAGGGGGAGACGATTTGGGCCGTCATCAGGGCAGCCAGGAGCAACAACTGAATCTCAAAGAATCTACGGAGGGGACAGCATGGACAAGGCACAATCCAATCTGGACTTCAGACTCATGTCGCTCATGTTCAGGGTCCGCGACGTGGTTACACCACGTATGCGCGTCCTGGAGGAGGTGGGGATACAGCCGGGTTTCCGAGTGCTTGACTACGGCTGCGGGCCCGGCAGCTACACTCCTCCCCTCGCTGAGCTGGTGGGGGAATCGGGGATGGTCTACGCTCTTGATATCCATCCACTCGCCATCAAGATGGTTCAGAACGTCATCAGAAAGAGGCAACTGGCCAACGTCGAGACCATTCATTCCGACTGCGATACAGGCCTGCCCGACAGCAGTGTGGACGTCGTGACACTGTACGACGCCCTTCACAACCTGCATGACCGAAACACGGTGCTGAAAGAGTTACACCGGGTGTTGAGACCCACTGGAGTCCTGTCTCTGCATGACCATCACCTGAAAGGCGACGAGTTGGTCTCTGCGGTAACTGGCTCCGGCCTGTTCCGGCTTTCGAGAAAGGGCAGAAGAACATGCACTTTCGTGAAGGCGGAGAGCACGGGATGACTCCACGCCGGCCAGGCACAGCGGCGCCGTTGGGTGGCTCAAGCCGACCCCTCGTCTTCAGATCCCAATGCAGATAGTGGAAGGAGGCCCAGGATGCCCAAGCGACAGGAACATCAGGAAGCGACAGTTGCGGGTGTGGAAGAAGCAAGACAATTTGCCGAGAGCCATCGTAAGTACGCGCCGATGATGTATGGCAAGTTCCCGGAGTACGTCAAGTCCCTCGGTGGGATCCGAAGATGTCTCGAGGTTGGCTCTGGCCCAGCCACATTGACTGCCATGGTTGCCGAGTGCAATCCACAGTTGCATGTCACAGCCCTCGATATCTCACCACATATGGCCGCTGTTGCTCAAGAGTACATCGAAGAGAAGAAGTTGCAAGACAGGATACATCTAGTCGTCGGTGATGCGGCGGATGAGACTGTGATGGCAGAACTGGGCCGGTTTGAGCTTGTCTACTCTTTCTTCTCACTGCACCACTGGGAGGAGCCGCGGAAGGTCATCAGCAATCTCCTTGAGGCCACCACCGACGACGGACGGCTGTACCTGCACGACTTTCGACGACTCTGGTGGGCACGGTACCTGCCGCTGGGCAGCCGTGACAAGAAGGTGATCGGAGCTGCGTATACCCCGGGTGAGGTCAGGGCTCTCCTTGGGCAGATGGACATCGGTCAGTATGAAATCAGGACAGCCTTTCCGTGCTTCCAATCTCTCGTCATCACGAGAAACGACACGGCTGCCCGGTTTGCCGTTGTCTCATAGAAATGGAGCAGGAGCGAGGCACCAGACATATTGCGGAGCGCCCATGCGACTTCACAGAGATCGCTGAGTTCTCCTGAAAGGCGCATCAATTGGGCACATTCCCCTGAAAAAAGGCTTGACAACAAAAATCGGGGAGCCTATAATCGGGACTTGGTGAGCAAAACGGCCGGGGTTCACCCGCTGGATGGTGGGATGCGAAACCCCGGGTGAAGGCGAAAAAGGAGCCGTTATTGCTGGGTGACTTCGGGTACATCGGAATCTGCCTCATAGCTGCTTTCGCCTTCGCTGCCACCACCATTCTTATTCCCGTAACCCTCAGATTACTTGGCCTCGTCCCCAAGAAGCCCAATCCCACCAAGTACACCACCTATGAGTGTGGCATGGAAACGGTGGGGAATTCCTGGGTCCAGTTCAACTTCCGCTATTACTTCTTCGCCCTGCTGTTCGTAGTATTCGACATCCAGGTCGTTTTCCTGTATCCCTGGGCCGTGCACTTCGGCCAACTCAGGGTCTTCGGCCTTATTGAGATGCTCGTTTTCGTACTCATCCTCATCGTTGGCTTCGTCTATGCCTGGAGGAAAGGGGTCCTACGGTGGAGATAGAGAAGGCCTACTCGCTGAGCGACTACGACAAGAGGGAGGCCCTCCAAATCGAAGCGCTCAAGGCGGCGGCAAAGGAGCCTTATCCCGATCCGGTCGAGTGGCTTGAAGAGGAGCTTGAGCGCAACGTTCTCCTCACGACTACCGAGCGTCTCTTGGACCTCGGGAAGCGTTTCTCAGTGTGGCCCAACACGTTTTTCCCCGCATGCTGTGCCTTCGAGGTCATCTCCGCCGCCGCGTCGCGCTTCGACTTCTCCCGTTTCGGCATGGAGGTTCTACGCCCGTCGCCACGGCAGGCCGATTTGATGATTGTCGCCGGTACGGTCACATGGAAGCTGGCCCCGGCGATGCGGAGGGTCTATGACCAGATGGCCGAGCCCAAGTGGGTCATCGCCATGGGAGCCTGTACCATCAGCGGCGGAGCCTTCCGCGGTTCATACAGCGTGGTGCCGGGGATAAACCGTATAGTACCGGTGGACGTATACATACCGGGGTGCCCACCGCGCCCCGAGGGTGTGATCAACGGGTTCATGACCCTGCATCGCAAGATCGCCAAAGACAAGCTTCTGAAGAAAGACTAGCATGACTAAGACGCTTTCCGGTGCCGAGGTGGCGCGACAGATTGGGGAGCCACTCCCCGATGCAGTCACTGGTTCCGACGATACCACCGTATTCGTCCGTAGCGAAGCCATTTTGGACGCAGCGCGTTTCCTCAAAGAGTACCTCGATTTCGACTACCTGGTGAGCATTACCGCTATCGACTTCAACGACCATTTCGATGTGGTGTACCACCTGCGCTCCCTCAAGAACAACTACGGCGTCGTACTGAGAACGAGGTGCGACGACCGCCAGAGCCCCAGTGTGCCGTCGGTAGTCAGCCTGTGGCAGGGGGCCGATTTGCAGGAGCGCGAGGTCTATGACCTCATGGGCATTTCCTTTGATGGGCACCCCAACATGAAGCGCATTGTCCTGTGGGACGGATACGAGGGGCACCCGCTGAGGAAGGATTTCATCCTGGACGTGCCGGGAGGCGGAAAGGCAACGTAGCAGGGACAGAATGACGCTAGAGACAGAGCCAGTAGTTCTCAATATGGGGCCGCAACACCCCTCAACGCACGGGGTGTTTCGCATGAGGGTGACCTTTGATGGCGAGGTCATCGTGGATTTCGAGCCCGTCTTCGGCTACCTCCACCGGGGGATTGAGAAGCTGGCGGAGCACAAGACCTATCTGCAGAACATGCCCTACACCGACAGGCTTGACTATGTGGCCTCGATGTCCAACAACTGGGCCTACGCTCTGGCGGTGGAGAAGCTCGCCGGCATTGAGGTCCCCGAGCGGGCCGAGTACCTCCGGGTCATCATGGGCGAACTGATGAGGCTGTCCAGCCATCTCGTCGGCGTCGGCGCACTGTTCAACGATATGGGCGCATTCATGACCCCGTTCCTCTATATGTATCGCGAGAGGGAGAAGATCCTGGACCTCTTCGACATGGTGTGCGGGCAGCGCCTGACCTACAACTACATGCGCTTCGGCGGGGTGAGCCACGATATCCCCGAGGAGTTCATGCCCACGCTGAGGAGATTCATCGACGATATGCCTCGCTACATCGATGAATACGACCGGCTTCTCGCCGAGAACGAGATAGTGCTCGCGCGCTCCAAGGGGGTGGGCATTCTGCCCGCGGAGAAGGCCATAAACGCCTCGGTGAGCGGCCCGGTGCTGCGCGGCAGCGGCGTGAAGTGGGACCTCCGCAAGAACAACCCCTATTCCATCTACGACCGGTTTGACTTCGATATCCCCACGGGCACGGTAGGCGACGTCTATGACCGCTACCGCGTGAGGGTAGAGGAGATGAGGCAAAGCGTGCGCATCGTCAAGCAGGCGATGGAGCAGATTCCGCAGGGGGAGGTGCGCACCAGGGTGCCCACCCCGCTCAAGCCCCCGCCGGGAGAGGCTTATGCCTCCGTCGAGGCTCCCAAGGGAGAGTTGGGCTTCTATCTGGTGAGCGATGGGGGCGCGAAACCCTACCGCTTCAAGATACGTGCCCCAAGCTTCATCAACCTCACGATACTGCGGGACCTGGTCATGGGTTGGAAGCTCGCCGATGCCATCATCATCTTCGGCAGCATCGATATCTGTATGGGTGAGGTGGACCGCTAGTGAGCGTTCTTGAGCAGTTCCACAACTGGCTGGCGGCCTATGTGCCTGGCTGGGCGGCTTACCTTATTCCCGCGCTGGTCGGCATAGCCGTGCTCTTCATCTTCGTCCTCGTCGTGGTGATGTACCTGATTCTCATCGAGCGCCGGATGCTCGGCCTATTTCAGATTCGACGAGGGCCAAATCGAGCCGGACCGCTGGGCCTCCTCCAGCCGTTCGCCGATGCCGTCAAGATAATCCTCAAAGAGGATATCATCCCGGCCGCAGGGGACCGGCTGGTCCACTGGCTGGCCCCGCTGATGGTCTTCGTGCCGGCGCTAATGATCTTCGCCGTCATTCCATGGGGCCACGGCGCTATCCTGGCTGACCTCAACATCGGCATTCTGTACATAGTCGCCATATCTTCGCTCGGCGTGGTCGGCATCTTCATGGCAGGTTGGAGCTCAAGCAACAAGTACTCCCTGTTCGGCGCCATGCGGGCCATCGCCATGATGATCAGCTATGAGATTCCCCTGGTGCTGTCCATAGTGGGGGTGCTCATAGTCACCGGCTCGCTCTCCATGGTGAGCATCGTAGAGGCGCAGGCGGTGCCGCTCATTCTGCTGCAGCCGCTGGCATTCATCATCTTCGTCGTCGCGGCCTCGGCGGAGATCGGTCGCAGCCCCTTCGACCTCCTGGAAGCTGACTCGGAGATCGTCGCCGGATTCCACACCGAATACTCGGGTATGAAGTACGGCCTCTTCATGTTCGCCGAGTGGACCCATGCCTTCGCCCTCTCCTGCATCCTGACCACCCTCTTTCTCAGCGGATGGAAGGGGCCCTGGCTGCCAGCGGCGCTGTGGTTCCTGGGCAAGGTACTGGTGGTGTTCTTCGTCCTCATATGGATACGCAGCACGCTGCCGCGACTCAGGATAGACCAACTCATGGAGTTCGCGTGGAAGTTCCTCTTCCCGCTGGCGGTGGCGAACATCTTCATCACCGGCATCGAGATGATCATCTGGCCCGCCTTCCCCTGGTGGCTCATGTTCGTCAATATCCCCATCGCCGGCATACTCATCGTTCTCTGGTCAAGCATGTTCCGGGTGCACGGCGAAAGAGTGAGCCTGAACCATTTCGGGCGAGGCATTGCCAAGGGGCTGGCCGTGACCATGAAGAACTTCCTCGGCGGCCCCATCACAGTGCAGTATCCGGAGCAGCGGCTCGTCGTTTCCAAGCGGAGCCGGGGCCAGCGATTCGTGCGGGACGAGCGGAAACGAGCCCCTTGCGTTTTGGCATGCCCCGCCAGCGTGGATGCCCAAGGGTACGTCGCCCTGATTACGCAGGGAAGGTACGTCGAGGGGGTCGAGCTCATCAGGCAGACCAATCCCTTCCCCGTCGTCTGCGGGCGGGTCTGCACCCACCCGTGTGAAAAGGCCTGCAATCGGGCCTGTATGGACCAGGCTGTCTCAATTCGTGACCTGAAGCGCTTCATCACCGACTACGAGATGAGCGTGGGCAGGGGGGAGATAACCCCGTACCCCAGGACCAGGGAGGAAAAGATCGCCGTCATCGGCTCGGGTCCCGGCGGCTTGACCGCGGCGCGCGACCTGGCCCGGATGGGCTATGGAGTCACCGTCTTCGAGGCGCTGCCGGTGGCCGGCGGCATGATGGCGGTGGGCATTCCGGAATATCGGCTGCCCAAGGCGGTTTTGCAGAAGGAAATAGATGGAATCCTCAAGCGCGGCGTGGAGCTCAAGCTGAACAGCCCCTTGGGCAAGAACGGATTGAGCCTGGAGTCGCTTCAGCGGGACGGCTACGCTGCAGTCCTGCTGGCAATTGGCGCCCATGACAGCATGAAGCTGGACATCCCCGGCGAAGACCTGGAAGGGGTGTACCACGGGGTCTTCTTCCTCAGGGACGCGAGCCTGGGTAAGCCGGTCAAAGTGGGGAAGAAGGTGGCCATAGTGGGCGGCGGCAACGTGGCGATTGACGCGGCCAGAACGGCTCTCCGCCTTGGCGCCAAGGAGGTATTCATTGTCTACCGTCGGTCAAGGCAGGAGATGCCCGCCGACCCCGAGGAGATAGAGGACGCGGAAGCTGAAGACATCAAGCTGCACTATCTGGCAGCGCCGGTGAGGGTGCTGGGTGAAGGAGGAAAGGTAACCGGCCTGGAGTGCATTCGCATGGAACTGGGGGAGCCCGACGCCAGCGGCAGAAGGCGCCCCGTGCCGGTTGAGGGGTCGGAATTCGTCCTTGACGTCGACATGCTCATCCCGGCCATAGGTCAGGCCATCGACCTCACATGTCTCCCCGAAAGCCACAACATCGCTGTCACCAGGAGGGGGACCTTCGACGTCGACCCCCTTTCGCCGAGCACCGCCATGCGCGGGGTCTTCGCCTGCGGCGACGCGGTGAGCGGGCCCCTTACGGTGGTCGAGGCCATCGGCGCCGGCGCCAAGGCCGCAGTTGCCATCCATAGCTATCTCCGAGGGGAAGAAGCGCCGCCCGCACAGGAAGTATTGCCTCTGCAAGAGGTGACTTTTGAGGCGCTCGACATCAGCGAGGTTGCCAGTGGGACCAGGCCCAAGATGGCCCACCTGCCGGTGAAGAAGAGAATCCACGGATTTGATGAGGTAGGGCTCGGCCTCACTGAAGAGGCGGCCGTGGCCGAGGCAAACAGGTGTCTCAACTGCGGGTTCTGCGCCTGGTGCCGCCAGTGCGAGAATGCGTGTCCCTACGGAGTCATAACGATCGTGCCACAAGAGACCCCAGAAGGGAAGACCGGCGTTGAGAGGTTTGACATCGACCTGGGACGGTGTATTTTCTGCGGTCTGTGCGTCGAGGCATGCCCCGCTCACAGGCTTTTCCTGACGAGAATCTACGAAGCTGCCACATATCGCCGGGAGGACTTGCTGCTCGATAAGGAAGCCCTGCTACCATCTGCTGACTCGCAGCCAAGCGCCTACGCCCGGCCCGAGCTTGAGCCATCTTTGCCCAAGCAGTCCCTTCTTCTGGACCGCAACAGGAGCGTGGAGTGATGGGTTTGCAGATTGCATTCTGGATCCTGGCGGTGGTGAGCGTCGGTGCAGCGGTGGCAGTGGTGCTGCTGCACAATGTCTTCCGTGCCGCGCTGTTCCTGGTGCTGTGCTTCTTCACCGTGGCCGGTCTCTACGTCGCCATGGGTGCCGATTTCCTGGCCGGCGCTCAGGTACTCATCTATGTCGGGGCAATCGCGGTACTGATCATCTTTGGCATCATGCTCACCCGGGACAGCACCGAGGGCAGTCCCTCGGGGAGGCTGCGGCTCCCCGCCTTGTTGATTGGGTTTCTCTTCCTGGTGACCATGATCTTCGTGGTGATTGGCACGGACTGGGGCGCTGTGGCCGAGGTCTCCGCCGAGCCCACGACAGAGGCGCTTGCCGAGGCCATATTCGGTGGAGATGGCGGCTTCGTGCTTGCCTTTGAGATCGCCGCGGCGCTTCTTCTCGCCGCAATTATCGGCGCTATTGTACTGGTGAGGGATAAGTAGAAGATGGCTATTGGCTTGGAGCATTGGCTGATTCTCGCAGCGGTCCTTTTCAGCATCGGGCTCTACGGCGTTCTGGCGAAGAGGAATGCGGTGGTCATCCTGATGAGCATCGAGATCATGCTCAGTGCAGTGAACATCACTATGGTAGCTTTCTCCCGGTATGGCCAGTACATCACCGGACAGGTTTTCGTGATTTTCATAATGGTGGTCGCCGCCGCCGAGGTGGCAATCGGTCTGGCGCTCATCATCAGCATATATCGGAGGCGGAAGACGGTGGATGCGGAAAAGTACGACACGATGAAATGGTAGGAAGATGCCAGCTGAAGTATTTCTAGCAATCTTTCTCTTGCCCTTCTTCTCATTTGCCGTTATAGCATTTGTCATCAGGCCGTTCTTCAACAGCCGTCCCATGCTGAGCTGGTACATGGCTATTGCCGCCATCGGCACCTCCCTCGTCCTCTCCGTCTGGGCTTTCATCGCCGTGAGCGGTGCGCCCCACCACGTTCTGGAGATGCCCAACTACCAGTGGCTTACCATCGGCAACACTGTAATAAGCATTGGGGTGACGGTTGACGCGCTGACGGCGGCCATGCTCGTTGTGGTCACCACGGTCAGCCTGTTGGTGCAGATCTACTCCCGGGAATACATGAAGGGAGACGGGGGATTCTGCCGCTACTTCGCCTTCATGTCATTGTTCACCTGCTCAATGCTGGGGCTGGTGCTGGCCGACAACCTCCTGTTCATGTTCCTCTTCTGGGAGGGAGTGGGGCTGTGCTCCTATCTCCTCATCGGCTTCTGGTTCCACAAGCCCGAGGCGGCCAAGGCAGCAATGAAGGCCTTTCTGGTTACCCGCCTGGGCGACTTTGGATTCATGGCAGCGGTCATCTTGCTCTACGCCAAGACGGGCACCTTCGACATTGGAGAGCTTCAGCACCTGGCTTTGACCGGCGTGCTCGGCGGCTCGGTGCTCACCTGGGCTGCCATCGGCGTGTTCTCCGGAGCAGCGGGTAAGTCGGCCCAGTTCCCTCTCCATACCTGGCTACCCGACGCCATGGAGGGCCCGACACCGGTGAGCGCCCTCATCCACGCCGCGACCATGGTGGCCGCCGGCGTCTATCTGGTGGCGCGCCTCTTTCCGCTTTTTGCCAGCTCGACCACCGCGGTCTACGTGGTGGCCATTATCGGAGGCTTCACCGCCATCTTCGCCGCAAGCATGGGTCTGGTGGCCAACGACATCAAGCGGGTACTTGCCTACTCCACTATAAGCCAGCTTGGCTACATGATGCTGGGACTGGGAGCGGTTGGAGTAGGCGTGTCCACCGGTCATATCTCGGGTGAGCATGCCCTGGCTCTGGGCGCGGCCGTAGGCCTCTTCCATCTGTTCACTCACGCCTTCTTCAAGGCGCTGCTGTTCCTTGGGGCGGGGAGTGTCAGCCACGCTACGGGGACCTTCGACATGAGACTCATGGGAGGGCTGCGCAAGGCGATGCCGTGGACCTTCGCCATGTTCCTCATCGGGTCCCTCAGCCTCGCCGGCATCTGGCCGCTGGCCGGGTTCTGGAGCAAGGAGGCCATCCTGTTTGAGTCCTTCCACTATGTCCCGGTGTTGTTCGCTCTGGGCCTGATAACCGTATTCATGACGGCTTTCTACATGTTCCGCGCCATCTTCATCACCTTCGCCGGTGAGTATCGAGGCGGGGCTCCAGAGGCTCTCGGTGAACACGGCCACCACGGCCCGCATGAATCGCCCAAGATGATGCTCGTCCCCATGGGAGTCCTGACCATCCTTGCCATATGCGCCGGATGGCTGCCGGTAAACCAACTCCTGGGAGGAGAGCATCACAGTTTCTTTGGCTCGCTGGCCAGTCCCCTGGCGTGGGCCTCGCTTGTTCTGGCGGGCGCTGGCATATTCGTCGCCTACGCCATCTATGGACGAAAGTGGCTGTCGGCCACCGCGATTGGGCGGAGGTTCGCACCCATTCATACCATGCTCTTGCGGAAATACTGGTTTGATGAGCTTTACGAGCAGTTGTTCCTGATGAGATTCCTCATCAACGGGTTCTTCGGCGTCGTTCAGTGGTTCGACGAGCACATCGTGGATGGTGCCGTGAACGGCGTCGGGGCGCTCACCATGGCTACAGGAACCGCGGTGCGAAAGCTCGAGTCAGGGCAGCTACAGGCGTATGGGCTGGCCATATTCGTCGGCGTTCTGGTAATCATCGCCTTTGTGTTTATATTTACTTAGAAGCTAGGAGGAAAGGTTGAGTTTTCCCTATCTCTCGACAATCATCTTCCTCCCCGTCATCGGGGCGATCATCATTGCCCTTCTTCCGGGAGCCAATCCGCGGCGGATGAAGCTCACCGCTGCGGTTTTCACCGCAGTGTCCTTTGTCCTCTCCCTGGTTGTCTTCTTCACGTTCGACCGGGGCCTAGCCGGGCCCCAGTTCGTGGAACGTGCGTCGTGGATACCTTCAATCAATGTCCAGTACCTCATGGGCGTCGACGGCCTGAGTCTGCCCCTGATGGTGCTGACCACTCTCCTGGGTCTCGTGGCGGTGTTCGTCTCCTGGAACATCAACCTGAGAGTCAAAGAGTATTTCGCCTGGCTGCTCTTGCTGGAGACGGGCATTCTGGGGGTGTTCTGCTCCCTGGACCTCATTCTGTTCTTCATCTTCTGGGAGGTGGAACTGATACCGATGTACATGCTCATCTCCATCTGGGGTTCGGGCAGAAAAGAGTACTCGGCGCTCAAGTTCGTTCTCTATACCCTTGTCGGCAGCGCCATGATGCTTACCGGCATTCTGCTGCTGTATTTCCAGGCAGGCACCTTCGACATGGTGGTGCTGGCGGGGATGGGTCTTGACTCCGTCCTCACTTCCCTTATGGCTTCAGCCATCTTCTTCCTCATCTTCATCGGCTATGCGGTCAAGCTGCCCGTTTTCCCGTTCCACACGTGGCTTCCCGACGCCCATACCGACGCTCCCACCGCAGTGAGCGTCATCCTGGCAGGAGTCCTCCTCAAGATGGGCGGCTACGGTATGATCCGGGTCCTGCTTGGCATATTCCCCGGGACGGCGCGGGACTACGCCCCGATAATAGTCGCCCTGGCGGTGATTGGCGTTCTGTACGGAGCGGCGGCGACCCTGAGGCAGACCGATTTGAAGCGGCTGATCGCGTATAGCAGCGTCAGCCATATGGGTTTTGTACTCCTGGGGATTTTCGCCCTCTCCCAGGTGAGTGTCACCGGTGCAGTTCTTCAGATGGTCAGTCACGGCCTGATAACCGGCCTCCTCTTCGCCATGGTGGGTCTGGTCTATGAAAAGACACATGAACGCAGTATCCCCAAGCTTGGCGGGCTGGCGCGTCAGATGCCGGTCATCGTGGTCGTCTTCAGCGTTGCCGGTTTCGCCGCCCTGGGGCTCCCCAGCACCAGCGGCTTTGCCGCCGAGTTCCTGGTCTTCCTCGGCAGCTTCAGCAGCACTATGGTTGCCGGCATACAGGTCTATACCATCCTGGCCATTCTGGGAGTAGTGCTTGGCGCGGGCTACATCCTGTGGATGCTGAAGCGCGTGTTCTACGGCCCGCCGAAGGAGCAGTATGACGGTGTGCCTGACGCTGACCGGCGGGAGAAGATATACACGTTCGCCCTCGTGGCGTTGATAATGCTCATCGGAATCTACCCGGCGGTACTTACCGATATCATAAAGACCGGGGTTGCGCCGCTGCTGGCTGCCCTGGGCTTGTAAGGAAAGGGGAGGAGCATCTTCAGGACAGCGAAGGTGGTTTATAGGAGCGAGTGTTGAATCTCTATCTACTGGCACCCGAGATAAGCTTGTGCGCCCTGGCCGTGGTGGTAATCCTTCTCGATCTCTTCGTCGGGCGAAAGTGGATTGTGGGCGCGGTGAGCATTGCGGGGCTTGTTGTGCCCGCCGTATTCAGCGTACTGCTGTGGGGCTCCAACCAGACCGCTTTCGGCGGCGCTCTGGTCATCGACCAGTTTGCTGTCTTTTTCAAGCTCCTTTTCGTCGCCATAGCAGCCCTGGTGCTGCTTTCCTCCACCGACTATGCCCGCAGGTTTGATGCCTTCCGCGGGGAGTACTATGCTCTGCTTCTCCTGGCCACCACCGGCATGATGCTGCTGGCATCGACGCGGGAGTTGATATCGATATATGTCGCCCTGGAGCTGACCGGCATCTCTCTGTACGTCCTAGCCGGCTTTCTCAAGGACTCCAAGTCCAGCGAGGCGGGGCTGAAGTATCTCCTGCTCGGCGCGGTAGCCAGCGCGGTGTTGCTGTATGGGATAGCGCTGGTCTTTGGTCTCACCGGTACAACGGATCTGGGGGAGATCGCCACCGCCATTTCCGCCGGTGGCATCATGAGGAGCCCCGCGCTCCTCATGGGTATCGTCTTGCTGGTGGCCGGCTTCGGCTTCAAGATCGCGGCTGTCCCGTTCCAGATGTGGGTTCCCGACGTATACGAAGGAGCGCCAACACCGGTTACCGCCTACCTGTCCGTGGCCAGCAAGGCAGCGGGCTTTGCGGTGATTCTGAGGGTCTTCTACGAGGCATTGGGGCCGGCAAGCGTGGACTGGAGCACGATCTTCGCCGTGCTCGCCGCCATCACCATGACCGTGGGTAACGTGGTCGCCATCGCGCAACATAATATCAAGCGCATGCTGGGGTACTCCAGCATCGCCCAGGCCGGCTACCTCATGGTCGGGCTGGCTGCGGTCACCAGCACCGGGAGCAGCGCCGTGGTCTTCTTCCTGGGGTGCTACGCCCTCACCAACCTGGGGGCGTTCATCGCCATCATCGCCATTTCAGACAAGATCGACAGCGACGAGATCGCCGACTACTCCGGGATGATACGGAGGGCCCCGATGCTGGCCCTGGCCCTGGCGCTCTGTCTCATTTCCCTCACCGGCATCCCGCCGACAGCGGGTTTCATGGCCAAGATCTACATCTTCAGCGCCGGCGTCAACTCCGGTCTGCTGTGGCTGGTCATTATCGCAGTCATCAACTCGGTGATATCCGCCGTTTACTATCTGCGTGTCGTCAAGGTGATCTTCCTCGGCAAGCCCGTTTCGGAGGAGCGAGTGTCCTCCCCACGGTCGCTCCAGACGGCGCTCTCCCTCGCCTGCCTCGGTGTCCTGCTGCTCGGCGTTTACCCCTGGCTGCTGTTGAGGGTTGCCGAGACTGCCGCCAGCGTGTTGCCCACCCTCGTCCCCTAGAATAGCGCCCCGGCGCTTGCCCCCTGAACCAGCCGCTTTCAACTGACCTGTGGTTTGGCAGGCGTCTGACGCATTCCATTCGGTCCACCGGTCTCGTGGTTTATGAGTAAGCTCGGTCTCCGAACCCTCTACTTCGCTGGTCGCACAGCCGATTCGGCGCGACACCCTGATTGCGCCGCCGCCCGGCGCACCAACATCCATACGCAATCGGTGTCGCACGAATTGCGCAGGGAATCTGCATTTCCAACTCCGCGGCCGGAAGCCTCTGCCTATCGGAATACCAGCTTTGGCGGATGCAAGGTCACCCTACACCGGCTAGGCTGCTACTGGGCCTGTATGGAATTCCCTTCGACGTCCGTGAAGGGCCCCGCAGCAACGGCTGGTGTCTGCATGGTCCAAGGTGAGGGGAGAACGTTGACAAATGCCAGTGCCTCTGCTATATTGCCACCCCTCAGTCGCCCGCCTGCGCTGTCGACCGACGAAACCGCCCGGGACGGCGTCAGCCGCTTCCTGTGACGCAGTGAGGCATGGCTTGCCGCAGGCGAGTGAGCCAGGGGAAAGGGGGTAGTGAGTGAGACCACCCTAAAGACAAACCCTCGAAAACGCTATGCGTTCCATCAGAAAGGAGTAGTCAGTAATGGCCGAGGACCTGGTAACCAAGATAGCCGATCTGAAAGAGGAACAGGCCCTGGAAATCGTCCAGAAGCGCCTCGATGCTGGAGAAGACCCGCTGGCCATTCTCGATGACGCCAGACGCGCCATGGAAATCGTGGGCAAGCGCTTCGAGAACAGCGAGTACTTCATCCCTGACCTGGTCTATTCCGGCGAAATTCTCAAGGAGATAACCGACCTGGTGAAGCCGAAGCTGACCAAAGCCGCGGAGATCAAGCGAGTCGGCAAGGTCATTATTGGCACCGTCTCCGGCGACATCCACGACATCGGCAAGAACATCGTCACCTTCATGCTCGACGTCAACGGCTTCGAGGTCTATGACCTCGGCGTTGATGTCCCGGCACAGCAGTTTGTCGACAAGATAAAGGAGACGGATAGTAGTGTCGTCGGATTGAGCGGCTTCCTCACCCTCGCCTTCGACTCGATGAAGGAGACAGTGGAGGCCATTGGAGCTGCGGGTCTGAGAGACAAGGTGAAAGTCATGATCGGCGGGGGCCAGATGAACGAGGACATTCGGAAGTACACCGGCGCTGACGCCTACGGGGCCAACGCCATGGCCGGCGTGTCTCTGGCCAAGCAGTGGATAGGAGGCCGGTGAGATGGACAAGACCGAAGAGAAGCTCGAGCAGTGGTGCTCAGCGCAAGGGATACAGTTCAAGGATGCCGAAGCCGGAGAGGCCTACAAGAAGCGGACAAGAAGACTGGCTGATGCCATCCAGTTGAAAGTGCCTGACCGAGTGCCCATCGCGCCTCTGGTCACGTTCTTCGGTGCCAACTACGCCGGCATAACCCCCGAAGAGGCGATGTATGACCTTGACAAGGCGTACGCAGCCTACAAGAAGACGGCGCTTGATTTTGAGTGGGACACGGCCTTCAGCCACATGATCGCTTTCTCGGGACCATGGCTCGAAGCCTTTGACTACAAGCAACTCAAGTGGCCGGGCCACGGCGTACCCTCGAATCGCACCTACCAGTTCATTGAAGGGGAATACATGAAGGCGGACGAATACGACGCCTTCCTCGAAGATCCCTCCGACTTCCTCATAAGGACCTACCTCCCCCGTATAAGCGGGGCGATGGCGCCGCTGCAGATGCTTCCCCCGATAAGAATGGTGCTCCCGTACTACCTGGGCTTGATGTTCATGTTTGGAGTAGCCGGTGCAATGGGAACCGCCAGTGCCCTGGAGTCCCTTGTCAAGGCGATCGCTGAATTCGCGAAGTTCTCCGCCAGTACTGCCGCTTTCGGTCAGGAGATGGCGACCCTCGGTTTCCCTTCCATCTTCGGAGGCATGACGCAGGCCCCCTTCGACACGATCGGGGATTCTCTCAGGGGTACACAGGGGATCATGCTGGATATGTACCGGAATCCGGACAAGCTTCAGCAGGCTTTGGACCTGATCCTTCGTGACGCCATACAGATGGGGATAGTGTCCGCCAGCATATCTCCGAGCCCCACCGTGTTCATACCGCTGCACAAGGGCCCCATGGGCTTCATGTCACTGGAGCAGTTCAAGACCTTCTACTGGCCCACCCTGCACAAGCTCATGCTGGCGCTCATTGACCAGGGGCTGGTGCCCATGCCGTTTATCGAGGCAGACTATACCGACCGTCTGGAGATCATCTCAGACATACCCAAAGGCAAGGCCATCTACTGGTTCGAAAGGAGTGACGTCTTTAAGGCGAAGGAGGTGCTGGGCGACCGGGTATGCATCAAAGGAAACGTCCCATCGGCACTGCTGTGCACCGGTACCACCGAGGAGGTCAAAGCCTACTGCAAGAAGCTCATCGACGTTGTCGGCAAGGGCGGCGGCCTCATCGTGGACGGCGACATTGGCATAGCGGACGAGGCCAAGCCAGAGAACGTGAGGGCGATGACCGACTTCGTCAAGGAATACGGCGTGTACCGATAGTCATCGAGCCCGGCGCCGCTGCCACGCCGTTCATTAAGTGTGCAGCCAGCATGGAGGCGACGGCCGCGGCGCGCGTTTGGGCTCGAGAGGTCAGGAGGCAAGGAATGACCGACAAGACGGGAGAGACGCTGAGTAACTGGTGCTCGGCACCAGGCATTCAGTTCAAGGACGCCGAGGCTGAGGAGAGCTACGGGAAACGCACCAAGCGGATCGCCGACGTCATTCAGCTAAAGGTGCCCGACAGGGTTCCCATCGTGCCGAGCTTTGGCTTCTTCCCTGCCATAGACAACGGCTACACCTGTGAAGAGGTCATGTTTGACCACGACAAGGCCCACCGGGCATGGATGAAGACCCTGGCCGACTTCGAGCCGGACATGTTCATCGGATCGGGGTATGCTTTGCCGGGGCCAGCCCTCGAAACGCTCGACTACAAGCTCCTAAGACTCCCAGGGCGAGGCGTTGACCCAAAACACATCTTCCAGTTCGTGGAAGGGGAGTACGTATCAGCGGAGGAATTCTACGACGCCTTCGTCGACAACCCCTCCGACTTCATGCTCAGGACCTATCTGCCGCGCGTGTGCGGAGCGCTCGAGCCGCTAAGAGCCATCCGCCCGTTTCACGAGTGGTTCGGATACTACATATCCATAGTCTTCAATCTCATTCCGCTGGCGATACCGGATGTGGCCAGTGCTCTCAACACACTGGCCAAGGCGGCCTCACAAGCACTCGAGTGGGCGATGCACATGGGCGCGGAGACCGCGGAGTTCCAGTCGATGGGCTTTCCCAGCGGCTTCGGCGGCCAGTCGGCGGCGCCCTACGACATCATCGGCGACTGGTTCAGAGGCACGCAAGGGGTGATGGTGGACATGTACCGGCGTCCCGACAAGCTGCTGCAGGCTATGGACAGGCTGGTCCCTATACTGGTCAAGATGGGAGTGGAGCAGACCCAGCAGATGGGCAGCCCGATAGTGGGTCTCATGCTCCACAAGGGACCTGAGGGCTTCATGTCCCTGGAGCAGTTCAAGACCTTCTACTGGCCGGGCCTGCAGAAGGTGATGCTGGGCATAATCGACGCCGGCCTGATACCCATGCCGCTGTACGAAGGAGACTACACGTCGCGACTGGAGGTCATAAGCGACATACCCCGGGGCAAGGCGCTCTACTGGTTCGAGAAGGTGGACATTCACCGGGCCAAGGAAGTCCTCGGCGAAACGGTGTGTTTCAGGGGAAACGTACCGGTCACAACGCTGTGCGCCGGCACTCCCGAAGATGTCAAGGCCTACGTCAAGGAGCTCATCGATGTCGTGGGCAAGGGCGGCGGCCTCATGGTCGATTGCGGCATCTGGTTTGACGAGGCTAAGCATGAGAACGTGAAGGCAATGGTTGACTTCACCAAGGAGTACGGTGTCTATCGCTGAACGCCGCCGCGGTGAGTCGCTGTTCCCAAGTAGGATGACACGACAGGGGCATCCTAGCGAGGATGCCCCTGTCCAACGGGCTGCAGCGAACAGGAGCACACCTTGCCAGTAGTCCGCGACATCCGTCTCAGCATGCGCTCCAGGGAATTGCTCCGCCGTGAGGGAATCAGGGAGTACTCCCGGCTCAGGCCCGAGATCCGAGACGTCATCAAGGGGCTCCTGGTTGAGGTGAGAAGGGGGCGGTTGGTGCAGCCTGCTATCGCCTACGAAGTCTACTCAATAACTAAGGCGGAAAGCCGCCGATTACGCCTGGACGGCGGGGCGATGCTCAACGGCCCGATGCTCCCCGCGGCGCTGCCAGGGGCACGTGAGTTGGCTGTGGCGGTGTGCACCATCGGCCCCGAACTGGAGCAGAAGGTCACCGACTACTCGGAGGAAAGGCAGCCCCTGCGCAGTCTGCTCCTCGACGGCATCGGCAGCGCAGCAGTGGATTCGCTCGTCCGAGAAACGGTGAGGCTCATAGCCCAGGAGGCCTCTTCTCGTGGCTTGGAGGCAAGCAGCCCGGTGGGCCCGGGTATGCCCGGCTTCAACATCTCAGAGCAATGGCAAATGCTGAATCTGGTGCGGGCAGACGATATCGGCGTAAGCCTCACCAGCACCGCCACAATGGTCCCGAGGAAGTCGGTCTCCATGGTGATGGGCATAGGGTCGCATATGCCAAAGTGGACCCCGGCGGAGGTATGTGCTCGGTGCAGCCTCAGAAGAACCTGCCCCTACCGTATAGGAGCGCCGGCCAGAACAACCAAGAAAGCCTAGGTCTGCAAGCTTCCGAGTCTTGCGCGGTCCGCAGGCCGCATGCAGGAGCATTGACGTCCCCGAAGCGACCCCCTAAGATGGTCACAACGTGTGCCTGGACGAACAAAGGCCGAGCGCCAGCAAGATACGCTGGACGGAGTGGTTCCGGGCACAGTCAGAGGCGATATCGACAATACGGGCAAGGACATTGCAGCCGTCCTTCCATGGAAACACACACCGGAGGTGATATGACATCTTACATCATCGATTTTGAGCCAGCGGGGCGACGGGGAGAGTGTCAACACGACGAGACTCTACTCGACTGTGCCCGCCGGCTCGGAGTGGGCATGGTCAGCCTGTGCGGCGGCCAGGGAACCTGCGGCTCGTGCAAGGTGCGACTGGCAAGCGGGAGCACATCAAAGCCGACCTCCCGCGAACGAGAGGTCTTCTCCACCCGCGAGCTGAAGAATGGCTGGCGTCTGGCATGCCAGACCTATCCCACGAGTGACTGCAAACTCAGCGTGCCCCCTGAGTCGATGCTCACCACACAACGGACGCAGGTCGAGGGTCTGGAGGTAGCGATAGCGCCCGAGCCACCCGTCGCCGCATACCACGTCAAACTGCAGACCCCGTCGTTGACCGACCCTCGGGCTGACGCCGACCGGCTGCTGGTTGCGCTGAACCAGCAGCATCGGCTGCGCTGCCGCAGCGTGGACATAGGTGTGCTGCGCACCGCCTCGCCCCTGCTGCGCTCGTGGAAATGGTCGTGCCGCACATCCGTTCGCCGGGACGAGGTAGTCGCCATCGGCCCATGGCCAAGCCGCCAGCTAGGTCTGGCGGTCGACCTAGGCAGCACCAAGATCGCCGCCTACCTCGTCGATTTGAGCAACGGGGCCACGTTGGCGGCAAAAGGCGTCATGAATCCCCAGATCAGCTACGGTGAGGACATCATTAGCCGCATCATACGCGTCTTGAGGTCACCGGCAGACGGCGCTGCGCTGCGAGAAGTAGTGGTGAAGGCGATCAACGAGCTTGCTCATGACCTGTGTCAGGAGGCTGACGCCAAGACGGAGGAGATCGTTGAGGCGGTCGTCGTCGGCAACACCGCGATGCACCACCTGTTCCTCGGCTTGCCGGTGAGGCAGCTCGCCCTTTCCCCCTTTGTCCCCGCAGCCAGCGCAGCTGAAGACGTGAAGGCTCGCGACGCGGGCCTGCATCTTGCCCCGGGAGCCTACGTGCACCTGTTGCCCAATATCGCCGGCTTCGTCGGCGCCGATCATGTGGCGATGCTGCTGGCTACTGACGCCTGGAAAGCCAGGGGCGTCACGATAGCCATCGACATTGGGACCAACACCGAGGTGTCACTGGCTGTTGCCGGCAGGGTCACCACGGTGTCGTGTGCTTCCGGACCGGCCTTCGAGGGCGGTCACATCAAGGACGGAATGAGGGCAGCGCCGGGGGCCATCGAGAGGCTGCGCATAGCGGACGGTGGCGTGCAGTACCAGACTGTCGACGGCGCGCCACCGGTGGGCATTTGCGGCTCCGGTGTTCTTGACACCCTGGCCCAGCTACACCTGGCTGGCATCATCAACGAGGGCGGCAGGATGAAGGACAACCACCCCCACGTACGCACTCGCAGAAAGCAACGCGAGTTTGTCCTGGTAGGCAAGAAGGAGCACGGTGAAGGGCCAGACATTGTCCTCACCCAAGGCGACGTGCGAGAGCTGCAGTTGGCCAAGGCCGCTATTCGCACCGGCATACAGGTGCTCCTTGAGACGAATGGCCGGGCAGAGGAAGACATCGTCCAGGTGATAATCGCCGGGGCCTTTGGCAGCTACATCGATGTGGCCAGCGCCATGACCATCGGCATGCTACCGTCTCTGCCCCTCGACCGCTTCCGGCAGGTGGGGAACGCCGCCGGCATGGGAGCCAAGCTCGCTCTCACCTCGCTGAGCAGTCGAGCCCGCGCCAAGAAGATAGCCTCCAAGGTAGAATACGCTGAGCTGGCCGGTGCACCTGATTTCAACGAGATCTTCGTCGCGGCGAGCTACCTCGGTCGCTACCGCATACGCAATGGGAAGAGGGAGGCAATCGATGGAGACTAGAGTATCCAGTGCTGCCGAAGAAGTCACCATTGGGCCTGAATGCCCCACCGTTCTCATAGGCGAGCGTATCAACCCTTCGGGCAGGAAGAGACTGTCAGAGGCCCTCAAGGCGGGCAATCTGGACATCGTCCAGACGGAAGCACGGTCACAGGTGGATGCGGGTGCAGACGTCCTCGATGTCAACGTGTGTGCATTCGGCGTCGACGAGGTAGACCTGCTTCCCCGGGCCGTGCAGGCGGTGATGGACGCTGTGGACATACCGTTGTGCCTTGACAGCACCAATGCGGAGGCCCTGGCGGCAGCGCTACGGGTGTATCAAGGGAAGGCCCTGGTCAACTCGGTCAGCGGTGAAGAGAGCTCTCTGAAGAGGGTTCTGCCAATGGTGAAGGAATTCGGAGCAGCGGTGGTTGCCCTGGTGCAGGACGACGAGGGCATCCCAAAGACGGCGGAGCGCCGGGTGGCGATCGCCCACCACATAGTGGAGCGAGCCGAGGCAGCCGGTATCCCTCGTGAGGACATCGTGATTGACTGTCTCACCCTTGCCGTGGGCGCCGATACCTCTGCTGGGCTGGCGGCCATCGAAACCGCCGGGCGGGTCAGAGCCGAGCTTGGAGTGAATCTGCTGCTGGCAGCCAGCAACGTTTCCTTCGGCCTGCCCGACCGTCCGCTGCTCAACAGCGCCTTCGTGGCCATGGCTATCGCCGCAGGGGTGGACTGCCTCATCGCAGATGCTGCCAAGGTGCGCCCGATAGTGCTGGCGGCTGATCTGCTTGTCGACCGCGACAGGCGTGCTAGACGCTATGTCGAAGCATACCGCCAACGTGTGCAACAAGCGGGGCAATAAGCCAAGACCACGGGACGCGTATCCCACGCCCCCCAGTGTGCATGAGCCCAGCAACCTCCCGACCGTGTTCCCGTTGGCAAACCAGGCCGGAAGAACGCCGCGCGGTCTCAGTTGCTGGTAGTCGTGGTGACGTTTCGGAACGGAACCCAGTACGGGAAGCTCTCGCCTTCCTCACCGCTCTCCCAAGCCCTCAAAGAGAAAGACCTTGTACCGATAGATGTGTCGGACAGACTTGCACCGGAATGCGCCTGCCGCATGGAAGGCATTGGCTTCGTCGCTGCGACCGGGTGCCCCAAGAGTCGCTCCATAGTATCCCCGATGTGCAACTCCAACGGCAGGTGAGAAAGCTCTGCGATAAGATCCCTCGCCTTCTCTTCACAGGGCTCTGGAAGGTTGTTGCCGCAATTGTCCGCTCCTATCTCCACTATCTCGGGGCCAATCGCCCCGATCCAGTTGACGAGCACCGGCAGGTCGAAATCCATGAGCGGCTCAATCGAGACGAACTTGCGCGGATGGGAATGACTCATCATGGCAAGCGCTCTTTCCTCAGGCTGCGGCGCCCTTGTCCCCACATGCAGGCGATTGGTCTCAATAGTAGTCCCAATACAGGCGTTCTTAGGTAGCAGCCATGTCCAACTGTGGTACCGTCCAGGATTCTTCGTCATCAAGAGGAAATCCGTCCGCGGATGAGCGCGAATTACTCCGAGCACCGCGGCGATCCACGGGCCAGGAACCCAGTCACCAAACAGGTCGCCCATCTCTGCCACCAAGACAAAGTGGCCCGGCCTGAACCTCCTCTCCAGGTCGGAGGGGAAGAAGGCAGGTTCGAAACCGTCGCGATAGCGCGGGTTGTGCTTCAACCGCGTTTCGGCGCAAGCGCGGGCCCAACACCAGTCACAGCCGTGCCGGCAGCCCTTCACCACATTCCACGTGTCATCTACACTCTCAAACATTCTACTCATCGCTATCCTGCCCCCTCTGCCTTGTTGTTCCAGCACCCGACCCCTGCTTCCTCGCTGCCCTCACGCCTCCTTTCGCCAGCACTCAACCGCGAGGCGTATCACGACTACCACTTCTCCTGAGACAGCCTCATGACCAACCACGTCCTCAGCCGCTCATCCAGTTTGCCCACCCATGACTCTATCTTACGGATATCCCCGCTCACGAGGGCGGCTTTCTCCGCCGCTGTGAGGTCGTAGCCCTTCAGCGCTTCAGCCGGGTTCTCGGCCAGTCGCGCCAGGAACTCGTTGTCTTGTGCCGCCTTGTCCAACACCGCCAATACGGCGTTCACTGCAGACACCTTGAACTCGGGGATCTTGGCCTGCGGGTCGAGCGCGCTGCTGGTCAGGATGTTCGCCGGTGCTTCACGCCAGTGGAACGGCATGAAAACAACTCCTGGAGCCAATTTGTCCGTTATGTGAACCTTCGTCTCCAGCCTGCCTCTTGCTGAGCTGAGAGCCACCACGTCATCTTCCACCAGCCCGAGCTTCAGCGCATCGCCGGGGTGCATCTCCACCACGCCGTCGGGGCGCAGTTCAGACAGGACCTTGGAGCGCCGGCTCATAGTACCGGTATGCCAGTGCTCCAGCACCCGTCCTGTGGTGAGGATGAAAGGGTAGGTTTCAGATACTGATTCGGCCGGTGGGACGTATTCCAGGGCATGGAACTTCCCCAGGCCCCGGGCGAAACTGCCCTGGTGCAGGAAAGGCGTCCCCGGATGTGAGTCATCGGGGCAAGGCCATTGCAGCCCACCTTCCTCGAGACGTTCGAAGTGGATGCCGCCATAGATGGGCGTCAAAGAGGCCATCTCATCCGTGATCTGTGATGCATCCTCATAGCCGAAAGGCCGCCCCATCCTGTCAGCCAGGTCAGAGACGATTTGCCAGTCAGACCTGGCCTCCCCAGGTGGCACCACTGCTTGCCTTACGCGCTGCACCCGTCTCTCGGTGTTGGTGAAGGTACCATCCTTCTCGGCAAAAGCCGCCGCCGGCAAGACAACGTCAGCCAGCCAGGCGGTCTCGGACAGGAAGATGTCCTGAACCACAAGAAACTCGACCTTTTCAAGCGCTGACCTGGCGTGAACAAGGTTGGGCTCGCTCATCAACGGGTTCTCACCCATGACATAGAGCCCTTTGATTCTGCCCTGATAGATGGCATCGGCTACCTCGGTCACTGTTATCCCGGGCTTGTCACTCAGCGTGCATCCCCACGCCGCCTCAAACTTCGCTTTGACCGTCGGGTCGTCAACCCTCTGGTACCCCGGATAGACGTTGGGCAGCGCCCCCAGGTCGCAGGCGCCCTGAACGTTGTTCTGTCCCCGAAGCGGGCTGAAGCCGGTGCCTTCGCGACCGATATTGCCGGTGAGCATCAACAGATTCGCGACGCTCTTCACGTTGTCGGTGCCCGTGGTGTGCTGCGTTATGCCCATTCCGTAGAGAACGCAGGCGCTTCCGGCTTCCGCGAACACATGGGCGGCGGCCTCCAGGTCCGGGGCCGGCACCCCCGTTATCTCCTCGACCGCTTCAGGGGTGTACTTCTCAATCAACTGACGCATCTCCTCAAAGCCCTCGGTGCGCCCCTTGATGAACTCCCTGTCCTCGAGCCCGTCCCTGACAATCACATGCATCAAGCCGTTGATAAGGGCGACATCGGTTCCCGGCCTATGCTGCAACCTCACCGCAGCATAGTCTCCCAGCTCGATAGAGCGAGGGTCAGCCACGATGAGCTTGGCACCACCAGACTTGACCCGCCTCTTGATTATCGAGCCAATGATGGGGTGACAATCAGTCGTGTTGGAGCCAATGACGAAGAAGAGGTCGGTCTTCTCGAAATCCTCGTAGGAGTTGCTCATCGCCCCCTGGCCAAAGGCGGCAATGGCACCGACAACCGTGGATGCGTGGCACAGCCGCGCGCAATGGTCCACGTTGTTGGTCCCCAGCACAGCGCGGGTGAACTTCTGCATCACATAGTTGTCTTCATTGGTGCATTTGGCCGAGCTCAACGCGGCAAGGCTATCTGGACCGAACTTCTGTTTCGTTTCGAGCAGCCTTTCTGACACCAGGTCGAGGGCCTCATCCCAGCTGGCCTCACGGAAGATGTCGTGATGCTGGCCGTTGTGAGGCGCACCCCGAGAGGTGCCTTCTATCCGAATGAGCGGCGTCGTGAGTCTTTCAGGGTGAGAGACAAAGTCATAGCCCCAGCGGCCCTTCACACACAGGCTGCCCTTGTTCGTGGGGCCCTCGCTATCGCCGCGCACCGATACGATCTTGTTGTCCCGGACTCCGAGATACAGGGAGCAGCCGACTCCGCAGTAAGGACAGGTCGTCTTCACCTCCCTGGTCGGCGCCTTCTCCCATTTGGGCATGAGCGCGCCGGTGGGACACCGGGCGACGCACTCCCCACAGGACTTGCAGATGGATTCGATGATTGGCCTGTCACCAGAGGTGGTTACTTTCGCCTCATAGCCTCGAAAGGCCAGACCGATGGCGCCGACGCTGGCTATTTCATGGCAGGCACGCACACACTTGGCGCAGAGGATACACTTGTTGGGGTCATACTCAAAGGCCGGGTTGCTCCGGTCAATGGGAAGCACCTGGGCGCTCTTCCTCAGCCGGTCCAGGTGCTCCTGCTCCATGCCAATATACTGGGCTATCTTGAGCAGCTCGCACTGCTGGTTCTTAGCACAGGTGAAGCAATCAGCATGGTGATTGGCGAAGATGAGCTCCATGGTGACACGGCGTCCCTGGTTCACCCTCGGCGTCTCGGTGTGCACCACCATCCCGTCGGTGGCCGGCGTTGTGCAAGAAGTGGGTAGCCCGCGCATTCCCTCGACCTCAACCACGCAGAGCCGACAGGCCCCGTAAGGCTTGAGATCAGGGTCGTAGCAAAGGGCGGGAATGTAGATGCCGGCACCTCGGGCTGCCTCAAGCACCGTGGCCCCTTTCCTGGCCTCCACTTGCTGACCGTTGATGGTCAGGGTGATCGTCTCTACCTTCGTCTCAACAATGCTTTCCGTAGTGGGGCTCATTATGACCCTCCCTCGATTTGTACTTCGTGCTTCGGCCTATCGAATTCCAGCAATGGAACCTCCTACTCCTCCTCCAAATCACATCGCAGGCACCGCCTGGCTTCGCAGACCGCCATCTCTTCCCCAAGGCTCAACTCCACCTCGGCGAAGCTCTTCAGCCGGTCGCCTACGCCCAGAGTGGGCACCGAAACACGATGAGTTTCACCTTCATCGATCTCTGGAAGTGCCTCCAGTTCCTCAGGTGGCGTCAGCGTTTCATCTATCGCTCCGCTGCCACCGAGATACTGGTCTATGGAGATTGCCGCCTGCCTTCCAGCGGCGATAGCTTCAATAACGGTCGCCGGCCCGCTCACCACGTCACCGCCAGCGAAGACGCCTTCCCTGTTTGTCGCCAGAGTGTAGCGGTCAACCTGCAGCGTATTCGCTCTGCCCGAGGCCAGCCCGAACTGCTCTGGGACCTCAGGCATCTGCCCGATGGCGGCAATCACGGTATCAACAGCCATGCTGAATTCGCTTCCCTCGACCGGCGCCGGACGTCTTCGGCCACTGGCATCGACATTCCCCAGCTCCATACGAACGCACGTCAGTTCCACCGCGCCGTTGCCGCTCTCAATCCTGGTGGGAGCAGCGAGGAAGTCCACAGCGATCCCCTCGTGCAGTGCCTCCTCGATCTCCTCCTCGCTTGCCGGCATCTCCGACCGGGTGCGACGATAGACGATGGTAACCTGCCTGGCACCCAGGCGAAGCGCGGTCCTTGCGGCGTCTATGGCGACGTTGCCGCCACCTATCACAGCAACCGTGTCCCCCACTGCCGGCGGCTTACCCATGTTCGCGTCGCTCAGGAAGGACACACCGTCGACAACCCCCGGGCCGTCCTCACCCTCGATACCCAGCCTGGTCCCCTGGTGAGCACCAACGCCAACGAAAACAGCGCTGTAGCCGCTCTCAAAGAGCTCATCCAGGGACTCGACTCTGGTACCTGTCCTGATGTCAACGCCCACGTCCCGAATCTCATCAATCTCCTTGGCCAACACTTCACGAGGCAGGCGGTACTCGGGAATGCCGTACCTCATCCAGCCACCCGGGTCAGGGAGTGCTTCGAAGACGGTGGCGGCGTGCCCTTGTTTGGCCAGGTAGTAGGCCGCCGTCAGTCCCGCTGGACCAGCGCCGACAACGGCAACGCTCTTGCCGGTAGCCGGAGCCACCTTGGCTTTCTCCTTCCACAGCCCATTTCCCCTCTCCGCGGCAAACCGCTTGAGGGCCCTGATAGCGATGGCCTCGTCAACCAGCCCTCGCCGGCACTTGGCTTCGCAAGGATGCGGGCAAACATGCCCGCAGATGGAAGGGAAGGGTATACGCTCTCTGATTACAGCCAACGCGGCATCGAAGTCGCCCGCGCTGATGTACCGTATGTAGCGAGGCACATCCACGCCGGCGGGGCAGGTGTGGCTGCACGGTGCCTTGACCAGCCCCTTGCACACCGCAGCACGACAGTGGTGCCTCTTGATATGCTCCTCATACTCGTCGCGGAAATAGCGGATCGTGGTCAGCACCGGATTGGGCGCCGTTTGTCCCAACCCACAGAGAGAATTGTCCTTGACCGATTCGGCCAACTCCTGAAGCAACTCGATGTCGCCAGTCCTGCCTTTGCCATTGGTTATGTCTTCAAGAATGTCCAGCATCTGCTTGGTACCCCAACGGCAGGGGATACACTTGCCACAGGACTCGGACTGGGTGAAAGCAAGGAAGAACCTGGTCATGTCGACCATACAGGTGTCCTCGTCTACTACCACCATTCCCCCTGAGCCCATGATCGAACCCGTCTGAGCCAGGGAGTCATAGTCGACCGGAAGGTCTATCATGCTTGCCGGGATGAAACCGCCGGAAGGGCCGCCGGTTTGAACCGCTTTGAGTCGCTTGTCCCCGGGGATGCCGCCACCTATGTCATAGACGATCTCACGCAGGGTAGTCCCCATGGGAACCTCGATTAGCCCGGTACGAATGACCTTGCCGGCGAGAGAGAAGTTCTTCGTGCCCTTGCTCTTCTCCGTACCGTACGCGGCGTACCAGGCAGCACTGTTCTGCAGAATGGCCGAGACATTGCTCCAGGTCTCCACGTTGTTTATGTTTGTTGGTTTTCCCCATAGTCCCGATTGAGCGGGGAAGGGAGGACGGGCACGAGGCATTCCTCGGCTGCCCTCAATGGAGGCCATGAGCGCCGTCTCCTCGCCGCAGACGAAGGCACCTGCCCCTTCCTTCACCTTGAGGTGGAAGTTGAATCCAGAGCCCATGATGTCGTCGCCGAGAAGGCCATATTCCTCCATTTGCCGGATGGCAACCAGCAACTTCTGGATCGCCAGGGGGTATTCGGCCCGAATGTAGATGTAACCTTCGCTGGCGCCAATGGCATAGGCCCCGATGAGCATCCCCTCCAACACCGCATGAGGGTCACCTTCAAGTAGCGCCCGGTCCATGAATGCGCCCGGGTCTCCCTCGTCAGCGTTGCATATTATGTACTTAGCGTCTCCAGAAGCATCGTGACAGAACTGCCACTTGGTGCCCGTAGAGAAACCGGCGCCGCCGCGACCGCGCAATCCTGAATCCTTGACTTCATCGATTACTTCCTGCGGCTTCATCTTCAGCGCCTTGGCCAATCCGGCGTACCCGCCGTTGGCGATGTAGTGATCGATGTTGTTGGGATCGATGTTGCCGCAATTGCGCAACGATATGCGGACTTGAGGCTTGAGCACCGGCAGGTCAAAGAGCCTGGGGATGCCATCCACAGTGCCCTCACCGCGAGTGCCCAGGGCCAGGTCAGGACGCGGATTGTCGGCAACCAGGTACTCCTCAACAATCTCACCCACAAGTTCAGGGGTCAGACTGGCATAGAAGAGGCCCGGCTTGCCCGGCTTGACTACCTCAATCAAGGGTTCAGCGTAACATAGGCCGATACAGCCGACCTGGATGATGTCAGCCTGAACGTCGCACTCGGCCAGCTTCTGGTCGAGTGCCGCGACTATCTCTTCAGCACCCGCCGCGATGCCGCAGGTACCCATCCCCACTAGAATGCGGGGCTTGTCGCTGCTCAACATGGCGTCCCACTTACTGACTGCGTTGCTCTGAATCTGCGTGAAGTCCATAATCGCCCCCTGTGCTCACTATACGCGACTTGTCCGTCGCTTTACTCGCCAGGTCTCCCAATTGCATCCAGAATACCCTTCACTTTCTGAGGGGTTACCCTGCCATGAACCCGGTCGTTGACCACCATGGACGGTGACAGGGCGCACGCCCCAATGCAGGCCACCGTCTCCAATCCGTATTCGAGGTCCGGCGTGGTCTCTCCAGGTTTTATGCCCAACTGCTTCTCCACCTCCCTGAGGATCCTTGCTCCGCCGCGCACGTGGCAGGCCGTACCGCGGCAAACCCTGATGATATTCCTCCCCGACGGAGTGAGCTTGAACTGCGCATAGAAAGTGGCCACGCCGTAGACCGTGACCTGCGGCAGGTGAAGGAACCTGGCTATTGCATCTATCGCCGCCTCGGGGACATAGCCAAATGCCTGCTGAACCTGCTGAAGTACTGGAATGAGCTCGCCCTGGTCACCTTTGAAGCCACCAAGAATCTCGTTCAGGTGTTCCTCAAAGCCGACCTCTTGCTGCGGCGGTGCCGCCCGAGTGGTGCCCTGAGCTGCTGAAGGATTCATCATTTCAAACCTCGCTTCTTACCACTTTTCCTGGCTCAACCGGCACCAGAGCCAGGTCGCCAGCCGCTTGTCGAGCTTGCCAACCCAACCCTCAATCCTCTTTATGTCACCACTGGCCAGAGCCGCCTTCTCCTCTTGGGTCAGAGCATAGTACTCGTTCAAAGCCTCGTGAGGATCCTCAGCAAGTCGAGCAAGGAAATCGCTTTCGTCCGCCGCCCTTGCCAGCACCTCCAGCAACACTTCCCTCCCATGAGCGACCTCAGCGCGCCCTCCCGTCTCCACCGACCGTTCTCCGGCCATGTGCGCTGCCTTGTTCACTCCGATACTCCTTTCTGTTACCAGGCCGTCCTTCCCCTTTATGTGAGTTGACGCCTTCATCGTCACACCCCCTGCCTGTTTCTTCCACCATTCAGCATACCAGCCACTGCGGCGGAATCCATTGAACCTTTGCTGTATTCTGGCCGGGCCGATGGTACAGTCCCACATGTACCTTAGCACTAGAGACACTGTGGACAACACCTAAGTTGCCACCCATTCCACGATGCTGTACAATCCAATTCGGCAAGCCAGGCAAGGTCAGCCGGCCCGAGCGGAGCAGCATTGAAGGGCTCAAAGAAGAAGATTGGCATAGTCATTGCAGATGACCATCCACTGTTGCGAGAGGCGATGCGAAACGCCTTTGAGCAGCATGACGATATGGAAGTGCTGGGGGAGGCAGGGGATGGCGAAGAAGCGGTCAAGCTGAGCGCAGAGCTGAAACCAGACATAGTGATAATGGATATCGTGATGCCCAAACTGAGTGGCATCGAAGCCACGAAGGAAGTGCGAAAGGTAAGCCCCTCCACCGCTGTCCTGATTCTGACGGCCTATGATGACGACCGTTATATCATTGGCCTGCTGGAAGCGGGTGCAGCCGGTTACCTGCTGAAGAGCGCCCGTGGCCAAGATCTGGTGGGAGCTGTCCGCACGGTGTACGCTGGTGAATCGGTCCTTCACCCCACCATAATCGCCAAGATCCTCAAGTACAGCGCGCAGACGCAGGGGCGCAGCGACCACCAGAGAACAGGGGAGCAGCTCAGCGACAGAGAACTGGAGATCCTCAAGCTGGCTGCCAAAGGCCTGAGCAACAGAGACATAGCCGACAGACTGTTCCTCAGCGTCCGCACAGTTAAGGCGCACCTGTCAAATATCTTTGGCAAGATAGATGTGGCCTCGCGCACCGAGGCAATAGTCAAGGGAGTGAGGGAAGGCTGGCTCACATTGGAGGACATTTCTCACGAGGAAAGCGACGACTAGCCTCCTGACATCTCCCGCACCGAGTCGGATGGAAACGTTGGCGGATTCAATGAGCGTTGCATTTTCAGCTTCAAGACTCAAGTCCACCGCAGTCAACCCTCATTTCTGGATCATACTGGTGTTGTCTGCCATCACCACCATCAGTCACTACCATGAACTGCTGCAGGGCGTTCCCATAATCGGCCAGATATCAACAAGCTTCGCGTTCGGCATCGAACGGCACACTATAGACCGCTTCATCTACATCCTGATAGCAGCCTATTCAGGTTGGCATTTTGGTGTCAGGGCTGGTGTTGTCTTTCTGCTCGTCAGCATCCTCCTTATGGTGCTGCGACTGGTCTTCATGTCGCCAGCCCCGGGAGGCGCCATCTTCGAGACCCTCGTCGCCGTCTCCATCGGCGCGCTGCTGCTCACACTCATCCGGGCATCCCGCCATATGAGAGAAGACAGGGACTTGCTGCGAATGGCAATGACGAGTCTACGTGCTTCTGAGGAGAACTACCGTGAACTATTCCAGAGCGCGAGCGACGCCATCTGGATTCATAACCTCGATGGCAGAATGATCGTCGCCAACAAGGCGTGCGAGAAGATGACTGGCTACACCGTGGACGAACTGGTGGGTAGAAACGTTACCGAGTTCCTCTCAACCGAGGCCCTCGCTCTGGCCCGAGAGGTCAAGACAAGGCTGCTGAGGGGCGAGCCCGTGGAGGAACGCTACGAACAGCGGATATTCAGAAGAGATGGAACCGAAGCGGTAATGGAACTCGCCACCAGTCTTGTGAAGCACGATGGTCAGCCAGCGGCTTTCCACAATATCGCCCGAGACGTGACCCAGGAGCGGAAGATGCGTGATAGCATGCGCTTCTACCTGCAGAAGGTCCTGGCCGCCCAGGAGGAAGAGCGCAAGCGGCTTGCTCGCGAGATACACGACGACACGGCTCAGTCCATGCTGCTCCTCACCCACCGCCTGGACGCTATAGCCTCCGACCCGAAGAACAAGCTGTCCAAGCCGGTTGCCGAGAAGTTGACCGGCCTTCACAGTCTGGCCGTAGACACGCTGGACCGCCTGCGGCTGTATGCTCAAGATTTGAGACCCGCCATCCTGGACGACCTCGGACTGGAGGCAGCACTGCAATGGATGGCCGACAAGGTAATCACAGAAGACTGGATCGACGTCGATGTCGAACTGGACATGCACGGTCATGAGTTGTCACATGAGGCCCAGTTGGCCCTGTTTCGTATCGCGCAGGAGGCCCTGGTGAATATCAAGAGGCACGCCGAGGCGTCAAAAGTTGTGGTGAGACTCGAGGCGGACGATGAGAAGGTTCGCATGACCATAAGTGACAACGGCAAAGGATTCGAGGTTCCCGAGCCGTTGAATGAGCTCAGCACTACTGCCAAGCTGGGCCTGATCGGGATGCAGGAGCGAGCCCAATTGCTTCGCGGCACCCTCAACATACTATCTGAGCCGGGCAAAGGAACAATCATCGGCGCAGAGATCCCGCTCCAGCAGTAGAATCCCAGACGCCGCCTTACTTGGAGCCCGGCGTGGGAGATACGCGGCGGAGCGCATCTCGTGTCGCCGGTCCGAATGATGGCGAGGAGTGATTCGAATGGGTGTTCAAATAACTGACACCACGCTGCGCGACGCACATCAGTCTCTCATAGCTACCAGGATGCGTACCAAGGACATGCTTGCCATAGTCGAGAAGCTCGACAGGGTAGGCTTCTTCTCGCTGGAGGTATGGGGAGGAGCTACCTTTGACACATGCATCAGATTCCTGAACGAGGACCCGTGGGAGCGGCTACAGGCGCTGCGCCAGAGAGCGACAAACACACGGCTGCAAATGCTGCTGCGGGGCCAGAACCTGGTGGGTTACCGCCACTACGCTGACGATGTCGTGCGCGAGTTCATTCGCCTTGCGGTGAAGAACGGTATTGACGTATTCCGCATCTTCGATGCGCTGAACGACGTCCGCAATATGGAACTGGCGATCAGGGTAACAAAGGAGCAAGGGGCCCATGTCCAGGGTGCCATCTGCTACACCATTAGCCCGGTGCACACCGTAGACCGATTCACCGAGATGGCTGAGCAACTGGAGCAACTGGGGTGCGATTCCATATGCATCAAGGATATGGCCGGACTGATTAGCCCGCCGGCGACCACCGAGCTGGTGACTGCCATAAAGAAGCGGGTGAGCGTGCCGGTTGATCTTCACTCCCACTGTTCCAGCGGCATGGCGCCGGTCAGCTACCATGCGGCCGCCCTGGCCGGGGTAGACATCCTTGACACCGCCTTCTCACCCTTCGCCTGGGGGACATCCCAGCCGCCAACCGAAAGCGTGGTCGCCGCCCTGATGAACACTCCGTGCGACACCGGACTGGACCTGCGACTGCTTAATGAGATAGGCAAGTACTTCACTGAGTTCCGCGACAAATACCGCGGCCTGCTTTCCACGGAAGCGACTTGCCCCAGCGTCGACGTCCTCCTTCACCAGATCCCGGGCGGCATGCTCTCCAACCTGGTCAGTCAACTGAGAGAACAACACGCGCTTGACAGGCTGAATCAGGTGCTGGACGAGGTGCCACGCGTGCGAGCCGATTTCGGCTATCCACCTTTGGTGACACCGACGAGCCAGGTGGTTGGGACGCAGGCGGTACTCAACGTCCTCAGCGGCGAACGCTACAAGCAGGTCACGAACGAGAGCAGGGAATACCTCCTCGGCTACTATGGGCGACCGCCCGGGGAGGTGAACGAAGAGATACGGCAAGACATAATTGGCGACGATTCTCCCATCGACGTCCGCCCTGCCGACCTCATCGAGCCGGAGCTGGACAAGCTTCGAGACGAAGCGACAAAGCTGGGCATTATTCGCAATGAAGAGGACGTGATCACCTACGCTCTCTATCCGCAAGTCGCCGCCAAGTTTCTCAGAGGCGAGGCACGCGAGGAGCTCCTTCGCTCACCGGTGGAGGCAGTTTTCGCAGGTTTGTCAGCGCCGGAGTTGCCCACAGACTTCAACGTTGAGGTCAGTGGCGAATTGCTCAATATCAAGATAACCCGCCTCAAGGAAGAGCGTGCCCCGGCTGCGGGACGAAAGACCTTCAGGAGGCCCCCTCCGGGTGCCGTGGTGGCCCCGATGCAGGGGACAATGCTGTCCATAAAGGTTAAGGTCGGCGATAGAGTAAGCAAGGGCGACGTGGTGGCCACCATCGAGGCGATGAAGATGCAGAATGAGGTCCGCTCACCTCATGGCGGGTTGGTCAAGGAAATCCTCGTCCATGAAGGCGATGCCGTCAATTCTAGGGACGTGATAATGCTACTGGAGGCGGAAGATGAACAAGGTTCTGGTGGCGAATCGAGGTGAGATAGCCATACGCATAATGCGGGCTTGCCGCGAGCTGGGGATCAAGTCGATAGCAGTGTATTCCGAGGCAGATGAAGGGGCCCTGTTCGCCAGATACGCCGATGAGGCATGCTGCATTGGACCAGGCCCGGCGGGTGAGAGCTATCTGAGCATCCCCAGGATTATGGAGGCAGCCAGCAACAGTCGTGCCGACGCGATTCATCCCGGGTATGGATTTCTCGCCGAGAATGCCAACTTTGCTCAAGCCTGCGAGGAAGAAGGGGTGAAGTTCATCGGGCCGCCGAGTGAAACGCTCAGGCTGGTCGGCGACAAGGTCACGGCGCGACGCGAGATGGGCAAAGCCGGCGTCCCGGTAGTGCCCGGCAGCGACGACTGCGTTGTGGACTTTGAGCAGGCGCGAAACGTCGCCCAGAACCTCGGCTATCCAGTCATGGTTAAGCCATCCGGTGGGGCAGGAGGCATCGGGATAGCGACAGCCTCAGACGACGAGGAATTGCGCAGTGCACTGGACTTCTCACGACTGATTGCCACCGCCGCTTTCGGTTCAGCCAAGATCTATGTTGAGAAGTGCCTGCTCCAACCACGGCATATCGAGTTTCAGGTATTGGGGGACTCGATGGGCAATGTGGTCCACCTGGGGGACAGAGAGTGTCCTTTCCAGCGAAGGTATCAGAAGCTGATTGAGGAGGCTCCATCGCCAACACTGACGCCGCAACTCCGCGATGAGATGGCCGAGATGGCCCTGAAGGCCGCCAGATGGGTCAACTATGAAGGTGCCGGAACCGTCGAGTTCATCTTCTCCGAAGGAAGGTTCTACTTCCTCGAGGCCAACACCAGAATTGGGGTGGCCCACTCGGCCACCGAGGTGGTGACCGGCATCGATATCGCACGGGAGATGATTCAGGTAGCCGCGGGGCAGCCACTGAGCATCACACAGGGCGACATCCGCACAAACGGTTGCGCCATCCAGTGCCGCATCAACGCAGAGGACCCGCTGAACAACTTCGCTCCCTCTCCCGGAGAACTGAGGGGGTACCGCTCCCCCGGAGGGATTGGCGTCCGAGTGGACAGCGGGGTCCATACGCACTACACTATCTCACCGCTGTACGACCCCATGATATCGAAGCTCATCGTGTGGGGCAGAGACCGAAGTGAGGCCATTGTCAGAATGCGACGTGCCCTCTACGAGTACATTATCGTCGGGGTCAAGACCAATATCCCCTTCCACAAGGCAGTGATGGAGCACCCCACCTTTGTAGCAGGTCAGTTGGGAACCCACTTCATCGATAGGGAACCCGAGCTGCTGGCCGACGACATCAAGCGAATAGTGGAAAGAGACAGACCACTCGAGGAGAAGCTGTCGCGGACGTTCGAAGAAGAACGAAGAATGGCGACCATTTCGGCGGTGACCAGTGCCATAAGCCAGATGCAGCGCCGCTTGCGCTCAGAGCACTAACAGGTCGTCATCAGAGAGGGTTTTCGTTCGGAGCCTGGGCCCCCCGAGGCCGAACACCGCCGAGCCGTGTATATCCTCCAGCACCTTCCCAAGCGCGTCTTTGTCGGCCGACCTGACGTTGAGGAACCGCTTTGAGACCCTCTGCACGTGAGACCGCAGGTACGAGGACTCCTCAGCGAGGGGCTTGAGGACAAGCCGATTCCCGCCAAAGAAGACCTGTTCCGGTCGATAGCCTTCGAAGGTCTCGTCTACCCGGTTGGCTACCTTCCTCAAGAAGTCCTTCTTCTGTTCCTCCGTCCTGCGCGCAAACCTCTTCTGACTCCTCCCGCCCTTCTTATGCCGTTTGTGGATGTAGCCCGTCCCCACTTTCGACTTCAGCAGCCTGTCTCCCTGGAACACCCCCACACCGTAGGAACCCCAGGTGACTAACACCACACCCAGAAGGTGCTCTTCCTGCAGAAGCCGGCGCAGCATGAGCGTCTCCGGCCTGCCCCGGAAGACCATGTCTTCCAGCACGGCGAAAGGTGGGACCACGACGAAGCTACTCTCGCGTTCACTCCAGAACACCACCGCTCCGGTCCCGCACCGCCCGAGTTCCTCAGCAACCGCAGGCACTGTGAGCGCCGCCAGTATCTCTGGAGCGAATACGGTCGACTCAGTCTCTGGTTCGCTTGTGAGGGCAAGGAGGGACAGTGGACTTACATAGATGGTCGCGCACTCTGAGAGACTGTCTTCGAGCTGATCAAGAAGACGGAGCAGCTTCCTCTTGCCAACGGCCGTGGGTTTCAGTTGCATGTCTGCTCTTGTGGTCTCGCAATTGACAGCGAGGCGCGGGAGCGTCGACGACGCACCGACGCGGCCTCTTGACCGCTTCAGCCACCGCCTTCTCTATCGATGGTTACTTCTGCCCCTGATGGTACACTTCTGAGCGGCGACGTGTCGCTGATGACTCTGCCAAACACGGTGACAGCGCTGGCGGGGCGGATCTCTTCGCCGCGGCTGGCAGGTGTTGCACCAAAGAAGATGCAGAAGGCGCTGCCTTGAGGCCAGTAGCCCAGGTCACCGAGGGACACCACATCCTGCCCATCCTCAAGCTCCAGGCTGACCGGAATGCGGAAGTACATCTCCTCTCCCCAGAGATTGACGCGGCCGGTGATAGGTAGTGCCTCCCAGATCGCCCCGGCAGTGTGAGTATCGTTCAGCTCGGCTACGACCTGAAAGCCACCTGCAGCGACTCGAATCCTTCTCGCCATCCATTTCACCTTTCCCATGAACTGGCCGTCAATTCAAATACGACGCCCCACGTCGCTTCGCCGACGCCAGCGCAGCCGCAATTATACCTTCTGGCCGGCGTTGCCGACAATCGCTGGCCATCAAGTGGCAATCATGCCCTAGGTCGGGCTATGACTCAGGTGCTTCGTTTGATACAATGGAAACATGAGGATCGGCGCCTTCGAGATCGACGAGCCCGTTCCCGACATCACCAGCGCTCACGCCGTGGCCGTGCTGCGGCCGTGGATCGATGCCGGCAGTGTCGGCACCCTGGTTCTATCGTGGCTGGAGAGTCATTTCCGGGCCGAGGTGCTGGGCACGCTGGCAAGACCGGGCAATTTCTTCGACTTCACTCGCTACCGCCCCACCATGCGCTTCACCAAGGGCGGCCGCCGCGAGGTGACCGTCCCTAACACCGTGGTGAGGTATGCCAGGAGGGAAGACGGGAATGACTTCCTCTTCTTGCATGTCCTTGAGCCCCACATGCTGGGGGAGGCATATGTCGATTCCCTGCTGCGCCTCATGAAGAGGTTCAATGTGGAGAGGTACTGCCTCGTCGGCGCGATGTACGACATGGTTCCTCACACCAGGCCGTTCCTGGTGACGGGGGGCGCGGTGGGGGCGAAGGCTGAGGAGACGCTGAGGGAGGCCAACGTGCCGGCCAGCAACTACGAAGGGCCCACCACCATAACCACTCTTATATCACAGCGAGCACCGGAGCTGGGCATGGAGGCGATGAGCCTCGTGGTGCACCTGCCCCACTACGCCCAGTTTGAGCAGAACTACATGGGAGTGGTTCGTCTGATGGAGGTGCTATCCCCGCTGCATAACCTGCCGATAGACCGGGGAGACGTCGACAAGGCGGAGGACCAACGCCGCGAACTTGACGACAACCTGGACAAAGAGCCGTCGCTGAAATCGGTCGTTGCTCAGCTTGAGGGCTACTACGACGCCCGAACCGACAAGGCCAAGGAAGACGAAACAGCCAAGCTGTCACCAGAGATAGAGAGCTTTCTACAGGACATCAGCCGGCGTTTCACTGACAACTGACAGCCAGCGCGGCTCTAGCCCTCGTCCGGCCTCCGACCGTCGCTCCACCGCCATCGCTGGTGGTCGCCTGCCAGCTCCAGCCGCAACAGCCCACTGGCAACGAGGCCGCTGATCTGCGGCTCGACGACTTCAACAGGGCGCCCGACCCGACGCGACACGCGCTGCACCAGAGCATGTTTGGCCGCGTCGTGACCTCGTGCGGTCCCCACTGCCACCCTCCCCACCCCTTCAATCACATCACCCTTGATAAGGTCCCAGATGAATTCCTGCTTCTCTTTCCCCTTCACCATCCCGATGGACTCAGCATCCCCCTCCTCGGCACGACGCTTCACGTATTCTCGAGCGACCTCCACCCGCTGGTCATAGATGGCCGCCACTTCCCTGACCATCTCCGCACTCATGGTCGGAGTCTCGGTGATGACCTGGTTGGCGTCGTGCCGTGACCAGTCTCGGGTGAGGAGACGGATGCCGTAGTCTTCGGCCCTGTCGTAGAGAGGAGTCCCCGGCATGGGAGCCAGGATGTGGAAGCCGTATCCCGCTCCGCAGTCGAGGGCAAGTTGCTCGGCGAAGTCCATGGACTCACGCGCCGTTTCGGGGGTCTCCCCGGGGAGGTTGAAAATGAAGGAGTTGAAGACCTTAAGCCCGGCATCGGTTGCTATCTTCACCCCCGACCGCACCTTCTCACGGGTTATCCCTTTCTTGATAGTCTTCAGGATGCCTTCATTGGCGGACTCCACTCCGAAGACCACCCACTTGCATCCGGCGCGTCTCATCAGCTCGGCAATGTCCTTGGTCATGGTGTCCACCCGGGCGTAGGCACTCCACTGCGCCTTCAGGTTGCGCCGCAACATCTCTTCGCACACCCCGCGGGTGTGGTTGTGGTTCACAGTGAAGGTATCGTCCACTATGTTGATCTGTATGAAGTCGTAGTCGCGGTGCAGCATCTCGAACTCGTCCACCACCAGCCCCGGGTCGCGGAACCGGACCCTGCGGCCAAACATCCCGTTGGCCGAGCAAAACACGCAGCCGTACGGGCATCCCCGGCTGGTAACCATGGTGCAGGCGGACCCGAGAGCCGTGTACTTGCCCAAAGGCAGCAAATGTCGCGCTGGCAGCGGGAGCCGGTCCAGGTCCTCAACGAACGGTCGGGGCTCCGTCCTCACAATCGTGTTCCCGTCCTGAAAGGCAATCCCCGCCACCTGGCTGAGGTCGTTTCCGCCGGCCACCGCCTTCGCCAGTTCGACAATGGTCCTGTCCCCCTCGCCAATGGCAACGACGTCGACCCATGGCGCCCGGCGGAAGGTCTCCTCAACCGTGAAGCTGACGTGGGGGCCACCAACGGCGGTGACGATGCTGGGGTCGAAGTCCTTGCACACCTTGAGCATCCTGGCGGCGGCCTTCCAGGTGAGGGTAACACAGGTGGCGCCGACCAACTGGGGGCGGTATTCCTCTAGCTTCTGTCTGAGCTTCGCGGGGCGGTAGCGACTGACCAGGAAATCGAGAATGTCGACCTCAATGCCCTCTTTCTGGAGGATACCTGCGAGGTAAGCGAGAGATAGTGGAGGAGCAACGTGCTCCTCGAGGGGATAGGGTGTGCTAAGAAGCAGTACGCGCAAGGGTTCCCTTTCTAGATTCGGTCAGGTCTAGCACGCCGCTATCCCACCTAGTCGTCCAGCTCAAGCGTGTTGGCAATACGTTCCTGAATCTAGCATGGTCTGCTCACCATGTCAAGGTAATGGCTTCCTCTGGGCTGGCTCGACGCGCATGGCCATTCAACCGCACCGATGTCATTGCGCAGCCGATAACACGTGCCCAGCACCCTCCCCACAGCCAAGGCCCATGGCGAGCACGCGACAGCGGCACCGCGAGCAATCCCTCGCCCAGTCCCCCGGCCTGCACCTGACGGCGTCGGGGTTGATGATGCCCGCTATTGATGTTAAACTCAGCAAGTTCACCTGGATCGGGTGGCTCCTCAACTCAGCTTGCGGTCTTTCATCGGCGTTCCTCTTTGACCGCATGTGCTGCGGGAGGAAAGGAGGACGAAATGGCGCAGGCAAAGCCGGGCGACACCGTCACGGTTCACTACACCGGCAAACTGGCGGATGGCACCATATTTGACAGCTCCCTCAATGAAGAGCCGTTGGAATTCACTATAGGTGAGGGACAGGTAATCCCTGGCTTCGAGGAGGCCGTGATAGGGATGAACCCCGGCCAAACGAAAATCACCAAGATCAGACCGGACAAAGCGTACGGCTCCTACCGGGAGGACATGGTGCTGGTGGTGAACCGAGACCGACTACCGGCGGAGGTCCAACCGGAGGTCGGCCAGCAGATGGAGATGCACAACCCGGACGGCACCGGCTTCGTCCTCACCGTCAAGGAGGTCGGCGAGTCAAACGTCACGCTCGATGCCAACCATCCTCTCGCCGGCAAAGACTTGCGCTTTGACATCAAGCTGTTGCAGATACTGTGACCGTTGTGCTGGCTGGCGTTGACGTGAGGCGTTCCTTTCGACAACGCACAGTACTGGATTAGCACAAGCAAGCTGAGTGCCGAAGTCTTCCTCAAGCGGGTACTGCCTGTACTGGACGATAGCGTGCGGCACGGGCCATTTCTTGGGGTCTGGCGTTGCCGCTGGAATCGCCGTTCCCCTTATGTTCACCGGTGGGCCCGCAAAGTGCGGACAACTGCGACCGAGCCGACAGGTTGCGGCGCATCACCGCCCAAGGAGGAGGACCAACAAATAGGCGCAACTGGCGGTCGCCATAAGCACGGCTACCACAAGCCCTATCGATATGGGACGGCTGTTTCTCAGCCCCCAGCCGAGACTGTTTATCCCGGCATAGGCCAGCATCCCGCTGGCTATGAGACCGACGGCCGGGCCCCAACCCAGACCAAGCGACAGAGCCAGTCCGCCCAGCAAGCAGGCGACAGCGGTGACCAACTCCGCCACGATATGCAGAGTGATGTAGGCATCCGACTCGACGGTCACAATGCCCTTGGGTAATCCTCCTCTTGCAATGTGCAGCGCCCAGAACCCGATCATTGCCACTCCCACAAGCGCGAGAAGAACGCCTATCGCCACACTCATCGTCTCCTCCCGTTCCTCGGCAAATTAGCATAGACTCAGTTGTCGAGTCAACGGCGGCTACGATGGCGAGCCGCCTCACCTGCGGCCCGAATCCACCGTTACGGCGTCAACCCGTCCAATTACCCACCGTGACACGTGAGTGGTTTGACACGGCCCAGCATATCGCTAGAATGGTTCTGGCCAATGACTGCGAGCGCTGCATGTGGGGCACACAGACAGGCTGCCCCTGAGAAGAGGGATGTATGTATGAGTTGAAGCACGACGAGAGGAAATGCCTGGCTTGCCACAGCTGCGACTGCCTCACCAAGTGCCAGTACATGGACATAGAAATTGACACAGCGAAAACGGAGATACGGAAGATAATCAACGGGGAAGATTCCTTCGTGTTGCACCAGTGCGCCACCTGCTATGCTTGTGAGGAATACTGCCCGAAGGGAAACCATCCCTTCTATCTCATCGTCGAGCGCCAGGAGGAGATGGGCATACTCCCCACGCCCAGGCCGCTCATCAGGCAGGCGCTTCAAATGGGTGTGCCACAGCGGGAGTTCAAGGTCGCGGAAGTGCACGAGCCAGCCATAAGCATGTGCATGTTCACCGCGCTCGCCGGCTCCATCCAGGGCAAGCTTTATGAGGGTGTCTCCATACTACCGTCCGGGACGCAGGAAGGAATGCACTTCTTCTGTCAACTCATGTACCTGCACTTCGCCAGGACGTCAGTGATCAAGGAGAGGCTGCCGCGCATCATAGACAACATCGCCAGGCACAACGTCAAGGAGCTCATCTGCTTCCACGACGAGTGCTACGGGGCTTTTGCCTCGTACGCACCGGCGTACGGCATAGAAGTGCCCTTCAGACCCATTCACCTTTTCGAGTACCTCTACAACAGGTTGCGGGAGCTCAAGAATGACATCAAACCGCTCAATCTGAAGGTTGCCTATCAGCGCCCCTGCTCTTCCCGCCTTTCTCCAGACAAGCTGCACTTCGTCGATGACATCTTCAACCTGATAGGGGTAGAGAGCGTTGAAAGAGAATACGTCGGCGAGAACGCGCTCTGCTGCGCATCTCTCATTAGAGGGCAGAGTAAAGAAGGGAGCCGTCGGATTGCCGCCGACGTGCAGCGGCGGAACATCGGTGACATGGTGCAGGGCGGGGCCCAAGCCTGCATATTCAACTGCCCCTATTGCTTCATCTCCTCATCGGAGCGTGTCGCCAAGAACGGCCTGAACCCGGTACTGTTGGGCGATCTCTGCCGGCTCGCCGTAGGCTAGAAAACACCTAGACGGAGGCAACACCATGGACCCAGTGTACAAGGCCCTGGTCGAGATAGCAGGTGAAGGCCACGTTTCCAACCGCCCGGAGGAGCTTCACACCTACTCCCGTGACCTGGGCACATCCGAGCCCCATCGTCCAGACTACGTAGTCGCGCCGCGTACGACAGAACAGGTGCAGGAAGTGGTCAAGCTGGCGAACAGAGAGAGAATCCCGGTAGTGCCACTGGGCGGGGGGCTGTCGCTCGCTGGCCTGGCCGTGCCGTTGCGGGGCGGAATCGCGCTGGACATGAAGAGGATGGACACAATCCTGGAGGTGAACGAGAAGGCAAGATACGCTGTCATCGAAGCGGGCGTCTCACAGGGCAAGCTCATATCGTATCTGCACCGGCACCATCCCGACCTGCGCCACTCAGAGCCTCAAGCGCCAACGCCGGCCACGATTGCGGGCAACATAGCAATTCACGGCCAGGGCGACCTGGCCCAGCCCTACGGCTTCAACTCCGACATGGTAAACGGGCTGGAGGTGGTGCTGCCGACCGGTGAAGCATGCAAGATAGGCTCCTGCGCCGTGTCCCCCGGCTGGTTCACCCTGCATCCGCTGCCCGATCTGGGTCTCTTCCTCGGCTGGTTCGGTACTACGGGTATCATCACCAAGCTGTCCCTCAGGCTCTTCCCCCTCAAGAGAATACGAGAGGTGGAGCAGTTCGTGGTGGAGGACCCGGGGCTGGTCCCGGAGGTCATCTACAAGGTCACCCACACCGAGATGGCGGAAGACGTGTTCGCCGGCACCCAGTCAACCATTCCCGCCCGCGTTGGCCTGCACCACGTGACCGTCTATATCACCGCCGATTCAGAGAAGGAGCTCGAATTCAAGACCGGCCTCATCTGGGATGACGCGCTGGGGGAGTACATTCGCAGCGGGGACGGCGGCTTTGCCGACCTGCTGCCTCCCATGAAGGCCCGCTTCGCCGCCAGACCGGGCATGTTGCTTTCCACCGTCTGCGACACCCTCCAGGGCGGCGGGTTCGAGTACGTCGGGGGGATAATGCCGGTGGAGACCTACCCTCAGTGTTGCCAGCGAGGGGCCGAGATATACTCAAAGCACGGCATCCCGCAGTTGATGATAGCCAGGGTCATCGGAAGGGCTCACGCGATGATGTTCGCCTGGGCGTACCCGTTCAACCGCGGAGATGCAGAAAGCGTGAACAAGGCAAGGGAGGCAGTCCACGAGACAGACGACCTTGCCCTCGATTTGGGGGGCACCATCTGGAAACCCGGTGTCTATGGACAGAAAAAGCTCATGGAGAGGATGGACCCCGGTACTCTCCAGCTTATGAGAAGGGTGAAGGAGCTCCTTGATCCCAACGGGATTATGAACCCGGGAAACTGGGAGGTTGCGTAGCAGCGCCTGTCGACCTCCACACCGGGCGCGAGGGTAGGGGAGCAAGACCAGGACTGCATACCCGGCTGGAGCCATGGCCGCTACCCGCCGAGGTTCGACACGCTCCGCGAGCGAGCTTGTGCCTTCCTCAAATGCGGAATGGGATTGGCCACCCCCTTCAGTGGGCTGTTGGACGCGGGTTGGTTCTCTGCTAGAATGGGGCTTGCATGTCAATCGCGATGTTGTGGTTTCGCCCTGATAGCAGTGCGACGCAGGAGGCCAGCGAATGTATGAACTGAGGTTTGACGAGAGGAAATGCCTGGGCTGTCAGACCTGCGACTGTCTCACCAAGTGCCAGTACATGGATATCGACGTGGAAACGGCGAAGACGGAGATGAGGAAGATAATCAACGGTGAAGACTCCTTCGTACTGCGCCAGTGCGTGACATGCTATGCCTGCGAGGAATACTGCAAGAAGGGAAACCATCCCTTCTATCTCATCGTCGAACGTCAGGAAGAGCTGGACATACCGCCTCTGCCCAGGCCACTCATCAAGCAGGGCGTACAGATGGGCATCCCCTGGAGAGGGGACCTGGAAGTGCAGCATGTGCAAGAGCCTTTCCTCGATATGTGCATGTTCCCCCAGCTTGCCGGCTCCATCCAGGGCAGGCTGTTTGACGGTCTGTCCATCGCACCAACCGACACCCGACAGAGGGCGCACTTCTTCTGCCAGCTCATGTACCTGCACTACGCCAGGTCTTCGGTCATAAGGGAGAGGCTTCCCCAAATCATCGAGAACATAGCCAAGCACAATGTGGAAGAGGTCGTCTGTTTCCACGACGAGTGCTACGGAACCTTCGCGTCATACGCGCCGGCGTTTGGCATCGAAGTCCCGTTCAAACCGGTTCATTTCTTCGAGTATCTGTACAACAGACTGGTGGACCTCAAGAACGACATCAAACCGCTCAATCTGAAGGTGGCCTATCAGCGCCCCTGTTCGTCTCGGCTCTCCTCGGACAAGCTCCACTTCGTCGATGACATCTTCGAGCTGATTGGAGTGGAGAGCGTCGAAAGGGAGTATGTTGGGGAGCATGCCCTTTGCTGCGGGGGCGCCATCAGAATGCAGAAATACGAAGGGCGGTATGAACTGGCCGACGACGTCCAGAAGAGAAACATAGAAGACATGGTGCAGGCGGGAACTCAATTCTGCGTCTTCAATTGCCCCGCCTGCTACGATACCCTGGGTCATCTGACCGCCAGAAGCGGCATTAACCCTATATTCATGGGCGACCTGTGCCGACTCGCCGTGGGCTAGATACCCGCAGGATGGAGGTGACGTCTTGGACTCCATATGCCAATCCCTGGCGGAGATAGTGGGCGAAAGCCACGTCTCCAACCGGCCGGAGGAGCTCTATGTCTATTCTCGAGACCTGGGAACCGCCGAGCCTCACCTGCCGCAATACGTCGTATCGCCACGGACAACGGAGGAGGTTCAGCAGGTAGTCAAGCTGGCAAACAGAGAGAAGATCCCGGTCGTTCCGCTCGGCGGCGGGTTGACCCTTGCCGGTCTGGTCATGCCTCTCAAGGGAGGCATTGTCCTGGACATGAAACGAATGGACTCGATACTGGAGGTAAACGAAAGGGCACGGTACGTTCTCGTCGAGGCCGGTGTCTCGCAGGGGAAGCTGGTAGCCTATCTCGACAGGCATCATCCGAACCTGGTGCACTCGGAGCCGGGGGCGCCCGGCCAGGCTACAGTGGCCGGCAACGTGGCGATTCACGGTCAGGGCGACCTGGCCCAGCCCTACGGATTCAACTCCGACATGGTGAACGGACTGGAGGTCGTGCTGCCAACGGGCGAGGTGTGCAGGATCGGTTCCTGTTCCCTGGGCCAGCAATGGTTCACCCAACACCCGTTACCTGACCTGGGCCTCTTCCTCGGATGGTGTGGCACCACAGGCATTATCACCAAGGTATCGCTCAGGCTCTTCCCCCGAAAACGCATCAGGGACATGGGCGTGTTCGTGCTGGAGGACGGGGACCTGGTTCCGGACATTCTCTACAGAATCAGCCACACGGAGATGGCCGGGGACTTGATAGCGTGGAGCCAGGAGCTGCCGGTTACCGTCAGCGGGCTCCACAACATAAGCATCTTCATAAGCGGGGACTCCGAGGAGGAGATGGAACTCAAGAGGAAGCTGATCCGGGTGGGCATACTCGGCGAGTATATTCGCAGTGGCACTGGCGGTCTCATCGGCCTGTCGGCGAATGTGAGGCCAAGGCTGCCCCGCCGGCCTCCGGTTTCCACTATCCAGGATATCAAGAAGGGAGGCGGTTTTGAGTACGTAGGGGCCATCATGCCGGTGGACACATACCCCGAGTGTTGCCGGCGAGGGGCTGACATCTCGGCAAGGCATGACATCGCCTACACTCTGCTTGGACGCGTCATCGGAAGGTCTCACGCCATGATGTTCTCCTGGTCCTACGTGTTCAATCGAGCGGACGAAGACAGTGTGCGGGAAGCAAGGGAGGCGCTCTATGAATCGGACGACCTCGCCCTCGAACTGGGAGGAATCCCGTGGAAGCCAGGTGTGTACGGTCAGCGGGCGGTCATGGAGAGAATGGACCCAAATACCCTCAGCCTTATGAAGAAGGTGAAGGAGCTTCTTGACCCCAATGGGATTATGAACCCGGGCAATTGGGAGGTATCGTAATGGCTCTGACTGAGTACAAGTACAGTGACGTCATACATCGGTGCTTCAGATGCGGCTACTGCAAGTTCCCCACCAGTTTCGTGGAGGTGAACAACTGCCCGGCGTACGCCCGATACCGCCTGGAAAGCTACTCCACCGGGGGGCGACTATGGCTCATACGAGCGTGGCTCAATGACGAACTGGACTGGAGCGAGCATCTCGGTGAGATTGTCTACTCCTGCGCCGCGTGCAAGAACTGCGCTGAGCAATGTCCCCTTCCCTTCAGCGGGGATATCGTCGATATGATCGTGGCGGCGAAGGGCGAGATGGTGGAGAGAGGGTCAATCCCTTCTGCCGTCAAGGAGTTCCTCGAGAATGTCGATAGACAGGGGAACCCCTACGGCACAGCCAGGTCGAAGAGAGGCGAGTGGATGGAGGGGACGGATATAGAGGAGTACCGCGGACAGGAGTTCCTCTACTACGTTGGCTGCGTGGGCTCATATGACACCAGAGCCCAGCAAGCGGCAAGAGCACTGGGACGAGTGCTGCAGAAGGGCGGCGTGTCCTTCGGCGTGCTGGGCAACAAGGAGAACTGCGACGGCAACGACGTGGGCAAGCTTGGCGAAGCGGGGCTATTCGAGGCGCTGGCCGAGGAGAACGTTCGGCAATTCAAGGATTTGGGGGTGAGGAGGATCGTCACTCTTTCGCCGCACGCCTTCAATGCCATCAAGAACGACTACCCCAGGCTCGACAGCGCCTTCGAAGTGCTTCACTATACCCAGCTCTTGCGAGACCTTGTCAGGGCAAGAAAGCTGGATGTTTCCTCCGGGTTCAACGCCAAGCTCACCTACCACGACCCCTGCTTCCTCGGTCGATGGAACATGGAATACGAAGCCCCACGAGAGGTACTGCGTACCATTCCCGGTGTAGAACTGGTGGAGATGGAGCGACACAGAGCGGATGCGCTCTGCTGCGGCGGCGGCGGGGGCAATTTCTACACCGATTTCCTCGGCGGAAGCGAGGACAGCCCGTCAAGAATCAGAGCCCGGGACGCCTGTGCTACCGGGGCCAGCGTTGTGGCAACAGCCTGTCCCAACTGCTTGACCATGCTTGAGGACGCCGTCAAAGCTGAGGGCCTCGACGACAGGCTCAAGGTGATGGACATCTCCGAGATCGTGAGTGAGGCTTGCCCGCCGAAAGGGAATTGACGTGCGGGCTAGCGACCCATTGCTGACTGGATTCCTCTTGAGACGTGCATTCCCCACATCGGGCTTCCCCTTTTCTCTGGCAGGAGGTTACGTTTGGACATAGTCGTGGCCGTGAAACAGGTCCCTGACACGTCAGAGGTTGTCGACGTAATCAAAATCGATGCCTCGGGAAAGGACATCGAGAGAGGGACGTTGGTCTCCAAGATAAACGAATGGGACGAGTACGCCCTGGAGGAAGCACTACAGTGGAAGCAGAAGCTGGGAGGCACGGTCACCGCCGTCGCCGCGGGACCAGGCGAGTGGGACGACACCCTCAGAAGAGCGCTCGCCATGGGCGCTGACAGGGCGGTAAGAGTCGATGAAGATGCAACGGTGATCGACTGTTCTGCCGTGGCGAGGACTCTGGCCGCCCTCATCCGCCGCTTGCCATACGACCTGGTGGTGTTTGGCGCGCAATCGGAGGACTTCGGCAGCGCTCAGCTTGGCCCCATGGTTGCCGAGATGCTGGGCATCCCCCATGCCGCTCTCGTGATCAGACTCCAGGTGGAGGAAGGTGAGGCTCACGTGGAACGAGAGCTCGAGGGCGGCACCAGGGAGCTGTATACCCTGAGGCTTCCCGCACTTCTGACCATTCAGACCGGGATTAACCGGCCGAGGTACGTCTCCTTTGCCAGTGTCAGGAAGGCTAGAGAGAAGGAATTGAGCGTGATGTCGCTTGATGAACTGGGCCTGTCGCCGGAGGCCCTGACGCCTGCGGTCGAATTGGACAGATTGGAACTGGTGCCCGCAGGGAAAAGGGCGCAGCTACTATCTGGCTCGGCCGAAGAGGCCGCAGCCAAGCTGGCCGAGATCCTGAGAGATTCGGGGGTCATCTGAGTGGCTGACATACTGGTGGTCGCCGAACACAGAAACGGAAACCTGGCCGACGTGTCGCTGGAAATGCTCAGTGAGGGAAGGCGTATCGCCGGCCAGGCGAGATGTGAACTGCTTGCTGTGGTTGTCAGCAAGGACGTGACCGCGTTAGCGCCGCGACTTGCCCGGTGGGCAGACACAGTCCTGGCAGTGAAGGCTGAGAAGCTGGACCATTCCCTTGCTGAGCCCTACCAGAAGGCGCTGGCTCCGGTCATAAGGGAGAGAAAGCCAAAGCTGGTGCTGCTGGGCCACAGCTCCTTCGGGATGGACCTGGCTCCCGCGCTGGCGGTTGACGTGGGCGCCCCATTGGCCAGCGACTGCACCAGCATAGCGATGGAAAACGGGGCAATCACAGTGATGCGAGCCATCTACAATGGCAAGGTGAATGCGCTCTATTCCTTCGCTCGCTGTGAGACAGCGATAGTCACCGGTCGTCCCGGCCTGTTCGCTGTAGAAGAGGGCCAGGAAAGGGGGACTATCGAGGAAATCAACCTCCCCGTGGATGAAAAGGTCGAGCGCAAGCGGTTCGAGGGATACTCCGAGCCCGAGGTCAGCGAGGTAGATATCACTAAAGCGGACGTCCTCGTCGCCGTCGGGAGAGGAATGAAAGAGAAAGGGAATCTGCAGCTGGCTGAAGAGCTGGCGGGGGTTCTGGGAGGAGTGCTTGCCTGTTCCCGGCCCGTAGTGGACTACGGATGGCTGCCTCCCGGACACCAGGTCGGTCTCTCCGGCAAGACGGTGAAGCCAAAGCTCTATATCGCCCTGGGCATAAGCGGTGCTTTTCAGCACATGGTTGGCATACGTGGCTCGAAGGCTATCATCGCCATCAACAAGGACGAGAAAGCCCCTATTTTCACCGATGCGCAGTACGGGATAGTGGGCGACCTGTTGCAGATTGTTCCCATGCTGGTCAAGAAAATGAGTGAGTTGAAGCGGTGATTGGAGCGGAGGTCAGTGGCCTGCTCTTTCCATCCAGGGCATGGTACCGGGTGCACCTCAAGCAACGGCTGCACTCAAGCGTCCCCACGACGCGTGTATGCGTTGTACGTTCTTCACCCTTCCCGACACGTTTCGGGCCCTGAATCCGTGGAGGCGCAGCGCCCGCGACGCGTTGCCGGAGACCCTGATCGCCACCCCATGCTGACACTACTTGAAACCAGCTACAGCATCGCCAACGCACACACATTGCGCAGTCTCGCTCGCCGATGACATCGCGACATACGAGAGGCTGAGCACACCTCCTCGGTGGATACCCAGCCTCTTTGACGACGTGATGACACCGGCGGTACCGGCTCTAGCTCTTGCCGATGCGGAACATCTTGGTTCCACACACAGGACAGACACCCTGAGTCGCTGGCCTGCCATTCTTCATCGTTATCTTCTTGGGATCCTTCATCTCCCGCTTGGCGCGGCACTTCACACAGTACGCTTGCATCGAGTCTACCTCCTCTCTGTAGTCACGTGGACAGTAAACCATATACGACCGAAATGTCAATAGGCAGTTCTTATCAGAAGCCACAAATCTGGCGATCTCGACTGCCAGGCTTGACGCAAAGGCAAGCCATACGCTAGTCTTTGCTCGGCAGCGACCACTCCTGCAATCGACACTGGCGCGGCACAAGTCGGGCAAAGACGCGAGACTGTTCCCCCGGGCCCGACTGCCGTGAATCAGCGAAGGAGAAAGCCCAAAGGGATGGCCTCTGAGGCACGGCGCAAGTTCTTCTACGGCTATGCAGTGGTTTCCGGAGCATGGCTGGCGATGTTTGTCAGCGCAGGCGCTCAATACAGCTTCGCCATCTTCCAGCCGGCTCTTCTCGATGAATTCGGCTGGACCCGCGGCATGATCTCGCTGGGGCCGACTCTCAACGTGTTGACCATGCTCCTCTTCGGCCTGGCGGGAGGGTACCTGGTCGACCGCATCGGGCCAAAATGGACCGTTATCATAGGCGCCGTCATAGGTGGAACCGGCATTGCGCTACTGAGCGTGATCACTCAGATCTGGCACTTCATCGTCCTGTATGGAGTACTGGCACCTATTGGAATCAGCCTTTCATACTGGGTCGCGCCGATAGCCACCGTGAGGCGCTGGTTCATGAGAAGGGCCGCCCTCATGGTGGCCGTCGCCCTGTCGGGGTCGGGCCTGGGCATAGTCTTCCTCGTGCCAGCAGCCCATGCCATCATCGAGTCCTGGGGCTTCCGCACCGGCTACGTCGCCTTCGCCTTGATACTCCTGGTCGGGGCCGTGCTGGGCGCCCTTCTGCTTCGAAAAGACCCGGAGTCGTCGGGAACCTACCCCGACGGGGTGAAGCCCACAGAGGATGAGCTCAAGGCGAGGGCCGACTTCACGACTCGGGCGGACCACTGGTCGGCGCGTCAGGCCATGAAGACCACAAGCTGGTGGCTGCTCATCGGGGCGCACGTGGGTCACTCGGTGGCGTTGATGGGACTGCTCAACCACCTCATCGTGTGGGGTACCGTGGACCTGGGAATACCCACCGGCACCATGGTGGCGATTTACAGCTACGTTTTCGTGCTTTCGGCGGTGGTTGGCCGGCTGATTGGCGGGTTTGTCTCCGACTGGTCCATGTCTCGCTTTCCGGTGAGCCGCAAGCCCGTAATGTACTTCAACATCATAGGCGTGGGGCTGGGTGTATTCCTGTGCCCGCTGGTCCACAGCGCTTCGGCGATGATCCTGGTAGCCCTCCTGCTGGGCTTCAGCTACGGCTCGGGCCTGGCCGCCTTCCCCACCTATCTTGCCGACCTCTTTGGTGTGGTCAACATGCCCGTACTCATCGCTATCCTCGGCCTCTTCGTCGACGGCTTCGCTGCGCTGGGCCCCGTCTTCTACGGCTTCACCTACGATGCTGCGGGCTCCTTCAATCTGGCGTTCACCGTCACCGGGGTGCTCTGCCTCGTCTCCGCTATGTGTCTCTTCTTCGTCAAGCAACCGAAGAGGAAGCCAGCAGAAAGCACCCCGGTCTGAGGCTCACCGCCCATCACGTTCGGCCTTCCATGCCGGTCATCGGCCTCACCGTCACTTCAGGAGGCACGCAGGGCCAAACCACCTTACAGTCTCTTTCGTGACCAGAAAGCAACACCGGTAACACCGCAGCCCTCGCTCAGTCCGAGGTCCACCGCATGTCAATGACAACTGATAGTGCGTGGACGCTAGGCGAAGTATCCTATGACCGCCAGCACACCAGTGACGATCAAGTATATCGCCACAATCCAGGACAGCAGCTTCGGCTGCACGATTATGAGGATGCCCACCAGAATGCTAATAATCCCGACGATCAGTGCCCACATGCCATAACCTCCTTCATCTATCGTCTAGGCGATTCGCCCCGAGGTTGACGTTGCTTGAACGGCCTGAACAAGCGGTTGCAAGGAATGTCTCTCTGTCGGCCGGGGATATCACCGCGTTGAGCCCCTTCCAGCGTACTATTTCAACGACGCCCCGGTTCGCGGTCGCAGAACGAAGCCTCCATTATACATAGGCCTTCTCTCCGGCAACCGCACGTGCCTCCGCTACGTTGCGAAGCGGGATGCTTACAGTGAGCCCCTTCAATGCCAGGGCGACTTCGGGTGTGTCTACATGGAGCAAATACGCCAATGCCTCTGGCCGTACTCTGCTAGGCTCGTCCATCGTATGCTCTCCGCGGTTGCGTCTGAGCTACGTGAGCGCTTTCGCCAGATTTAAGCACACCTGCCAACCTGATGTCAACAAGCGACCCGGGATTGCCGGTGGGTTGTGCGCTGCAAGAAACCGTTCGTCTGTGCACCGACTGTCCCCCGCAACGCAACAGTGCCGCACGCCAACGCGGTACGTGCCCCAGGTACACGCAGCATGTACGCCTGGTACAAGCCACCACTGCCGAGAATGCAGGCTAGCACTGTAGACAACATGTCGAGCGGTGGCCACAATGGGCGGCGCAACTGTCTGTCGGACGGGGCTGGCCGGCGCCACTACAACACACTTCTACCTTCACCCGCACCGCAACTTCGCACAGCCTGACAGTGAATCACCGAGGTGGCCAAGAAGTACATGTGGTTTGGCAGCGGCGCGCTCCACAGGCTGCGACCCAGCCGTCAGCTTCATCGGCTTCGTTTCCGCACCTGACTGCCGCCCGATGGTTGTTTTCCCAACTGTGAACGCCGTTTGACAATGAGTACCGAGTATGGGGAGAACCTGGCAACCCTCTGCGCTACACTGCCTAAGAGGAACCGCTCAATACCTGTAAGGCCCTTGGCCCCCAGTACCATCAATTCCGGATTCAGCGTGGATGCGACAAGGAGTATTTCCTCAGCCGGCTCCCCTTTCAGGACAAGGGTGGACACGCGATAACCACCTTCTTTGAACGGCTTCCTGGTCTCGTTGAGCAGCTTCTTGGCTTCTTTCTCTTCGGCCTGCTGGAGCTCAGCCAGCAGGTCTCGGTTCCTGTCGAGGTTCAGTGTTGGCGTCTTCATCCACGCCGCGATGCGGGACTCCAAGACAGCTATCAGGAAGACCTCGGCCTTACGCGTGAGTGGCAACTCCAGCAGGAATTGTGTTGCCGCAGCCGAGTACTTGGACCCGTCAGTGGCGAGAAGCACTCGCTTGATGGCACCAACCGGCTCTTTGGCCAGCAAGACGCTGCAATCAGCGTACTTCATCACCTTGTGCGCCACATCGCCAAGAAGGAAGCGATCAGATTCGACATGCCCCATGGCGCCGATTGCCACCAAGTCAGCCGGCATAGCACATGCTGTCTTCAAAATCTCTTCGGCAGGCTTGCCCCAGCACACCGTCGTATTCACCGTATAGCCAAGCGACTTGAGAGTCTCGGCCGGCTTCCGCAGCAAGCGAATCCCTCTCTGCTCCTCGGCTTTGTGTGAAGTCACCCTTCCCGCTTTGGTCTGAGTCAGTCTGTCAATGGTAACCCCTCCCAAGAAGGTGTGCTGCGGTACCACCGTGAGAACGTTCACCTCCGCCTGGGGCGGGAGTGGAAGCGCCGCCAGCACTTTCGCCGCCATCTCCGACTGTGGTGACCCGTCATAAGCCAGTAGCGTCTTCAACGACCTGTGTCCTCCCTTCTCCTCATACGCTCGTCACGTTCAGTGATGGCGTCGATACGGCAAACCAGTCCGGTACCCCATCTCCTCGCGGGCTGAAGAGAAAATGGTATACCCTAAGGGCAGTCAATGGCAAGCTCCAATAGCACCGCGCTTCTTCCTAGAGCGAATACGAACCCGCCCACAGTCCCGCGAAGAAATGACGCGCATTGGTCCCGACCACCCGCGTATCGTACCCACCCTCCTGGACCACCAGTGTCGGGAAATGCAGCAGGCCGATCAATTCCCCCACCCCTTCGAAATCCTCGGCCTCCAGGCTCCATGTTCCAGTGGGGTCTGCCCTCGCCGTGTCCAATCCCAGACAGACAACGAGGAACGCCGGATTGAATCTCGTCAGGCGCTTCAGCGCTCTCTGGAGAACCTGCCGATACCGCTCGCCATCCACATTCTCAGGCAAAGGGAGGTTCACATTGTACCGTTCACCCCCCCACAGTCCCCTCTCATCCTCGAACCCGGTGAAATAGGGATAGGCAAAGTGCGGATGACCGTGAATGGAGATGGTGAGCACGTCAGAACGCTCGTAGAAGATATTCTGTTGTCCGTTGCCATGGTGGAAGTCGATGTCCAGGATTGCCACCTTGCCATAGGTGCTCAGATAGTTCGCCGCGATCGCTGCCGAGTTGAAGTAGCAGAAGCCGCCGAACGCCCGGCGCTCGGCGTGATGGCCAGGCGGCCGCACCAGAGCGTAGGCCAGACGGTCGCCTTCCAGGATTTTGTGTGCACCGGTCAACGCACAATCGACCGCCCGCTTCGCTGCAAGGTAGGCGTTGCGGTTTATCGGCGTGAAGGTGTCGATGCAGTAGTACCCAGCCCGGATTGGGAGCTCCTTGGGAGGACGGGTGGCGTTGCGAATGGGAAAAACGTAGGGGTATATTGACCTTCCCGCCTCCAGGTTGGCGCACACCCTCTTGAAGTACTCAACGAACTGCACATCATGAACCGCCTTGATGTGTTTCTCGGGGAAGTGGCGCGGCGCGATCCGGTGGAACAGGTCAGTGCGGTTGAGTTCGTCGAGAATCGCGTCTATTCTCACCGGCGACTCCACATAGCCAAGCTCCTCCACGTGGTGGATCCAGTGTCTGTCGTTGACCAGGAGGACAATCCGCTTGTCCAAGGGCACGGAGACCTTGGTGGCGATGGGGGCCCGCTTCTTCACGTATCTCGGCGGTCTCAGTCTGACCGGGTCGTCATGGAATGATTCCACCACCATGTCGGTGTACTCACGCGGGCATACATCACCGTACTTGCGTTCCAGGACGGCACGGACTATCTGCCGCGCATGGTCGCGTTCGAGTTGTGCGTCCTGGCCTAGACCATCGTAAACGAGATAGGGAGCGTTGCTCTCCCCAGGTTGAAGTGGCGTCTCATAAGCAGTGTTCGCGATCGGCCGAGCACCATATCTCTCATAGAAACGCAGGCGGGCGGCGTTCTGTCTTCTGACTGCAGCATCGGGCGACAGTCGCGGGTCATCGGGCAAGCATTCGAAGAAGAGCCCCACGGTTTTCAGATAGAGGGCTTCGTCTCGAATCCTCTCGTACAGTGCCCCACCAATCCCCTGTCCCATCTCGCCCTCCGCCGTGGAAATGAAATCCAGATAGCAGAACCTGAGAATCGGCTCGTGGAACAGGAAAGCAAGGCCTTTCATGTGCCCCTTCGAATCGTCGGCGACGAAGAGGATTGACCGAAAGCGGTACTTGAGAGGATTGCGCAGTTGCGCGGGGAGCTTGGCTATGTCCTTCTTGGACACCGCAGGGAACTGGACCCGCAGTATGCGCTGCGCTTCGGCCACTGCTTCCTTGTTCCCCGGTGCGATATCGTCGTACACGCGACGAATGCGAAACATGGATGGTACCTCACACTCCCTCTCAATTTGACGTGGTCACGTCCGTGGCTCGCTTCGCCGGCAGCAACGCCCTGGCAGCCGGCTATTCCTCGACGCGCGCCCCCACCCATCACGCGCTGGTATTGAGCAGTAGGTCAGCTCACTCCTCATCCACACAGCCTCTTCTGGAAGACCATCTTGTCATCGTTCCGAGCGTAGAAGTCAGCGATGCGGCAGACAACCTCATAGCCCCGCGAGCGATGGAACCGCCTCGTCTTCTCATACTCGGGTTTCGACGATGTCTCTATGAGCGCCAGCCGTCCGTTTGCCGCCCGCGCTCTTTCCTCGGCGCAGTCCAGAAGCGCAGTGCCAATCCCCTGTCCCTGTTGCTCCGCGGTGACGGCCAGCCAGTACATGTCCCACGTTCCCTCGGTAAGCGGCACCGGCCCGTAGCAGACGTAGCCCACAACGGACGAGCCCGCTTCTGCCACCATCACGTGATAGCCCGATGCCTGCCCATCCGCCAGGTATGCATCGAGCACCTCCTCGGCCACGACTACCTCGGCGGGCAGAAACTCTGAAGTGGCTCTCAGGATTCGCATGAGGGCAGGCTTGTCCTTGCCAGCCATTGGCCGTATGTGGAGCTTCATTGCCGCCCCCCGAGAGCTAGCCGTACGATTTCTTCGACGAGCTGGCCATAGGTCATCCCCGCGGCCTGAGCCTGGCGTGAGACTCCTGATTCCGGAGAGATGTCAGGATTAGGATTCACCTCCAGGACATTGGGCTGCCCCTCGGCATCCAGCCGAAGGTCTACCCTGGCGTAGCCACGGCACCCCAGAAGGTCGAACGCCGACAGTGCAATGTCGACGATCTGCCGCTGCAACCCGGGGGCTATGTCAGCCGGGCACACGGGTCTCGTGCCTTCGAAATACACGCTGCCAACATCCCACTTGGCGCCGAAGGTCAGGATTCTAGGCGATGCTGCAGGGAGTGAATAGAGTATCTCCGAGATGGGAAGAACAACCGGCTTGCCGTCTCCCAGAACGGTGGCATTGAACTCACGGCCATCCAGGAACTCCTCGACAAGCGCCTGTCCTCCGAACAGCGCGCTCACCTTGCGGACCTGCTTCTGCAGCGAGGCCCCATCGCACGTCACGCTCTCGTCGGAAAGGCCGTGACTCGCATCTTCCCTGCACGGCTTCACGATGCAGGGAAGCCGCAAACCGAAGGCCGGCAAGGTCTCGGGGCTGAGCAACTGAAATCGGGGAGTGGACACTCCCGCAGCCTGGAGGAGCTCTTTGGCCTTCTTCTTGTCCAGCGCCATCAACAGCGCATCGCCGGGGCAGCCGGTGAAGGGCCTCCCAGTCTCCGCGATGAGGTCGGCCACCACCGCCTCGGACTCAGCAGAGCCATCAAACCCTTCGAAGAGATTGAACACCACATCGGCTTCCACGCTTTCAAGCACGTCCTTCACGTGGTCGACAGGGGGACGCAACGGCAATCGAGCCGTCGGGAAACCCGACGCGGTCAGGGCCTGCTCGACCGCTTCCACCTCTTCCAAGACGCCAAGCACTGCCTTGCCCTCGCCCATCTCACCGTAGCGGCCTGGCTCCGGGTCGTTGTAGACTATGAGAACTGTGGGACGCACCGCGGGTATCTCTCCAGAGCGCTGCGCAGGATGTCCCCGATGAGCACCTCGTACTTGACCCCCACTCGGTTCGCCATGATGGGCAGGTCGCCGCTCGCAGGGTTCAATCCCGGCAGCGGGTTTATTTCAAGAAAATACGGGACGCCGTCGTAGCTGAGCCTGAAGTCGATCCTGGCAAGGTCGCGACAACCCAGCGCTTCGAAGGCTCGCAGGCTGGACTCAGCGATTTCACGCATCACGGCGGGTTCCAGTTGTGCTGGACACTCATAGTCCACCAGGCGTCTCCAGTCGCGCTTGACTTCCAGGGAGTAGATGAAGTGCGGCTCCGGTGTCCGGGGCAGAACACGCATGATGCCCACAATCCCCGCTGGGGAGTTGCCGACCACCCCGACAGTGACTTCGTCTCCGTCTATGAACTCCTCCACCAGCACTGGCTGCCTGTAGCGCTTCAACAGTGAAGCCGCCACCTCCATAAGGCAGCCGACATCCTCGACGCGCGAGGTCGAACGTATGCCTATGCTTGAGCCTTCATGGGCTGGCTTCACGAACGCGGGAAAAGGGAAGAGCCCCCACGGTGTCTCGTGTAGCTCCCTCTCATCTGCGACTACCTGCCATCTCGGGGTTCGGACACCTCGTCCAGCTACCACGGTCTTAGCCAGAGGTTTGTCCAGGCAGACAGCCAGGCACGACGGGTCTGAACCAGTGTAGGGTATGTCAAGCATCTCCAGCACTGACGGGACCTGGGCCTCTCTGCCCCGGTGGATGCCCAGCCCCTCAGCGATGTTGAAGACCACGTCAACGTCGTGCTGGAGGATCCTACTGAGGAACTCCCTCCCTCCCCCCACCCTCACCACCGAGTGTCCACAGCTTTCCAGAGCGGCACCGATAGCCTCGACCGTCTCATGGGAATCGTATTCCTCGAGGGCGTCTTCCGCACTGGACTGCGTCACCGGGACTGCTGTCTTGAGATCATACGACAGCCCCACTTTCATCTTGTCCTCCTCACCGGCACGGCCACTGTCCCGGTCTGGCTCTCCGGCTTGCCACTGGAAGGGTGCAGCCTCTTGCCATTCCGGCGGCGGCCGTTTGAAGGCCGCGACGGCGCTGGATTTCGATAGCGGAACAGGCGGAACTCGTAGTTCCTCAGTGTCAACTGGTCCCTGGTATGCGATACCACGTACTTCGGCTGAAGAGGGACCTTGCCTCCGCCATCAGGGAGGTCGACTACAAACGTCGGAATGGCCAGACCCGAGGTATGGCCCCTCATACCTTCTATGATGTCCAGGCCGACATCCACCGATGTGCGCAGGTGTTCCGTCCCCTGCACCTCGTCGCACTGGAAGAGATAGTAGGGGCGAACCTTGATTCTGAGAAGCCCGTGACACAGCTTCATCTGTGCTTCCACGCTGTCGTTAACCCCGCGCAGTAGCACAGACTGATTGCTTACCGGCACGCCGCTGCGCAGCAGCCGGTCGCATGCCATGGCGGACTCCGGGCTAATTTCTCTCTCATGATTGAAGTGCGTATTGAGCCAGATTGGCCCGTATCTGGACAGCATACTGCAGAGCTCCTCGTCGATACGCTGCGGCAACACGACGGGGAACCGGCTGCCAATGCGGATTATCTCCACGTGTCTTATCTGCCGCAGCGCGGAGAGCACCTGTTCCAGGCGAGGGGTTGACAACGTCAGCGGGTCGCCACCCGAGATAATCACGTCTCGAATGTTGTTGTTCCTTCGGATGTAGTCCAGCATAGTCTCTATTTCGGCGGGCGTGCGCGTCCACGCGCCATGACACCACTCTCTCTTGCGCGTGCAGTGCCGGCAGTACACCGGACACACGTCGGTGAGCACCATGAGAACTCGGTCAGGGTAGCGATGAACCAGCCCGGGAACTACCGAGTGACTTATCTCTTCCAGCGGGTCCTCAAGCCCCACCCCCCCCATGGTGATCTCACTAACACAAGGTATCGCCTGCTTCATGACGGGGTCATTGGGATCGTTGAGGTCAATAAGGCACAGATAGTGTGGGGTTACTGAGAGGGGGTACTTACTCGTCACCTGGCCCAGTGCGGCTTGTTCCTCGGTCGATAATGAAATGAACCGCGCCAGCTCATCAATGGAGGTGATGCGGTTCCGGAATTGCCATTTCCAGTCGTTCCAGTTCTCGTCGGGGACGTCACCAAACAACCGAGCCCTGTTTCGCAACAGGGCGCTACTTGGGGGTTCTTCTTCCATCTCCTCGGGAGCATGGGTTGGGCCTGCTGCCCCATGAGCAACCGCCTGCGCGGCCATTGTTAGGGTATTCAATCGTGTTGCTCCTCTATTCTTCTATTCTTCCCTGTGAATCTCGCCAAAATGTTGCTGTGTTATTCATGAACCGCCTGTCATGATTCCTATAACACATATATCACCAAGACTTGCCTTTGTCAATAGGTTTTTCAACGACTTTTCGCACTTCCCCCACTGCGCTCTCCAACTGGAAGACCAGCGCATAGCCAAATTGGAACGCCAGACTGTCCCTCTGGGCGTCGAAAATGTATGCTCCCTGGTCCCGGCACGGTAGCTCATCGAGGAAGTCGCTTACCCGCAGACGCCCGCTTTCCCAGGCTATGGGGAAGAGAGAACAGACCATTGGCTTCAACATGCGCCAGTCGAGCCCCTTCCTATTGGCAAACCGGTGGATGTGACATCCGCCGCCGACGTGGTCGAAGAACACACACTTGCCGCCAATCACCTTGGTTCTGTGGATCTGGCCAGAAGGAAAGTCAGCGTCAGGGATCATGTCATGCTCAAACCAGTCCGACGCCGGACAGCCTACTGCCTTCTCCAGTTCCGGAGCGTAGGCTCGCAGCCTGTCCCTTTCGGCAGCATCAACCGGACAGCCGTAGTCGCAGCAGGCCTCGTGACAGAAGCCACAATCAACGCAACTTGCGTAGTACCTCCTGGTCAGTATGCTCTCGTCGACCTCATATATTCTCACGCCTCTGGTCCTGCTTCTCACCCTGATCATGTTCTGCCTCCGTTCTCTGACCGCAATCCTTGTCCAGCATCCCATCAGGGAGGAGGACTGCGACTGGCTACGCCCGCGTCCTGCTCCCAATTGGCCCCATGCTTGGCGGTCAGAAGGCCCCCAGCATCCCTCAGCCGAGTCCCCAGACCGAACATCCATGGCATTGAACGACCGAGCTTCGGAGCAGCCATGTCTCGTTCGCCAAGCAAGAGTTCGGCCATGCCCACCCGTGGCACCTGACGCACCTCGGTGACGCGACGCAGCAGCGTGGCCGCCACCACCCCCCGCAACACCCCCGAGATGAGGAACAGCGTGAGCAGACTGTAACCGCCCAGAGGCGGCAGATGCGGTGCCAGGAAGCCACCCGCAAGCGGCCCCAGGCACATGGCCGCAGCGTTCATGGCGCCAAACAGAGCTATGCATCGCGTCCGGTTCTCCGGCGCGGCGGCGTCGTAGACGAAGTTGGTGGTTCCGAGAGTGAAACCAGACCAGGCGAACCCGGAGAGTATCTGCACCACGACCAGGTAGTACAGGTGATGCCCCGCCACCCACAGCATGGGAACCAGGGGTATGAGAACAGAGGTAAACCTGATGACTCGCATGTTCCCCGCCCGGTCGCTGCGCCTCCCCCAGAAGGTCAGGAACAGAAGATTGGACAGCGTGCCTGCAGCAGTGATCCCGACATAGGTGATATAGTCGAACCCCAGGTCACGCAGCATGTAGGCAGCGAAGAATGGAGCCGCCATGTACACCGACAGGTACATCAGCGAGACGTAGATGGTGAACCTGCCCAGATTGGATGAGCCCATGCTCCGCGCGATGGAGAACAGGCCTTGCTCCGTGCCTCGCCGCTCCAGCGGAGGCTCATGCATTCTGGAGAGGAAATACCAGGATGCCAGCCTGAACAGGCCGGCGCCCCCGAAAATCACTGAGAAGCCGACAAGAATGTGCGACGCGGAGAAGTGCAGTACGACCCCGCCAGTTATGAAGAAGGCGAAGGCCACCAGACCGCACACCCTCCCCCGCAGGCCGAAATACCTGCCACGAAGCCCCTCGGGAACCAGGTCGGCCATCATGCTGCCCCAGGCGGGGTTCACCACGGAGCCCAGCACGGTGCTGACCGTGATCACTCCTATAAGCCACCAGACCTCTCTCGTCAGATGCAGGTGGGGGAGCGAGAAGACGAGCATCCAGACGAGCGCGTGTGCGAAGACAACGGGCAAGATGAATCCCTTGCGGCTGCCAGCCCTGTCGGTGGCATACGGAGCGATGAGCTGTGAGAACGATGTGGCAAGACTCGGGACACTGGCAAGGAAGCCTATCTGCCTGATGGTGGCCCCCAGGGCCAGAGCGAAGGGGGTGACGTAGTCCTGCGTGAGGCCCAGCATAGCCGAGTAGGCTGAGCCTTCCATTATGCTGAGCCTGAGGCTTCTCTTTACCTCTTTCGCCCCCAGTGGGTGACCGGCCAATTGGATGCCTCTCTATCACAAACCGCGGCGTATTGTGACCACCATCCGGAAGGGGAACCCGCGGCGCGCCTCACCTGGTGCGCACCCTCACCCGAAGGCTGAAAAAGTCGCTCCTGGGCAGGGGACAACCTCCACCAGGTTCATCCCAGGCCCAGGATAGACGGCCCCTTCATGCATGGCGTCGCATGTGTCCGCGCGCCACGCTGGCACATATGCTTTCTATCTCGCCCGCCGACGCCAACGCCACAAGCACCGGCATGAGTCCTCGTTCTGACCACCACGCCCCCGGACGCTATCACTGCTCATCGGACACACGCACTGGGTCAGCGGTCTACTCGCTCAGTGCTACTCCTGCCATCTGCCCAGGCGTCCAACGATGTCTCGCCTGCGCTGCCAGCCAAGTGATGCCACTTCCAGCGCCAGCCGACGGAGCACGTCATCGGGGCTGAGACAGTACAAGAGCGTGCCGTTCTCGACATGCGACTGAACAAGTCCAGCCTCCATCATGCTGCCGAAAGCCCTCTCCAGGTCGAGCTTGCTCCACTGGATGGCATAGGCGACTACGTCCCGCGGTAGCCTCTGCTCCAGGTGCCGGCCCCAGAACGCAATGAGTTCCATTTCCAGAGGCTCGGCCACATGCTGGCGAAGGAATGCGAGAAGTCCTTCATCGCTCACCGCTTCCAGTCTTCCCATATCAGTCGTCACAACTCACCTACCCGCTCCCGCTGTGTCGGACGTATCAGGCACCAGCCTTACACGAACAACAGCGCGTATACTACATGACCAGCTTATCATGATAGTCTTATCATGTTGTAGTTATCATGTATCATACGTCATTACAGCTGGAATATCAATGGGTCTAGCCCCCCAATTGCCCGCCTTCCTGGCAGGTCAGCCCCCACAGGACAGGTCATCGAGGAAGTCGCTTACCCGCAGACGCCCGCTTTCCCAGGCTAGCGGCTTCGCCGAGGCGTGGACAAGAGACTCAACGGTCTGCATGCTTGACCCCAGAAGGCACCTCCGCTCTGCCCTCCATTTGCCCTCCAGGCTTCTACTGGCTATCATCTCTAGCAACGCCATTTTGGCCACGCTGGGGGGTGAAACATGAAAGCGGATACCGAGTACCTCTGGTTCAACACCGGCAAGCATCGTGACTTCATCAACATCACCGACAAGGTGCAGAGCCTGGTAAGGCGCAGTGGCATTACTGAGGGTTTCGTGCTCGTGTCAGCGATGCATATCACCGCCGGGGTGTATGTGAACGATGCGGAATCAGGACTGATAGCTGACATCGAAGAGTGGCTGGAACGCCTGGCCCCTTATCGGCCAGACTACCGGCATCACGCTACCGGTGAGACCAACGGTGACGCTCACCTCAAGAGCCTCCTCGTCCACCACGAGGTCACCGTGCCCATCACCAATGGCAGGCTCGATCTCGGCCCATGGCAGCAGGTGTACTACGCTGAGTTCGACGGGCAGCGAAGGAAGAGGGTTATCCTCAAGGCGCTGGGTGAGTGAAAGGACGCCATGCCCCCGCAGCGGGTGTGCGTCCCGAAGGTCACGTGTTACCACAACAGTCGCACGGTCGCTTTGGAGCGAGAACGTGGCACTCGTGCACGCCGCTTTACAGCGCCGCCCCAATAGGATAATGTGTCGACAGGGGGAGACCCGCCAGATTCTCAGCAACTGGCGGAGCGGTGCACCGATGCGCTCGGTGCGCCAATCGTGAACCGAGAGTTGTATGGTCGATGTCAGGGAAGTAGCTGACCGGATATACCGTTTGGAGACGCCGCTACCCCGGGTGGGCGGCGTCTTTGCCGTATACCTCATCGACGAGCCGCACGGGGTGCTCATAGAGCCCGGCCCGGCAGCCGCCGTGCCCATCATACGGGAAGCGATGCAGCACGTGGGTATGAAGGGATTGGCCTACATCATCCCCACCCACATCCACATGGACCATGCCGGTGGCATGGGGACGCTGGCACAGCTCTTCCCTAATGCCAGGGTGCTGGTCCACCCCACAGGGGCCAGACATGCCATTGACCCCACTCGCCTCATAGAGGGCACCAGGACGGTCTTTGGGCCCGACTTCGAGGCCCTCTACGGCCCCATACTGCCCGTACCCGAGTCCCAGGTATACGTGCCCGAGGACGGGGAGGTGATCTCGGTCGATGGCAGGGAGCTGCAGGTCACATACGCCCCGGGCCACGCCCAGCACCACATGGCCATTCTCGACCGGAGCGTGCAGGGCCTTTTCTGTGGCGAGGCGCTGGGCATACCGGTGCACCGCACCAGGCCGCTGGCCTTTCCCTCCGTCGCCCCACCCAACTTCGACCCGGAGCTCTACCTGAGCACCATCGAGAAGCTGAGGCAGGTGCAGCCCCGGATTGTCTTCTACTCGCACGGCCCCGTGGTTACGCGGGAGCCAGAATCGCTCATGGATTCAGTGGCGGAGAACACGCGGGCCTTCGGTGACCTCATCCTCAACGCCATGAAGGAGGGCGAACCCGAAGAGGAGATCAGGCGCAGGCTCGACGACTTCATGGCCGCTCGATTTGGCATACGGCTGGACGAGGGCGGGCTGGCGATGACGGTCGGCGGCTACGCTATGTACTACCGAAGCAAGGGTCTGGTGTGATCAAGCGGCTGAACAGGCACCAACTCAATGGCGGAGACGCTGAATAACAGCGCCCAGTCACCGCAACCAGGCGAGGCAGCGGGCACGGGCAACGGAGTGAGCAAAGGGACTGCCCTCCTCGTCGCTACCCTGGCCTCTTTCCTCATGCCCTTCATGGGCTCGTCGATAAACGTCGCCCTTCCCTCCCTGGGGAAGGAATTCGCCATGGACGCCGTCCTGCTGAGCTGGGTGGCCACCTCGTATTTGCTGGCCGCCGCGGTGTTCCTCGTGCCCTGGGGCAGGCTGGGGGACATACATGGACGCAAGAAGGTCTTCACCGCTGGGATAGCGGTGTATACGCTCGGCTCCCTCCTCTGCGGCCTTTCGGTTTCCACGGCGATGCTGCTCTCGTGCCGCGTTGTGCAGGGAATGGGCAGCGCCATGATGTTTGGCACCGCGTTGGCCATCATAACCTCGGTGTTTCCGCCACAGGAGCGGGGCAGGGCCATGGGAATCACTGTCGCCGCCGTCTACACCGGACTGTCCCTCGGGCCATTTCTCGGAGGACTGCTGACGCAGCACCTGGGGTGGAGAAGCGTTTTCATCGTCAACGTCCCGCTGGGACTGGTAATGATCGGCTTCGTCCTGTGGAAGTTGAAAGGCGAGTGGGCCGAGGCAAGAGGAGAGCGGTTCGATTTCGTCGGCGCCCTGGTATACGGCGGCGCCATTGTGGCGATAATGTACGGCTTCTCCCTTCTGCCCGCCGTGTGGGGCGCAGCGGTCATCGCGGCGGGCGTTCTGGGCATCGTGGCCTTCGTCAAATGGGAAATGAGGGTGAAGAGCCCGGTGCTGGACATGAGCCTCTTCAGACGGAACACCGTCTTCGTCCTGTCCAACCTGGCCGCCTTGATAAACTACAGCGCCACCTTCGCCGTCACCTTCCTCCTCAGTCTCTACCTGCAGTACGTAAAGGGGTTCACTCCGCAATACGCCGGTCTCGTTCTCGTGGCCCAACCGGTGGTGCAGGCCATCTTCTCACCACTGGCGGGAAGGCTTTCCGACAGGGTCGAACCCAGGATTGTGGCATCGATAGGCATGACGCTTACCACTGCGGGACTACTGCTCTTCGCCTTTGTCAGCGAGGAAACGACGCTGGCGTTCATGATACCCGGTCTGGCAGTCCTCGGCCTCGGCTTCGCCCTCTTCTCATCGCCGAACATGAATGCCGTTATGGGCTCGGTGGAGAGGCGGTTCTACGGAGTGGCCGCAGGGACAGTCTCGACCATGCGACTGATAGGGCAGATGCTCAGCATGGGGTTGGCCATGCTCGTATTCGCGGTGGTCATCGGCAGGGTGGAAATCACGCCGGAGGTCTACGCGCAGTTTCTCAGCAGCGTCCGAATAGCGTTCATCGTCTTTGCCGCCCTGTGCTTCGCCGGCATCTTTGCCTCGCTGGCCCGGGGCAGGGTACGGTAACGCTGTCGAGTGGTCAAGTGCGCCGTAGAGACTCCTCGATGACGCGGGCCGCCCCGGCCACCCCGCCGTAGGCCCTCATCTTCTCGCCGAGCCGCCTGGCGCTTGAGGCGAAGGAAGGGTCGGAAAGCACCTTCTTCACCTTCGCCCGCAGCTCCTCCACCGGCACCTGCCTCTCGCCGGAAACGCCTTCGACCGGCAGGACCAGCTCCGCTACCCCCAGGGCAGCCATGCGCCGCGCATTGCTCTCCCGCTCGGAATAGGTGGGCATGATCACCGCCGGTGTGCCGGCGTAGGGCCCGATGAGGCAAGCGCCCTGCCCGCCGTGGTGGATCAGCAGGTCCGCCCTCTCCGCCATTGCCAGGCCGGGAACATAGGCCTCGTAGTGGAAATTGGCCGGGAGGGGAGTCACCTGCTCGGGCAGGGCATGATGGCCGGTGGTCAGCACGACCTGGACGTCCTCGTCCGCCAGTGCCGCTATGCAAGCATGGAGGACGACGATGGAATCGGCCCACGATATGAGCGCCCCGTAGCTTGGGTTCCCGGTATATACCCACACGACCGGCTTCCTCCGGCTCAGTGTGCTGGCCCAGTCCGGCAGCTTCGCCTCCGCCTTCTGCCACAGTATCGGACCGATGTAAGTGACGTCGGCCGTCTCGGGAAGCGGGTCGGTCTCCGGCGTCCCCACCACCAGCGTGAGGTCGCCGACATGCAGCTCCCCGGTGCTCCCGACGGGCGCAAGGCCGTACTCGGCGAGCACCTTGTTCACCACGAGCACCGGTGATGGTATGTCCGGCGGCGGCTCCTTCCACCAGATGAAGCCACGGCTCTGAGGATGCATGTCGGCCTGGATTACGCTGACCAAGTGCCTGCCGAGCACCCTGGCGGCGATGCAGGCGGACAGGTTCCACGAATCGACGATGACATCCGCGCCGAAATCGGCCGCCAGCTCCATGAAGGCCTCGCAGTTACCCCGCACCCAGTTCTCGTCCAGATTGCCGGTGAGAGCGGAGAAGTGGTCCACGTTCCACACCTCGGTGGTGCTGGGAGGCCATATGGTGGGTATGAAGCGCAGGTTAGGCTGCAGGTTGTGGAAGCCGGCCTCCTCGATGAGCCTGGCCGGCGTCTGCGCCGGACTGCAGAAGGCAATCTCGTGCCCCCGGCTCGCCAGCTCGCTGGCGATGGGCACGGTGCGCGTCACCAGCCCCAGGTCGTTGGAGAACAGCGCTGTGAAAAGGAACCTCGTCATGGAACCCTCCTTTCGCCGGCACGCCCGTTGAGGTTGGAGAACAAACGCATACGATAACCCGGCCCACCGACTTTAGCCACCCACGGCGCAAAAGTCAACAGCACGACGCATGATGCAGGCGCCTACCCGGCGATTCCACAGGTGGGACCGAGGCCAGTGGGATGGGGGATAGAAGGCTTCGGCATTGGCCCTATGAGACTTAAGTCGTATACGGCTGCATGGTGCTGAGGTAGCATATAGACAAGCCGCACAGGCTGTCCCTCTTGCTAAGGGCCCGGGTGTTCGCGCCCGGGCCCTTCTTGACTCTTCGGTGGCACGGCTGCGGCGGCCATACTGCATCCCGACAAGGCGCCTCGTGGCCTGTTGCACACCTCGCCTGAGCCTTCATTCCACATTCCCTTCAAATGGCGCGGTTCTTGTATGATCGCCCCACAGAACGACAGAGAGCGACCACGCCTGGACCGCTGGACTTCGTCCGGCAGCGGCGACTACAATGGCGCAGAGCTTCATCTGCTCAACAGGAGGGGGCAATGGACAGATCGGTGGTACTATCCGTGGGCGATGGTCTTCACTTGAGGCGAGGCAAAGACCGTATCGTCTATGCCGGCATGCCCTCCGACGGCGTGTACTCCATCGTGCAGAGGAAAGAGCAGTTCTACCAGGGATTCGCCTGGAACCTATTCTTTCCCACGGGCAGAGGCGAGATAAGGGTAGACGGCGTGAGAATCTACGTGGAGAACGTCACCCCCGACGAAATCAGGCTGCGGATAGCGTGAGCGCATGCGGATGACGGTGTGAGTGCCGGGCGAGCCACAGTGGGGAAATCCGCAAGAACCCTCCCGGCCTTCCTTCTAAACGAGAGCGAGTTGCTCCCTTTGCATGCCGTGTTCTGGTGCTGCATATGGCTGAACTGGCTGCCTAGTAGGCTAGCCTCTCGAGCCGCGCCTCGATTTGTTCCAGCCTCGCAAGAATGGTGAGCAGCATACAGTCCACCCTGCTGGTGCAGTCCTCACAGTAACCGACGAACCCTTCCTCGTACAGGGGACACATCGGAACGACGGACTCTCGCTCTTTCCTCTCCGTCTGCGTCACGACTACCTCCAATCTCGTGCCTAAGCCCATCGCAGAAGCACGTCGACTAGACCCAGCCACGGACTCTCATTGCCTCAACGACGCGTTTGATGGCCACTACGTAGGCGGCCTCACGCATGTTTATCGCATATTCCCTGCTCGTATCCAGCACGGAATGATACGCTGCGGTCATCTTCCGTTCGAGCCTATCGCGGATCTCGGTCTCATCCCACGAATACATGTACGAATTTTGCACCATTTCGAAGTACGAGACCGTCACTCCCCCGGCGTTACAGAGAAAGTCAGGTATCACGTGGACACCGTTCTCGTACAGGATGTCGTCTGCCTCAGGGGTTGTGGGGCCATTGGCCAGCTCGGCCACGATCCTGGCCCTGACCTTTGGAGCCTCCTTCTTGGTGATCACGTTCTCCACTGCTGCGGGGATGAGTACGTCCACATCGAGCTCGAGGAGTTCCTTGTTGGTGACCGACTCACCGCTGGGCATGTTGCAGACTGAACCTGTCACTGCCTTGCACCTCTGCGCCTCGTCGGGCTTGATGCCCCCCTCACAGTACACACCACCCTTGCTGTCACACACGGCCACTACTCTCGAGCCGAAGAGGTCGCCGCACAGCCTCGCTGCGTGATAGCCGGCGTTGCCGTAACCCTGAATCGCCACCGTAGCCTTGCTGAGGTCCATCCCGATGGTGCCAGCTGCCTCGCGCAGGGTATACATACCGCCGCGCGCGGTGGCATCGGAGCGCCCGCAGGAACCGCCAACACACACTGGCTTGCCCGTGATGACGCCGAACTGAGGCCTTCCCGTAATCGAGCAGTACTCGTCCAGCATCCACGCCATGATCTGGGGGTTGGTATAGACATCCGGAGCCGGTACGTCACGCTCCGGCCCGATGAACTGGTATATGGCGCGCACGTAGGCCCGGCTCAACCGCTCGAGTTCGCGCTCTGACATAGTCTTCGGGTCACAAATGACACCCCCCTTGGCGCCCCCCAGAGGCACGTCCACCAAGGCGCACTTCCACGTCATCCACGCCGCCAGCGCTCGAACCGTGTTGATTGTCTCATCAGGATGAAATCGAATGCCCCCCTTGGTCACCCCTCTCGCGTCGTTGTACTGGACACGGAACCCCGTGAAGACCTCCACCGAACCGTTGTCCATGCGGACGGGAAACGATACGTGGAACTCCCTCATTGGGGTCTTGAGGATTTCGGTCACGTGCGGAGCCAGGTCGAGGATTCGGGCGCACCTATCTATCTGTTGTCTCGCAACGTCAAATGCGTCAACTTCAGCTGCTACCCGCTCTTCTTGGATGATAGTCACGGTAGACCTCCACTGCGGCAGATTCTCTGTTACCCACACAGGATACAGAGTCGAGCAGATATTGTCAATATGCAGCAGTGTGGCAATATCGCAACATCATCGTCGACAATGACCAACTCATAGCCAATGTGTCTTTAGCCGTCACGCGGCGCTTCGTCGGCGCGACCTGCGCTACAGGGCTAGCTCTTCAGCACGTAGCCGGCCCCCTGCCGGTTGAGGATCATCTGGGGAGGGTCGTCGCGCAGTTTGCGGCGCAAACGACTAATGGAGGACCTGATGTTCGCCGTATCGGCGACCTGCTCCTTGCCCCAGACCTCTTCAACAATGGCGCCATACGTGACGACCGTGTCCCTGTTCTTCGCCAAGAGTGCGAGCAGGCGGTATTGGACCGGGGTCAACTTCACCGGACGGTCGTCCACCTTCACCCGTTGGTTGACGAAGTCGATGGTGAGACGGGGGTTCACCACATTGTCGTGAGTGCCCTTGAAAGGTATCATCTGGGTGCGTCGGAGCACCGCCTTGACCCGCGCCAGGAGGGTGAGGTAATCAAAGGGCTTGATGATGTAGTCGTCGGCACCCAGTTCCAGTCCCTTCATCACGTCCTCGCTGTCCGACCTCACGGTGAGAATGAGCAGAGGAACGGACGAGAACTCCCTTACCTCCTTGAGGACCTTGAAACCGGAGATGTCCGGCAGGTTGAGGTCCAGGATGACAACGTCGGGCGACTCACTCCTGGCCATGGCCAGTCCCTTGCGACCGGAGAGAGCCTCAACCACCACTGTCCCCGGCCAGCGGAATTCGAAGGCCGCGCTGACAGCGTCCACGATACCCTTGTCATCCTCAATCACCAGCAATTTCATCGTTTGCCGTCACCTCCTTTGCGCCCTCCTTGGTGCGTCCGATGGTGGGTAACGTGAAGAAGAAGCTCGTTCCCTTGCCGGAACGGCTCGTCACCCGTATTCTGCCGCCCTGGAGTTCCACCAGCATCTTACACAATGACAGCCCGATGCCAAGACCGCCCGTATGCCTGCCCCGATGAAGCGGTGCATAGTAGGGTTCGAACACATGCTTCTGCTGCCGCTTGCTGATGCCCGGTCCCTGGTCCTTCACCTCCACCGTCACCTCAGGCCCTGCGGAGAACGCCCTGATGATGACCGTGCCGCTGCCTTCGGCGAACCGGAACGCGTTGCCAAGGAGATTGAGCACAATCTGCCGCACCCGGGCAGCATCTCCATACACCGGCGGCAGGGGCGTCTCCACCTCCAGCACGACGGTCACGTTCGACTGGTCAGCCAGGGCCTTCGTCTCCCCCACGATGGACCGCAGCAGGTCCTCCAGGTTGAGCGGCTCTATCTGGACTTCCAGCATGCCCACTTCGCCCTTCGCCAGGTCGTGCAGTTCACTCACCCTGCTGTCAAGGCCGCGGGCGCTCTCCCACACATAGCCGGCGAGCCGCCTTACCCTTTCATCTTGCGTCTCATCGCGCAGCAACTGGCTGGTCGCCACCAGTGAGGTGAGCGGCGTCTTCAGTTCATGCACCAGGTGCCGGGTCAGGTCGACCCTCCTTCGCATCTCCGCCTGGAGTCCCGCTCGCAGGTGCTTCTCCCGTCGGTACAGAGAGCGCAGTCTCGCTTCCGCCTGCTCCCGGTCGATGACCTTCCCCAGACGCTCGGCAACAGCACCGATGAGGTGGCGCTCCTCGGTGAGGAACGGCCCCTCATCCCGCCTTGGCTTCTCAACCAGGTAGCACACCTCTACTGCCCCAACGGGCCTTCCCCGCACCATGATCGTCTCCACCTGTCGCCACTGGGTCTCTCTGAAGCCCGGTGTCTGGAACTCCTTCCGCTTCAGCCTGATTCGGGCACAGGTCGCCTCGGGGTACTGCCACGATGCCGGCAGCAACTCAACAACGCCCTGGAGGACGTCCTCGAGCGAGTCCCTCGTGTCTACCAGCTTGGAGATGCCGTAGAGACAATTCAGTTCCTTAACACGCTCGGTGAGGGCGCGTGCGAGCCTATGAAGGGCCTCGTCGTCAGCGTCACCGACGGCACTACTCTCGACGATGCCGCCCTGTTCCTCAACGTTTGCAGCGGCATCAAGGCTGCGGCTTACCTCGTTCATTGCCTGGCTGTCTCCCCACTTCGCGTCGCAACTACATGTGAATACTAGTATCTGGCAAAGCCAATGTCAAAGGCCCCCAAGCGAACACGTGGGCGCAGCAAACAGCCGCTGTCTTGGCCGGCAACCCCCAATGGCCAAGGATGCAGTCACTCTATCATGTACACAGGAATTGCATTGAGATCCAGAAAACCAGGCTGCTTGACAAGAGAGGGAAAAGGTGCTAGATTCTGGCGAGCACTGCCACGACAGACCATGCATGAAGTGCGTGTAGTGCAGGCCCGGGCGAACAGACTGCGAAGATTCATTGCGCGTACTTCTCATTAGCACACCGCACCCCCTGGAGGAGGCTCCACTCCCCCCCCTGTCTCTGGCGTATTTGGCAGCCAGCCTGGAGCGACACGGTATTGATGTACAGATTCTCGATTTCCTCGTCACCCGCTACACCCCTGAGAAGCTGAGGCGCAAGCTCGCGGACTACCGGCCACAGCTCGTCGGCGTTACCTGCGTTACCCTCAACTATCCCCGGGCTTCGAGGATCCTAAGGACGTGCAAGGCCTACGACCCGGGTATTACCACCATGATCGGCGGTCCTCATGCCACCTTCGCCCTGAGCGAGACCCTGCTCAAGTCGCCGTGGATCGATGCCATAGCGATAGGTGAGGGGGAGAGAACGCTGGTCGAGGTGGCGACGGCGCTGGAACAGGGCAGGGACTTTCACCAGGTTCCTGGGATCGCCTTCGCCGATGGAGGCATGGTGGTCAAGACAGCGCCACGGCCTCCCATACAGGACCTCGACGAGCTACCGATGCCAGCGCGTCATTTGCTACCCCTGGCCAGGTACCGCGCCCTGAACATGCCCAGCACCGTAATCACAAGCCGCGGGTGCCCCTACCAGTGCATCTTCTGCTCTGGGCGGCGGATGTTCGGCCCCAAGGTCCGCTTTCGCGACCCCGGGCTGGTGGTCGACGAGATTGAGCAGATCCACCGCGACCTCGGATTTCCACAGGTAAATATCGTCGATGACACCTTCACCCTCAATCACCGTCACGCACGCGAGGTCTGCCAAGAACTACTCAGACGCAAACTCACAGTGAGATGGGCCGCCTTCGCCCGGGTGGACACCGTCACCGCTGACCTGGCAGAGCTCATGAAGAAGGCAGGCTGTCACTTCGTCCTCTTCGGCGTCGAGTCGTCCGATGAGGGTATCCTGAAGACGATAAGGAAGGGAACTACCCCCGATTCGATAGAACGGGGGGTGAAGATAGCCAGTGACGCTGGGATCGGGGTGTTCAACTCATTCATTCTCGGCCTGCCCGGAGAAAGCTCGGAGACGGCCCGCCGGTCTATCGAATTCGCCCGGCAGATGAACCACAAGTATGGCGCCACGTACGGGTTCCATGTCCTCGCCCCTATCCCGGGAACCCAGCTCTACGAGAGAGCCGGGGACTACGGCCTTCGGATCCTGAGCAGAAACTGGGCCCGCTACGATGCCAACCAGCCAGTCACCGCCACCGCCACCATGAGCCCGGACATGGTAAGGGAGATTGTCGCTGAGTATGACGGGCTGATTCAGCAACTGGATCAGGACACGAAGCGGCGGGCTGAGGCCGGAGACGGTCAGTGTGCCGAGATCGTTGCCGTGAAGGAGCGGATGGGGTTCGTGTGGAGACTGCTGAGCACGGACGTCATAGAGAAGCTGGGCCGAGCAGCAGTAGCCACGGCTGCCGGCTCCGAGGCGGCCGAAGGGAAGCTGGTCCAGCAGGTCTCGCGCAGACTGAGTATCCCTGTAGAGGTTGTACAGCGACAAATGAGGAGGCTGGTGGCAGATGGCTTCGTGCGGCTGGAGCAGGGGAGCGACGGCGCGAGGTGGCGGTGGAGTGACGTCCCGCCGCTTGCGGCAAGCAAAGGCAGCGCTTTGGCTCTAACCAAGCCGTAGCGCTTCACCAGTAGTGTCCGCAGCCAGGGCTCTCGCCCTATGCGGCTAAGTGTACCTGAACGTTATAGCCATCGCGAGACACAGCCCCCAGACCGCTCGGTGGCGGAGCGTGGACCAACCCACAATACCGCAGACTCGGGCTCCGCGTGTACAACAGATTCATGTTCCTCAGCGTTGTGCTCCAGAGGGGAATCGAGGTGCGACGTGCCGTCATACTCACCAACAACGTCCCTTCACTCAAGAGCCGGGCCAGCTTCTAGCACGCCCCCTATGCCGTGGGCAAATACCTGAGAGTACGGTTAAGATGGTGGGGAGAGAGACCGGCCCCTTCGACAGCGCGAACCGATGCGGATGGATGGGGTGCGCCGGGAGTACCGCTCAGCACACTGCTCGCGTAGTATACACGGTCTCGAAAGGAAGAGAAACGTGGTGTGCAGGCGCCGGCTCGGCGTAGGTGGTGGGCCATCCTGGGCTCGAACCAGGGACCTCAGTCTTATCAGGACTGCGCTCTAACCTGCTGAGCTAATGGCCCTTTTTCGTGCGGCTGCCGCCTCGGCATCCGGCCCCGTTGCTGGTCTGAACCGGCTTCGACCTCCATCCCAGAGGCCGCTCTAGCACCAGAGGAAGTCTTCCGCAGCAGGCCTCCCCCACGCCTGCCGCGCCCACAGGCCAGGAGAGCATACCACACATAAAAAGACCTTAACAACTGGATAGTGGAAGGAAGTTGTAAACCTTTGTTGTGACAGTGGCTTTCGCCACCGACCGACCTAGGAGATGGTCGCCTTAGGCGACTTATCTCCCTAGAAAGGAGGTGATCCAGCCGCAGCTTCCGCTACAGCTACCTTGTTACGACTTCGTCCCAGTCACCAGCCCCACCTTTGGCGACTACCTCCCCGAAGGGTTAGCCCATCGACTTCAGGTGTTGCCAGCTTCCATGACGTGACGGGCGGTGTGTACAAGGCCCGAGAACGTATTCACCGCAGCATGCTGATCTGCGGTTACTAGCAGCTCCAGCTTCATGCAGGCGAGTTTCAGCCTGCAATCCGAACTGAGGATGGTTTTTTGGGATTTGCTCCAGATTGCTCCTTCGCTGCCCTCTGTACCACCCATTGTAGCGTGTGTGTAGCCCAAGACGTAAGAGCCGTGCTGACTTGACGTCATCCCCACCTTCCTCCCCTTCTAAAGGGCAGTCTCGCCAGAAAAATACAACTGACGACAAGGGTTGCGCTCGTTGGGGGACTTAACCCAACACCTCACGGCACGAGCTGACGACAGCCATGCAGCATCTGTGTACCAGTCCCGAAGGACGGCCGAATCTCTTCAGCCTCCCGGTACATGTCAAGCCTTGGTAAGGTTCTTCGCTTTGCATCGAATTAAACCACACGCTCCGCTGCTTGTGCGGGCCCCCGTCAATTCCTTTGAGTTTTAGCCTTGCGGCCGTAATCCCCAGGCGGGACACTTATGGCGTTAGCTTCGGCACGGAGGGGGTCGATACCCCCCATACCTAGTGTCCATAGTTTGCGGCGTGGACTACCAGGGTATCTAATCCTGTTTGCTCCCCACGCTTTCGCGCCTCAGCGTCAGGAACAGCCCAGGGGGTCGCCTTCGCCACTGGTGTTCCTCCCGATATCTACGCATATCACCACTACACCGGGAATTCCACCCCCCTCTGCTGCCCTCAAGCCCTCCAGTTTTCCTAGCGCCCTCCCAGTTGAGCCGGGAGATTTCACCAGAAACTTAAAGAGCCGCCTACACGCCCTTTACGCCCAGTAATTCCGGATAACGCTCGCCTCCTACGTCTTACCGCGGCTGCTGGCACGTAGTTAGCCGAGGCTTATTCCTTGGGTACCGTCCTTGCTCTTCCCCAAGAAAAGGGGTTTACAACCCGAAAGCCTTCTTCCCCCACGCGGCGTTGCTGCGTCAGGCTTTCGCCCATTGCGCAATATTCCCTGCTGCTGCCTCCCGTAGGAGTCGGGGCCGTATCTCAGTCCCCGTGTGGCTGTCCATCCTCTCAGACCAGCTACCGATCTTCGCCTTGGTAGGCTCTTACCCCACCAACTAGCTAATCGGACGCAAGCCCCTCCTCAAGCACCCTGCGTAAACAGGGCTTTGGTCCCCTAATCTCTTAAGCGACTTCATGCGGTATTAGCCCCGATTTCTCGGGGTTGTCCCCCACTCGAGGACAGGTTCTTACGCGTTACTCACCCGTTCGCCACTAGAATGTAAACCGAAGCTCACATCCCCGTTCAACTTGCATGCATTAGGCACGCCGCCAGCGTTTATCCTGAGCCAGGATCAAACTCTTCACGCGAATAACCTTCCTTCCACTATCCAGTTGTTAAGGTGCGCAAGCCGATTTCTATATTAGCACGGCTCTTACCCATTGTCAAGCTTCCTCGCCACCGGGTTGCCCGCGGCCGTCCAGCGTCATCCACAGTCCGTATTGACATGTCCACGGTCAGCCGTTAGAGTAGCGACGGGGTGTAGAAGGCTGTCTGCCTGTTGTTGGGGCTCATCGTCTATCACCGATGGGGGCGGGCGATGCCATCCCCGCAAGGGGATTACCGTGATCCTTGGACTAGCCCAGAAGTAAGGCAGCCAGCACAGGTCTGCACCCCACTGTTCTATCGTTAAATTGGAGACAGGCGGAGTAGCAATTTGCTCGTTTCTTAAGTGCTATTGACTTTCCGTGCCATTTGTGCTAATAGTGTTCTTACTTAGCATCCCTTCTCTCTGGACAACAACAGAATAGCGGATAGCAGGGGGCGATGAGCCAGGGCTTGTGATTGGTCACTAGGGCCCTGGGGAGCCAATAGTGAAACCGACCTGCAACAGGTCGGTTTTCCTTTTTTGAGGGAAGGACAGTCTGAGGCCGCCCCTGCGGACCCGCGTTGCGTGGCCATTTCGGAACTTGTGTCCCTGTCCTGGGGCAGAGCACGGAAGGATGCAGCGTCTGAGGAGCATAGAGGCTGGCGGAGGTCACCGGGATGAACAAGAGAAGGTCCAATATCCAGGTAATAGCCGACATGCTGCGGCTAGGTGAGGCCGGCAAGACTGAGATCATGTACAGCGCCAACATGAGCTATTTCCAGCTTCAGAAGTATCTTCAATTCCTCACCGAGAAGGAACTGATAGACAAGGTAACCGTGGGGAACCCCAAGATAACCTACCGCATCACCGACAAGGGCCTCCGCCTGTTGGAGAGCATCGACAACATACTGGAGATGCTTGGTTCGGGGAGTGACATCTAGTTGGGCGCAACCTCGCTGTTTGTCGATAAGCGGCACAAGCGCACTGCCAACACCGAGCGCCCTCACAAGGACCCACAGTCTTCAATCGTGCAAGTGCTCAAGGATAAAACTATAGCCATAGAGAAGGATTCATGTCTGACAAGAGGATGCTGATACTGCCTGCCGAGCTTGTTAAAAAGATTGACGAGAACCGTGGCGACATGGGGCAGGCGGAGTTCCTCGATTTCCTCATCGACAGCCAGTTCCACAAAGAGGAGACCGGCCAGGGGAAGTTCGTCACCGCGGAGGAGTTCGCGGCCTTCGAACAGGGAATGAAAGACCTGTTTCGCAGCTTCCTGGACTTCTTCCTCAGCTTCGGACTGGAAATGGGCCACAACTCCCCGAAGGGCGAGCTTGAAGGGCTGGAACACAAGCTGCATGGCCTGGAAGAGAGACTCGAACTGGACAAAGGCGAAAGAAGGGCAAAGATCAAGTGGAAGTGACCTGAGCCAGCGAGCCAGAAGGGCCCCCGTCTGCGACGGGGGCTTTCTTTTTTCCTCCACCAGCCAGGTAAACCTCAGCGAATCTGTTGCGTCTTCATACACGCCAGGCAGTGATAGAACTCTGTTCTAGTACATTGTCTCTTCCATTATCGGGAATTCCACGCCACAATCCTGCCAGTACCCCAGCGAAAGCTCTGATGGAGGGCGAGACCGTGACTCAGAAGCGAATGCTGATAGTGCCGGAAGCAACTGCCAGAAGGATTGACGAGAACCGTGGCGACATGGGCCAGGCGGAATTCATCGAGTTCTTGATCGATAGCCACTTCAAGCAGGAGGACCGCAACGACGGCCGTTATGTCAGCCGCGAGCAGTTTCTTGCTTTCGAGCAAGGAATGAAAGACCTGTTTCGCAGTTTCCTCGATTTCTTCCTCAGCCTCGGGATGGACATGGAGGGCAACTCCTCAATGGCCGGAGGCGATGAGTTGGACCTGAAGCTGAAGCACCTTGAGGAGACACTTGAGCCGGGCCACGGTGAGAGAATAGCCAAGATCAAGTGGAAGTGAGCTGGGCAGCCCAGTCGGTCGGGACATCAGCGGCTGAAAGCGGAAGGAGGAAGACCATGTCAGTAGCGAGCGAGCTGTGGTGGCAAGGTAACGTCAGGGAGATATGGCAGAAGTGCTGTGGATTCATCGACCTCAGCCTGGAAGACTTCATGGCCATCCAGCGACGACTGTTGCTGGAGCAGATACAGTTCCTCAATGGGTGCGAGCTCGGCCGAGCGGTGATGGACGGCGCACGGCCGAGGAGCGTGGAGGAGTTCCGAGCACTGGTCCCCCTCACCACCTACGCCGACTACGCGCCCTATCTCAATGACAGGAGAGAAGACGTCCTGCCTGAGCCACCAATCTACTGGCAGCGCACCTCGGGGAAATCTGAGACGTTCCATCACAAATGGGCCCCGCTTACCCAGAGAGCGGCCGAGGAGCTGTCGTCGCTCATCCTCGCCGCCTCGGGTTTCGCCACCTGCAAGGAAAGGGGCGTTTTCCCCTTGAGCCACAATGAGAGGTTGCTCTACCTAATGGCCCCCCCACCCTACGTCACCGGCACCTACCTTATGTGGGCCAAGAAGGAGTTCGATTTCTATACCTTCCCTCCACAGGAGGAAGCCGTCAACATGCCCTTTGACGAAAGGATCAAGCAGGGCTTCCAGGAAGGACTCGACAAGGGCGTAACCTTCCTTTTCGGGATATCCGGTGTTCTGGTGGCAGTAGCGGAAAGAATGGCCCGGCGCGAGGACAAAGCGACACTCAGGTCACTGGTCTCCAGGCCCAGGGTCCTCTTCAGACTGATGAAGGGCATGCTCAAGGCCAGACTGGCAGGCCGCCCCCTCATGCCCAAAGACCTGTGGTCGCTGAAGGGAATCCTGGCCGGTGGGACCGACACCTCGGTCTACAAGGACAAGATCAGAGAGATGTGGGGCAAACCGCCGCTGGACGTCTACGGTTCCGCCGAGGCTTCCCTCATAGCAATGCAAACATGGGACTACGAAGGGATGACCTTCGTCCCTCAGCTCAATTTCCTGGAGTTCGTCCCTGAGGAAGAACGTGTCCGGGAGGCGAGCGACCCAGACTATCGGCCAAGCACTGTCCTCCTTGACGAGGTCAGGCCCGGGGAAGTGTATGAGATGGTCATCACCAATTTCCACGGTGGCGCTTTCACCAGGTACCGTCTCGGCGATCTGGTCAAGATAACCTCACTGCGCAATGAGAAGCTCGGCATTGACCTGCCCCAGATGGCCTTCTACTCCCGGGCGGACGGCATCATCGAATTCGCCAACTTCTCCCATGCTCTTCTCACCGAGAAGAAAATCTGGCAGGCCATAGAGAACACGGGCATACCCTATGAAGACTGGGTAGCCCGCAAGGAACCGAAGGAAGGCAAGCCAGTTCTCCACCTCTACGTCGAGCCCAGGGACGGCGAGCAGAGCGCTGAGCAGCTGACGTCAGCAATCCACAGCGAGCTTAAGAAGCTGGACGACGGCTACGCTGAGCTGGAAACCCTCGGGTGGAAGCCTCTGGAGGTCACGTTCCTCCCCGAGGGCACGTTCAAAGAGTACATCGCGCGGCAGCAAGAGGCCGGTGCCGACCTGGCCCACCTGAAGCCACCGCATATAAACCCCGCGGATGGAATCATGGATATCCTCACCGCAGCGGCTCCACCACCCAAGGTCACAAGACGGCGGCAGGCAAGAGTGCCTGCTTAGACACACGACGGAAGTTGGCGAAGCATGACAAGAGGGTAGCGCCCTAAGGGCGCTACCCTCTTTTTGCAGGGCTATACCGACCCAATCAGTGCAGCATTGTACTATTTGGTAAAGTATTGATAACTTACGTTTTCATATATACCCTCGCCCTCTACTAGCGCACTATTGACAATCGATAGGAAAATGTGCATAATGAAGTGCTACTGTTGTTCATGAAGCGTCAGAGGCGATAGCTTAGATGAACCTTTCCGTTGTAATCATATCAATGGTAATACCCCTCCTCAGCTTCGCTGCCTATTGCGGCCTGCTCTTTGTCGTCCTCCGCCAGCGCCTTCAGCGAGTGCACAAGACCTTCGCCGTCTACATAGGCGCAGTAGCAGCGTGGGGTCTGCTCACCTTCTTCCTCCATTCAGGGTTCTTCCAGGAGCATACGCTTCTACTGTTCCAGTTGCTCACCGTTCTGTTGCTGCTGTTGGTGGCCGCCTACTACCATTTCCTGCGGGCTTTCGCCAACCGGCCAAGCGGGATCACCGTGAAGCTCGCCTACGGCCTAGCACTGCTGGCCATTCCCGCGGCGCTGACTGGCCACCTGGTGAAGAGCGCCCAAGTTGTGGACGGATTGCCATCGGCGACCCTAGGCTTGCCAGCGTATATCCTCACCGCAGCCGTGATGGCGCTTCTTTGCTCAGCTGTCTTCTCGCTGATCCGGCAGCACAGGCACACCAGGGACGCTCTCGCCCGCAGCCGAATAGGCTACATCATCATCGGCTTTGCCGTGACCACGTTGTTCTTCGTCAGCAACTTCGTCCCCGGCCTTTCCCAATATCCCCTGGCCAACTTCGGCAACATCATCAACGCCCTCATGATTACCTACGCCATCCAGAGATATCAGCTACTAGACATCCGGTTCGTCACACGAAGAGGATTGGTATACGCCCTCCTGGCCGCCACCGCCGTGGCAATATACGTGGGCCTGGCCACCATTCTCGGCATGTACGCCCGGGTCCTGCCGGTATACACCGTCATCCTCGCCACCGCGCTGACAGGACTTGTGGTTGCAGTGTTCTACCGCCCGGCGACGAGGAAGGCCCAGGAGGCGGTTGACCGGCGGTTCTTTGGCAAGAGCTATGACTACCGGCAATTCCTGCTCAGCTACAGCGACAAGATGAGCAACGTCCTCAACATCGATGAGCTTGCCGAGAACATGCTCCACCCCATCGCGAAGGCACTGCAGACTCGGGAAGCAAGCCTCTTGCTCCCCGATACGGAAACCGGCGACTTCACCACCAAGTTCGTCCACGGAGCGGGAGGGGAGGAGCCGACAGTCAGGCTCCTCTTGAGGAAAGACAACCCGATTCTGGCCTGGCTGGCCAAGGAGGGCAGAGCGCTGAATATAGACTCTCTCGATACGATCCCCGAACTCAAGGGACTGTGGAAGGACGAGAGAAGTCACCTCACCAAAACAGAGGTTGAGTTGCTGTTGCCCATAAGGAGCAGGGGCAGGCTCGTTGGGGTTCTGGCGCTTACGGGCAAGAAGTCCAACAGCCCCTATTACACCGAGGATATCAGCCTGTTGATCACCATGGCGAACGAGGCCGGCATAGTGATAGAGAACGCCCAGCTTTACGCAGATGCGATAACCAGGGCACACACCGATGGACTGACCGGGCTGTTCAATCACCGCTATTTCCATGAGCGCATTGACGAAGAGATCTCGAGGAGTTCGCGCTTTGGCACCGCGCTGTCTCTAATCATGATGGACCTAGACCTGTTCAAGCCCTATAACGACATCTACGGGCACGTAGCCGGAGACGAGGTCTTGAGACAGGTGGGGCAGAGCATCAAACGCAGTGTCAGAGGCATAGACATCCCGTGCCGCTATGGCGGGGAGGAGTTCGCCATTATCCTGCCGGAGACGCGTTTGGATGACGCCCACACCGTGGCGGAGAGAATCCGCAAGGGGATAGAGCTGGAGATGTTCGCCAAGCAGGTCCCGCTGACAGCCAGCCTTGGAGTCGCCTCCTGGCCAGCTGACGGGGTAACCAAGGAGGAACTCGTCGGTTGCGCCGATGCCGCCATGTATCTTGCCAAAGCACTGGGGAGGAATCGCACCTGTCTATCCACGGAGGTGGTGCCAACCCAGTTGCCGAGGTCGAAGAGCGACGAGAAGCCGTCTCAGGAGATTCTCGGTATGGTCTATGCGCTGGCAGCCGCAGTTGATGCCAAGGATCACTACACCTACGGTCACTCCAAGAAGGTAGCCCAGAACGCCGTCGCTCTTGCCGAGGCGCTGGACCTGCCTCCCGCCAAGATAGCCACCATCAGAGCGGCAGCCATGCTCCACGACGTGGGCAAGATCGGCATACCCGACGAGACGCTCAACAAGCCCGACCGCCTGACCGATGATGAGTGGAAGTTGCTGCGAACTCACCCACAGATGGGAGCCCAAATCATCAGGCACGTCCCCGACCTGGTCAACTGTGTCCCGGGTATTCAACACCACCACGAGCGATGGGATGGCACCGGCTATCCGTCTGGCCTCAAAGCAGAGAACATCCCCCTCGATGCGCGTATCATGGCGATCGCGGACGCATACGCCGCCATGACCTCAGTGCGCCCCTACCGCAAGGCTATGTCCACCGCTGAGGCAACAGAGGAATTGAGACGCAGCGCTGGCACACAGCTTGACCCCAAACTGACGGAGCTTTTCATCCTCATCACCGAAGCGTCCTTATCGCAAACAGTGGAGACCCAGCAGGGTAGCCAGACTGGCCGCTTCGCGCCTTAGCATCGCCCCCCCCGAGACACACCAGCCCCCCGCTGCAGGTGCGGTGGCATACCCATCAGCAATCGCTCTAATGCCCCTGCAATGCCCGCATCCACCCGACCCTTGAGGCACTGCGTTCCCGGCGGTGGACCCGCTGGCGTCACGACACCGCGTCAACCGTCGGTCAGTAGCTGGTTGAAAACCAACGCAGCAGATATAATGAAAGGCGCAAAGATCGCTTGCCTGTGGTACAAGAGTCATGCCTGTCTGGAGTTGGGCCAGATGCCACACCGACATCCCACTCTGGGAAAGCAAGGGAGCAGTTATGGAACTCAAGGGAAGCAAGACCGAGGCACATTTGAGGAAGGCCTTCCTAGGAGAACTTCAGGCCCACTCCAGCTACTTGTACTTCGCCGAGGCCGCACGAGCCGCGGGCTTTGACCAAGTGGCTGACGTCTTCGTGGCAACAGCCAAGAACGAGGCCGAGCACGCGGAGCACTACTTCAAGTTCCTTGGCGGCGTCGGCGACACTCAGGCCAACCTGACAGTGGCTCTCACCCGCGAGCATGAAGAGGCAGTCAGGCTCTACCCCGAGGCGGCGCAGACAGCCGAGGAAGAGGGGTTCACCGAGATCGCCGATTTCTTTCGCAGGATGGGCAAGGTCGAGGAGAGCCACGAGAGAAACTACCGTCAACTCCTGGAGGCCCTGGAGAAGGGCGCCGATTTCAAAGAGAGGACGGTGGGACATTCCGAGGTATACATGGCGCAGGTGATGTTGCCGGACCAGGCCAATCCGGCGGGCTTTGTCCATGGGGGAGAGCTGATGAAACTCATGGACAACGCCGCCGGGGCGGTAGCGGCACGCCATAGTCGGTCCAATATTGTGACGGCAATGGTTGAGGACATGACATTCCATAGCCCGGTGCGCATTGCCGACCTGGTAATAATCCGTGCCAAAATGACCTTCACCAGCAGGTCATCCATGGAGGTCCAAATCGAGGTTGACGCCGAGAGCCTCATCACGGGCAAGAGGCAACGGGCATTGACCGCCTACTTCATTATGGTTGCCTTGGACGCACAAGGAAAGGCAACAGAAGTACCCTCGCTCATGATCAGCACCGAGGAAGAGCAGGGACTCTATGAGAGTGGGTTGGCCAGATATCAAGCCCGAAAGGCAAGAGCCGAGAAATCACGAGGGGAGACTGCCTAGCCCCCGGCAAGACTCGAGGGGGGCAGTCGACAACGGTTCCACAGGAGGCGGCACATGTTGGAGATCAGAGACCTGTGCGTGGCAGTGGAGGGCAAGGAGATCTTACACAATATCAGCCTCGCCATCAAGCCCGGTGAGACCCACGTGCTCTTCGGGCCCAACGGGAGCGGGAAGACAACGCTGCTCATGGCCATAATGGGAGCCCCGAAGTACAGGGTGACCAAAGGCAGTATCATCTTCAAGGGGCAGGACATAGCGGGGCTGCCGATCGACGAGAGAGCCCAGCTGGGCATCGGCATGTCGGTGCAGAGGCCGCCGGTCGTCCGCGGGGTGAAGACCCGTGACATGGTCGCCGCCTGCTTGCGGCAACGGGCGGACGAGGAGACCACAACCAAGTTGGCACAGCAAGCCCGCATGGTTGACATGCTGGACCGCGACATAAACTACGGCTTCTCCGGGGGAGAGATAAAACGCTCCGAGCTCATGCAACTGCTGGCCCAGGAGCCAGACCTGGTTCTGCTGGACGAGCCTGAGTCCGGCGTAGACCTGGTGAACATAGCCCTGATAGGCGAATTGATAGGGCAACTGCTTCAGAAAGACTTCCACATCCGGGACCGTACGCGCAGCGGACTTCTCATTACCCACACCGGCCATATCCTGGACTACGTGAACGCCCGTACCGGCTACGTGATGATAGACGGCACCATGGTGTGCGAAGGAGACCCTCACGAGATACTCGACGTCATCAAAGACAGAGGTTACGAGGAATGCAGGAAATGCCTGAGATAGACTCCACCGAAAGCACCAAAGGGAAAGCAAAGGCAGCGTTGTCCAAGCAGGCGGCTGTTGGCGAGGACATCGACCTCGACGCGTACGCGCAGTCCGCGGATGAGGTGCCCTATCGCGACGACCTGTCACAACTGCCGGCAGAGACCAAACAACGAATGATGGAGGTCGGGATCACACTCGATGACGACAGCCAGCGTTCGGGAACCATTATCCAGATGGACCATTCGTTGGTGCACAGCCTGTCAATGCAGGAAGGCATAGAGGTGATGGGCATCAACCAGGCCTTGGAGAAATACGACTGGGTCTCTGACTACCTGTGGAAAGCCGTTGCCGTGGACGCCGACAAGTACACCGCCCATGTGGGACTCAGCGAGAGCAACGGCTACTTCATCAGAGCGCTGCCCAGCGCCAAGTCAGTGTTTCCCGTTCAGGCCTGCCTCTACCTAGCCAAAGCGAGACTGGCGCAGAACGTGCATAACATCGTCATCGCTGAAGAAGGCTCGGAGTTGCACATTATCACCGGCTGTACCACGGCGCGAGACGAGCCGGCGCTGCACCTCGGGGTGTCCGAGTTCTATATCAAGCGCGGTGCCAAGGTCACCTTCACCATGATCCACAACTGGACGCCCGAGACCGGGGTGCGCCCCCGAACCGGCGTGATTGTCGAGGAAGATGGCCTGTTCCTCAGCAACTACGTGATCATGAGGCCGGTCAAGTCGCTGCAAACGAATCCGCTGGCAAGATGCATCGGGGACAACGCGGTGGCCAGGTTCAACAGCATTATGATCGCGCCAGCCGGGTCCGCCATGGACCTAGGGGCCCGCGTCATTCTCGACGGCAAAGGGGCAAAGACGGAGATCGTGTCGCGGGCGATAACCACTGGCGGCGACATCGTTTCCCGAGGCTACATAGAGGGCAATGCTCCAGAGGTGAAAGGCCACCTGGAGTGCCGCGGCCTGATACTGGGCGAGAAAGGCGTCATTCATGCCGTGCCAGAGCTGAAAGGCACACTGCCGGGCATAGATCTGTCTCACGAGGCTGCCGTAGGGAAGATAGCTGAGGAAGAGGTGGAATACCTGATGATGCGAGGCCTGACCCGCGATGAGGCCACGGCGGTCATCGTGCGCGGTTTCCTCCGGGTGGACATCGAGGGACTGCCACCGCAGTTGAGCGCTGAGCTACAGAGAGCCATCGAGGTCAGCCAGGAAGACGCGATGTAGAAGCGGTCCAGGCGGCACGGCGGTAAGAAGGCGCTCAGCGCTGTTCCGCCCTCGCTGAGACCGGCGCTGATCCCACTCCCCCTTGCCAGTCACAGCACTGCCGGGAATCCAGCCCAGCAGTCCCACCAGGCTTCCACTCGTCGCAAGAGCCACAGTGGCAACCTCACTTCCCGAGTTCACAGCGTGCTCGCTTCGTGACCAAAGTCGCAGACCTATTCATTCGAACTGGTAAAATAGTAAGAGCTCGGCCACGAGACCGAGGCGCAGCCTTAGCGCCAGATGTGCACCCTGCTTTGAACAAGAAGGAAAAGAACATGGCTAGTGACTCTGCAAAGGCCCGCATCCACATCGGCGGCATGACCTGCACTACATGCGCCGCCACTGTCGAGAAGGCACTTTCCGAGACTCCTGGCGTGGAGAAGGTGAACGTCAACTTCGCGTCGGAGACTGCCTCTGTTGAGTACGACCCCTCCAGGGTCGATTTGGGCAAGATCAAGGATACTGTCTCTCAGTCGGGCTATCGCGTCGCCACCAGCAAGTCAGTATTCCCGGTAGCGGGGATGACCTGCGCATCGTGTGTTGCCCGCGTCGAGGATGCACTTTCCCGCGTGCCCGGCGTAGTCTCGGCCAGCGTCAATCTGGCTTCGGAGAAGGCCACCGTGGAGTACGTTGACGGGACGAACCTCGCTGACCTGCGACGTGCGGTGAAAGACGCCGGTTATGAACTCGGGCGTGAGGTCGGCGCTCTTGAGGACGTGACAACTGCTGCCCAGCGGGAGACTCGAGGCCTGAGGAACAAGCTTATGGTCGCCGCCGTGCTGGCTGCAGCCATAATGGCCATAGGGTGGTCAGTCTCTTTCGTCGGCAAGCCTTACGTGCTGTGGGCACTGGCAACGCCGGCGCAGTTCTGGTGCGGGTGGCGTTTCTATCGGGGGGCTTGGGGTGCGCTGAGGCACAGGACTGCGGATATGAATACCCTGATTGCGGTAGGCACCTCAGCGGCATACTTCTACAGCATGGTGGCGGTGCTCTCTCCCGGTCTTTTCGCGGCCGACGGACTGGAAGTCCATCTCTATTTCGATACGTCCGCGATGATTATCGCATTGATCCTCCTGGGGCGCTTTCTGGAGGCCAGAGCCAAGGGACAGGCATCACAGGCGATAAGGAAACTCATCGGTATGCAGCCCAAGACTGCGATGGTGTCCCGCGACGGCGAAGAGATCGAGGTGCCCGTGGACCATGTCCAGGTCGGCGACCTTATTCTGATACGCCCGGGTGAGCGGGTGCCGGTGGATGGCATTGTTCGGCAGGGCTATTCCAGCATCGACGAGTCGATGATCACCGGCGAGAGCATACCCGCGGACAAAGCCGTTGGGGATGAGGTGGTTGGCGCCACCATCAACAAGACGGGCAGCTTGACGATTGAGGCGAGCAAGGTGGGCAAGGACACAACGCTGGCCCGCATTGTCAGAATGGTGGAGGAGGCCCAGGGGAGCAAGGCACCCATACAGCGACTTGCCGACGTCGTTGCGAGCTACTTCGTGCCGACTGTGATCGGTGTTGCCCTGGTAACCTTCATCGTCTGGTATATCGTCGGGCCGGCTCCGGCTCTCACCTTCGCGCTGCTCAACTTCGTCGCTGTTCTCATTATCGCCTGTCCTTGCGCTCTGGGACTGGCGACTCCAACGGCCATCATGGTAGGCACAGGAAGAGGCGCTGAGCACGGCATTCTCATCCGAAACGGGGATGCCCTGGAGAGGTCCAACCGCATAGACACCGTTCTTCTCGACAAGACGGGCACCCTCACGCTTGGCCAGCCTGTGGTGACCGACGTGGTCGCTGCTCCCTCTTCTTCCCACGAGGATGTCCTGCGGTTGGCGGCGTCCGTCGAACATGGCTCGGAACATCCCTTGGGCCGGGCGGTGGTCAACGCCGCTATGGCAAGGAATCTACAGCTAGACCCCACTTCCGACTTCAATGCCCTTCCCGGGCAGGGCGTGGAGGCCTCCGTGGAAGGCAGGAAGCTTGTTCTGGGCAACATCGGGCTAATGAAGGAAAGAGGCTTCTCTCTGAACGGCATGGAGGGGCAAGCAGGCAAGCTCTTTGCCGAAGGCAAGACCATTATGTTCCTGGCAGTGGGCAGTGAGGTGGCAGGAATAATCGCGCTGGCAGACACGGTCAAGCCCAACGCCAAAGAGGTGGTGGGACGCCTGCAGAACATGGGAATTCAGACCGTGATGCTCACCGGGGACAACCGGCGCACCGCCGAGGCTATTGCCGGTCAGGTGGGCATAGAGCGTGTGCTGGCGGAAGTGCTGCCAGAACGGAAGGCCGCTGAGGTCCAGCGGTTGCAGGCTGAGGGGAATACCGTGGCAATGGTCGGAGACGGCATCAACGACGCCCCAGCTTTGGCACAGGCCGATGTGGGCATTGCCATCGGCACGGGCACCGATGTTGCCATGGAAACCGGCGACATCACACTGATCAGCGGTGACCTGAAGGGAATTGTCACGGCTATATCTTTGAGCAAACGTACATTGAGGACGATCAAGCAGAACCTTTTCTGGGCCTTCGCCTACAACACCAGCTTGATTCCGGTGGCAGCCGGTGTGCTGTATTTCGCCTTCGGCCAGGCCGGCGTTCCCTCAACTCTCCACTTCATTCTGGGAGACTACGGGTTCTTGAACCCAATACTTGCCGCAGCAGCGATGGCAGTTAGTTCCATCACGGTTGTGTTCAACTCACTGCGTTTGAGAAGATTCAGATCAGTCTAGCTACAGGAGGAGGCAGCATGGCCATCGACCCAGTGTGCAAAATGGAGGTGGCGGAAGGGAAGGCAGCAGCTACCAGTGAGTACAAGGGGAAGAAATACTACTTCTGCGCCGTTGGCTGTAAGAGGGCGTTTGACCAGAATCCAGACAAGTACCTTGGTCAGGAAGGTCGCTAGCTCTTTTCCCGATCCAAGAACCAGCCGAGTTCGGGAGCGCAAGCCTCAGTTGCACCCCGAGTCCTAGCCTAGCCGTTCTTAGTCGGATCCTTACTGCGCATAGAGGGGCGACGAACCCAAGCTATCCTGTCCGCAATGTCCCGGTCAAGCAAGAGCCGGTAGATTGCCACCCGCCTCCAACCGCCACTCGGTGCCGACTGTTCGGCCAGGAGCCTCTTAGCGAGCAACAGGAACAAGATCCCAACGAGGCAGACGGTCAATTGCCACGGTTCCCTCAACACGATACTGGAGAGGGGCAGCATCACCGCCGCGGCGAGTGCCCCCAGAGGCGAGTTCTTCAGAATAGCCAGAATCAGAACCCAGATGACGACGAATATCGCCAGTTCCCACGGCGCGATGATGGCCAGGGCCCCGATCATGGTTGACAGGCCCCGCCCCCCGGAGAAACGAAGGAAGATGGACCAGTTGTGGCCGGCGATGGCAGCGAGGCCAACGACACCTTGCGCCCAGATTGGGAGATGCAGCACCATGGCGGCCACCGCAACCGGCGCCAGCCCCTTGGAGACATCGAAGATTCCTACCGGGACCACCGCCCACCGAGCCACGCTGTGAAACACATTGGAGCCGCTGACAGTCCCACTGCCGTAGTCCCTGATGTCGACACTTCTCAGCAGCTTCCCTGCAATGTACGACGTGGGCACAGAGCCGAGAAGGTAGGAGCCGATAACCAGCAGGACCACCCAGGGCCACATGAGCTAGGCCTCGCTTTCGGTCCCCAATTCTTTGGAGTCTTCTTCGGGGTGATTGAGGTTGGTAACCAGCCAGTCGACCCATTTGTCCCTGAGCTTGCCGGGGAGCAGGGGGCTGGCATGGAAGCCGCCCTTCGACAGAAGAAACTCCTTTGGCGGCTCGATTCGCCGGTAGATCTCCATGGCGTCGTCATAGGGGGTCACGGTATCCCCCGCGCAATGGACGAAGAGCTTGGGGAAATCACCCATGTGCTCCAACGCGACCGCCTTCACCATCCGGCCGATCTGAAATGTCCGGTGCCAGTTGACGCGCGCGTGATACCCGCGTACCACCATCCACAGCGTGCCAATGACACCGCCTAACCCTCGCGAGCCCGGCAACGGACCGCAGCGCGGGTATTCGAACGTGCGTCCCGCCTGGGTCAGTTTGCGGTAGAGGGGATCGTTTTCCACTCCGGGTTCGTCCTTCATCTCACGGGGAGTGGAGATAGAGACCAGAGCTCGAATATCTTTCAACTGTGTCGCAGCAAGGATCGCCACCCACGCTCCAAAGCTGTGTCCCACCAGGGCGATTCGCTTCGGGTTGACCTTGGCATGATTGCGCAAGAACCTCAGCGCCGCAGCAACGTCCTGAGCTATGTTGTCATCGACGGTTCCCTGGCTCTTCCCGTGACCGCGGAAGTCAAAGGTAAGAGCGGCGATACCCTTGCGGACAAGCCTTTGAGCGACAGGCCTCATGGCGCGATGGTCTGTTCCCATCCCGTGGCACAGAACAGCGCCGGGGAAAGGCCCTTCACCCCTGGGGAGGAGGAGTACGCCGTGCAGCATTCCCTCTTCGCCAGCCAGGTCCATCGACTCGGTATGCCATCTCATCCAGCTAACACCTCTCGTTCATCCGCCAGGGCAATCAGCCGTCTTGCGCACTCAAAGGGCACTTCTACGCCCCCGATAGGCGTCTCGTCAGGCCCCCCCAGGCCGTGAAAGTCACTTCCGCCGGTGGTGAGCAGGGTATACTTCTTGGCCAGACCCACCAGGCGCTGGACGGTGCTCCGACGGTAACCATTGTAGTATGCCTCCAATCCCACAAGCCCTGCTTTCTTGAGTTCCCCAAGCAGCGCCTCAAGGTCAATGATGTCCGCTGGGTGTGCCAGCACCGGCAGGCCGCCGGCTTTCACCACCATCTGCACAGCCTCCACAGGGGAAAGCCTCACACGCTTCACATAGGCCGGCCCTCTTCGACCAATGTACTTGACGAAAGCCTCTTCGAAGGAAGAGATGTCGCCATTCTCAAGCATCACCCGGGCAATGTGCGGTCGCCCCATTGACCCGCCGGCGGCCAGTTCCTGCACGCGCTGCCAGTCAACATGAACCCCCAAGCCGTCCAGCTTGTCAATCATCTGTTGTGCCCGAAGCTCCCGCGATTGGCGCAGTTCTTTCAGGCTTGTCTGTAACTCTGTGTCCTCGTAGTCCATGAAATAGCCAAGGATGTGCACCGCGCCGTTTGGCGCCTCCGTGTTGATCTCCACCCCCGGGATCACCCTCAAGAACGGAAAAGCTGTCGCCGCCTCCAGAGCAGGCTGGACGCCCTCAACGGAATCGTGGTCAGTGATGGCGATGACCGTCAGTCCCTTTCCGGCCGCTATTCGTACCACCTCTCCAGGAGTCAGACGCCCGTCCGAAGCCGTAGTGTGAAGGTGCAGATCTACACCCATTCTATTCCAGTTCCCTGTCCACTCGAGTGATGCCCGTTGCCCTGCCCGTCCTTTCGTCCACATCAACCAGGACAGAATTGAGAACGACGCTCCCCTTACCCACGGATAGCCGATGAGGAAGCTGGGTAAGGAACCTCCTTATTACCGCGTCGGTATCATCCCCGATCACTGAATCTAGCGGACCGGTCATACCCACGTCGGTTACGTACGCCGTGCCCTTTGGCAGCAACCGGACGTCAACGGTTCCCACATGCGTGTGCGTGCCGAGCACAGCGCTGACTCTGCCGTCGAGATACCAGCCCATGGCCATCTTCTCCGAGGTGGCCTCCCCGTGGAAGTCGGCAATGATCACCGCCGGCCTATCCACCAATTCTTCCAGAAGCCGATCCACCGCCCTAAAGGGACAGTCGAAGTTCCCCATGAAGGTGCGGCCAATAAGGTTGACCACCAGTACCTCGCCCATCATGATGTGGCCTCGCCCGGGAACGCCTGGAGGATAGTTCAGCGGGCGTACTATGGCCAGGTCGTCATCGAGAAAGGGGATGATCTCCTTGTGATCCCATATGTGATTCCCCGACGTGATAACGTCAATCCCTGAATCGAACAACTCTTTGGCCGTTTCACTGGTCAAGCCAAGACCCCCGGCAGCGTTCTCACCATTGGCGATTGCAAGGTCAACGGCGTGCTCTTTGCGCAGCGCCGGCAGCGCCGCTCGCACGGCCCCTCTACCCGGCCTTCCGATCACGTCCCCAATCATAAGGATGCGCATGTGCTTCCCCTACTTCGCGTAGCCCACCGCCCTGGTCTCCCTGACCACGGTCACCTTAATTTGGCCTGGATATGACAGGGTCTCCTCAATCCTCTTCACTATGTCCCGAGCAAGTCTCAACGACTCGAGGTCGTCTATCTCCTCAGGCTTGACCATAATGCGGATCTCGCGGCCAGCCTGGATCGCGTAGGACTTCTCAACGCCAGCGAAGCTGTTGGCCACATTCTCCAGAGCCTCCAGGCGCTTAAGGTACTGCTCCAAGGACTCCCTTCTCGCCCCGGGCCTGCCGCCACTTATACCATCAGCAGCGGCGACGATGAAACCCAGCACGCTCATCGACCCGGCCTCGCCGTGGTGTTCGGCTACGGCATTGGTCACCTCTTGCGACTTCTCCCATTGCCTCACCAGGTCAGCGCCAATCTGAGCGTGGGACCCCTCCACCTGGAAGTCCACCGCCTTCCCGATATCATGAAGCAGTCCCGCCCGCCGCGCCAAATCGACGTTGGCTCCTACCTCCGAGGCAATCATGCCCGACAGGTGCGCTACCTCCACGCTATGCAGAAGCACATTCTGTCCGTAGCTGTAGCGATACCGGAGGCGCCCAAGAAGCTTGACCAGCTCCGGGTGCAGTCCCGCCAAGCCTGCTTGCTGCACTGCCTTCTTCCCCTCCGTCTGGATGGTCTCCTCCACCTCATCCTTTGCCTTCTGCACCATCTCTTCAATACGCGCTGGATGAATCCGTCCATCGAGGATGAGTCTCTCCAAGGCAAGGCGCGCTACCTCACGACGTAGCGGGTCGAAAGAGGATATGGTCACCGCTTCCGGCGTATCATCGATAATCAGGTCAACCCCGGTGGCGCTCTCTAAAGCCCTGATATTCCTCCCCTCCCGCCCGATCAGACGTCCCTTCATCTCGTCGCTGGGCAGAGGAACCACCGAAACCGTTGTCTCAGATACCACATCGGTGGCGCAGCGCTGGATCGCCAGGGTGATGATCTCTCTGGCCTTCTCGGCAGCCTCTTCCTTAAGCTGGGCCTCGATCTCGCGAATGCGCCGCGAGACATCCTGACGGACCTCATCTTCCAAGGCTTCGGCCAAGAACTTCTTCGCCTCCTCACTGGATATACCCGAGATGAGTTCCAGTTGCTGAATCTCCTTCTTCTTGAGCTCCTCAATGTGCGCCAGCACCTCCTCCGCCTCCTTCTCTTTGGTAATCACACCACGTTCGCGGCGCTCAATCCCCTCCACCTTCTTGTCAAGGTTCTCCTCCTTCTGGGCGATCCGTCTTTCCTGCCGATGAAGCTCACTACGTCGTTGTCGGTTCTCCGCCTCCGCCTGGGACTTGATCTTGATTGCCTCCTCTTTCGCCTCCAGGAGCAATTCCTTGTGCTGCGCCTTGGCGTCGGCGAGCAGAGTACCTGCTTCCTTCTCGGCAGAACGAACCCTGCGATTTGCCAGCACCCCCCGTGCCAGATAGGTGATCAGTCCCCCAACGACCAGTCCACCCAGCACCCCGTAGATCAATAAATCCATTGTCATCTCCCCTTTCGTCCGGGCTTGTCACGTCAGATAAGGCTCTCAGTCCGGTATCTCCGCACCGGGCTCACCAACTTTATCACTGCAGATTCCTGCAAAGCTAGCTCAGCTCCCGCCAAACCCGCTGAACAGTTCGATTGGTCACTTCGTAGCTGAAGCCCCGTCTTACCAGATAAGCACCCAGCTTTTCTCTGAAAACCTCGTAATCCTTTTCCAGATTGCGTCCCTTCCTCTGGGCTGCCCGATAGGCAAGCTCCTCATCATCAACGCCCATCAGAGCCTGTGACACCACCTCCGAGTCCACTCCCTTCCGCCTGAGTTCCAGTTCCAGCAACCTTCTGCTTCGGGGCCTGAATGTCTCCCGGTTCTCCTTCCAGAAGCGGGCAAAGGCGGCATCATCCACCATCTGCCTCTGTCTCAACTGACCGAGGACCTTGTCGACAGTCTCCGTCTCGAATCTCAGGCACAGCCTCTGCCTCATCTCCATCTCGCTACGCGGACGGTAGCTCAATAGGCGAAATGCAGCCCCAAGGCACCGGTGAAAGAGGTCCGCTTCCCTCAGGTCATGTAGCTCTCTGTCCGAGAGCAACTGCCCCGGGTGAAGACCGTGCTGCCGCACGACCTCCCTCTCCAGGCTGAAGGCAAAGGAGCCGTTCAGGTAGATGCTGAATCGGGTCTTCCCCCTCATCGGAGCCTTTACGGCGGTCACAGTGTCCATCGTCAAACGCAAAAAAGGCTGGACTGCCATAATCCCAGCCTTTTCAACGATGTCGGGCAGGTTGTACCGGTCTGCTAGACCGCTTGTGGGAGACTGTAAGGCTTGAGAACCTCCGCCCTAATCTGTCCCTCTATGTCCTGGGCGAATTCCTGGTGCCCTGCCAGGTAATCTCTGGCATTCTCACGACCCTGACCAAGACGAGTCTCGCCGTAGGAATAGAAGGCCCCTGTCTTCTTCACCAACCCAAGCTCCACCCCCAGGTCAAGGATACCACCCTCCCTGCTTATCCCTTGGTCAAACATGATGTCAAACTCAGCGTTCTTGAAAGGAGGTGCAACCTTGTTCTTCACTACCTTCGCTCTGACTCGGCTTCCCACTATCTGGTCTCCCCTCTTGATGGTCTCCAATCTCCTCAGGTCGACCCTCACCGAGCTATAGAACTTGAGCGCCCTTCCCCCGGGGGTCACCTCGGGATTGCCGAAGAAAACCCCTACCTTCTCCCGCAACTGGTTGATGAATATCACAGCGGTTTGCGACCTATGGATAGCAGCGGTAAGCTTCCTCAATGCCTGGGACATCAATCTCGCTTGAAGCCCAACATGGGAGTCACCCATCTCTCCCTCAAGCTCTGCCCTAGGCACCAGGGCAGCCACGCTATCTATGACCACCACGTCCAAAGCTGTGCTTCTGACCAATGCCTCACAGATCTCCAGTGCCTGCTCTCCGGTATCTGGCTGGGATATGTACAAGTCCTCCACTTTCACACCGCAATTGGCAGCATAGTAGGCGTCGAGGGCATGCTCTACGTCGATGTAAGCGGCCATGCCCCCGCGTTTCTGCGCCTCCGCGACGACGTGAAGAGCCAGGGTCGACTTCCCACTCATCTCCGGACCGAACACCTCGGTGATGCGCCCCCGCGGTATGCCGCCAACGCCAAGGGCGATATCCAACGCAATAGCACCCGTGGGGATAACGTCCACGGCCATCGTTCTCGCCGTCTCCCCGAGACGAATGATCGAGCCCTTCCCAAATTGCTTCTCAATCTGGCCTATGGCCAGTTCTAGGGCCTTCTCCTTCTCCGTAGTCATCTCGCCCCTGGTGTGAAAGAAATCGTATCCTCCTCCGGTATCATACCATAGCGACTAATTTCTGACAAGAGGTAGGACAGAACAAATAGCAGAAATAACGCTAGATTTGCTTAATCAGTATGAAAAAACTGCATCCGCAGCGGCGTGCCGCACCGACACGTGGGCTTCCCACTGCCGGAAGGCGGCTGTCCTGCACCGAACCGACGGACCTCATGGAGCCCGCCGGCCACAGACCTCTCTGCGATGAGATGGCTGGCCAATCGGAACCCGCAGAGACAATGGTCGGGGTGAGAGGATTCGAACCTCCGACCTCTTGCACCCCATGCAAGCGCGCTAAACCGGACTGCGCCACACCCCGTCCATTTGTTGGGCTCGACTATTCTACCAATGGCTATGGCGAATTGCAAGGCGACATGTTGCAAAAAATAGGCTACTAATCTATAATAAAGTCAACTTTTGCAGAACGATAATCCCGACACGGGAGAGAGGAGGGCAAATGAGCGACTTGATGACCGTCAAAGAGGTGGCAGACTACCTAAAACTGAACTACATGACCGTTTATAAGCTAGCCCAGAAGGGGCGGATCCCTGCCTCCAAAATAGGCGGCAACTGGAGGTTCAAGAAGGAACTTCTAGATGAGTGGATAGCCAAGCAATCGACCGTGGTTGAAGGGAGTGTCCTCGTTGTTGATGATGATCCTGCAGTGCGAGAGATGCTGAGCGATGTCATCTCCGAGCAGAAGTACAAGGTACTGGCTGTGGAAAGCGGGGAGAGGGCCGTGTCGGAACTGGAACGGCAGCACTTTGACCTAGTCTTCCTCGACCTAGTCTTACCGGGGATGAGCGGACCCGAGACCCTCTCTGCTATCAAACAGAAGGACGAGAAGGCGATTGTAGCCATTGTTACCGGCTATGGAGATGACCCCATAGCGATGGAGGCGATGTCTTTGGGACCGCTCCTCATGATTCGCAAGCCCTTCAAGATCGACGACATCCTGGAGGTCCTGAGCATAATGAGTAGCGCCGCGAGACGCTAGTCACAGGAACGGAGAGTGATAGCATTGCACCCCGCCATTGGCGACCTCCAAGTTCGCTGCGCCCACGTATTCCGTGGAGCCCGAAGCCTGTTGTGCCGGCTACCGTTTCGAGCCAAGGACAACAGGCTTCGCGAAACCCTGGCGAGATACAGAGCCCTCGTCGATGATATCAACGAAGTCTACGTAGTGGTTCGAGGGCAGTACATAGTCTTCGCCAATCAGAGATGCGCCGAACTCCTGGGAAGACCGATGGAGGAGTTGTTGGGGCGCAGTTTCTGGCAGTATATCCCTCCCGAGGGCCAGCACACCACAAGGCAGGTCTATGAAGCTACTATGAGGGGAGAGGCTGTGCCCGAAACGTGGGAGACGACAATCCTGAATCGGGCGGGGGAGAAGTCCCCCGTCGAGATCAGATTCAAGAGGATCATCTACGAGGGCCGGCCCGCCTACGCCCTGCTGTTGCGGGATGTCTCAGCAAGGAAGAAGGCTGAGGAGGAGATCGTTCAGCGCAACAAGAGGCTTGAAGTCATAGGAGAGCTGACCAAGATCATCGGTTCCCGCCTAGACTTCAGAGACATATACCAGGCCTTCACCAGCGAGGTAAGGAAGATCATCGATTTCGACCGGGCAAGCATCGCTCTTGTCGATGGAGACAAGCTCAGATTCTTTGCCGTTTCAGGCGAGGTGAAAACGGGGCTTGGTGAGGGAGATGTCATTCCTCTGGCTGGTTCTACCGCCGAGTGGGTCATGAAACAGAGGACGAGCAACATCGAAGCAGATTTCACTCAGGACACCAAGTTCTCCATTGATGAGGGGCAGCTTCTTGCCAGTGGATTGAGGTCGGCGATTCGCGTCCCCCTCTTCTCCAAGGGTGAGGTCTTTGGCACGTTCAATCTCACCAGTCGTCATCCGAACGCCTACGGTGACACGGAGAGAGAAATACTGGAACAGCTTGCTGGGCAGATAGCGACGGCGGTGGAGAACTCTCTGCTGTTCATTCAGATAAGGGAACGAGAGAATGAGCTGAGCAAGGCCTATGGTGAGCTAAAAGCGGCGCAGGACCTGATGGTGCAGTCGGAAAGCCTGAGGGCCCTGGGTGAGATGGCCAGTGGGGTTGCCCACGACTTCAACAATATGCTCTCAGTCATGTTGGGTCGAGCTCAACTGGCCCTGGGCATTGCCAAGGACCCCAGAGTAGTGAAAGACCTACGGATCATCGAGCAGAGCGCTATTGACGGCGCCAAGACAGTACGCCGCCTGCAGGACTTCGCCAGAGTGAGAGTGGATCGCGAGTTTGAGACGGTTGACCTCAACGAAGTGGTGAGGGACGCCCTGCAGATGGTGGAGCCCCGCAGGCTGGAACGGCAGGAACTGGACGGGATCAACATCGAGATTAGCTCCAATGTGAAGGGCCTGATTCCCGTTCGAGGAGACCCGGCGGAGCTCCGCGAGGTGCTGACCAATATCGTGTTGAATGCCATGGATGCCATGCCCCACGGTGGGAAGATCACCGTTAGAAGCAAGACGGAGAACAACTCGGTGGTCCTTTCCATCGCCGATACGGGCGTGGGCATCCCAGATCAGATTAAGGGCAGGCTGTTCGACCCGTTCTTCACCACCAAGGCCCCAGGAGGGCTCGGAATGGGACTCAGTGTGGCCTATGGCATAATCAACCGCCACGGCGGGAGCATCACTGTGGACAGCGCCGTTGGAAAGGGCACCACCTTTCACATCAAGCTGCCGGTGGCCGCGAGCACTGCCAAGAAGCTGCTGCTTCCCGAGGAGCCCACCTCCATAAAGAGGGCTTCAATCCTCCTTATCGAAGATGACCCGCAAACAAACGAGGTTCTGAGGCTGATGCTGGAACGGCTGGGCCACCAGGTGACCAGCTTCACCAGCGCCAAGCGGGCTGTCGAGGCCCTTGACAAGGGCGATTACGACGTCGTTATCACCGACATGGGGATGAAGGAAATGTCCGGGCGTGACGTCGCCAGGATGTCCAAGGAAAAGAAGCCAGCGACGTCGGTGATCTTGATCACCGGTTGGAGCACACAGCTTGATCCCGAGGAACTGAAGAGAGTGGGGATTGATGGCGTGATATCCAAGCCCTTCACCAGGGAAGCCCTGTCGGCCAAGCTCACCGACCTGCTGCCCACTGGTGCGGGAAGCAAGGCTCAGTGACAAGGGTACTCGACGTTTCCCGCACCCTGTCAAACCGTCAGAAGAAAAAGCCGGCACGAGTACAGGACTCCTGCCGGCCAGTGCAATGCCCATCCTCAGGACAGGAAATACAGTCTACTGTCCATCGCTAGATATCAGAGAGGGTAGGGCTTCAGCAGCCTCCTCCATCTCTCTGAGTCGTTCCTCAGCCTCCATTTGCCTCTTCTTCAAAGACGTGGTGGAGCTGGATGCACTCCGATAGAACTCCTTCAGCCGAGGCACATAGTTGAGCTTGGAGAAGATGAGAGTCACGCTGACGTCCCCACCTGCCCTGGGATAGTCGCCGCTCCTTATGATGGCGTCCTCCGCCATCTCCCGCATAATGCCGCCAAGTTCTCGCACAACGGCAACGTTCATCTCCCTGGATGGAGCGGAGATCATGTACAGAGCTTTTCCAGCGTCCTTGGGAATACAGGTGACGGAAAGCTCGCTAATGGCCTGGTCAACTGCCTCGAGTCCCCTCTGGGTCTCCCTGCCCTTCTTCCTGAAGTTCCCCGACCTCTGGAATGGGAGGCTGCCAAACGCCGGAACCCTGCACTTGCCTACCCCTAGCGCGGTCCAACCATCAAGAGTCTGCATTATGTCGCCGGCGTCAACCGTCTTCGCCCCGATGCGGCTCCGCTTCACCTCCTCACCGGCACAGAGCAGATCGTAGAATGGCGCCACTATCTCCGCATTGATCTTCTCCATGTTGTTTACCAGGTTGGCATCCCGCTTGATGAACCTTTCATTGTCGCACAGAATGATTGCGTCGGCGACGGTGTAGGTGGACTTGAGACAGGTCGCCACATTGTAGATGGTTCTCTCCTCAGTGCTCTCTTCGTGCTGGAAGGGAAGAATGCCGAGGGCGTACACCGCCTTGTTCGGATATCGCTCCTTGAGCGCTTGAGCAATGACAGGCATGGCTCCCGACCCCGTACC
>Ga0209164_1000441_pt1 | contig 100090 bp, 88 predicted proteins | sample MTBNYHSulfiMetaG_FD_187458 | JGI IMG/M metagenome (GOLD analysis project Ga0209164, IMG submission 187458) | Enrichment culture microbial communities from rom New York Harbor, USA that are MTBE-degrading - MTBE-NYH (New York Harbor Sulfidogenic)... | ecosystem: Environmental > Aquatic > Marine...
TAGAACATGCCGGAATGACAGAGAAACTCAAAGCGCCTGTCATTCCTGCGAAGCTTGTCCTCGACCTGATCGGGGAGCAGGAATCCAGGCAATTGAGGTTGCTATCGTATTTATGCCAACATGTACTTAGGCGACGGAGTGGTTGTCATGAGTCCGCGGCGGTCGTCATGTATCCGGGAGCGCCGATAGACTTGCCAAAAAGTGGCAGGATTCGAATGAGACGCTGGAATCGATGCCGGCCGCCCTGCGGGAAGTGCACAGCGAATTCGAGCTCATGCCGCCTGCCGTTTAACAAGGGCGGCAAGAAAAGGGGCCAAATATGTATGGTCTCGGATGCATTGTCAAATATGTTGCGCTTCGCTTGGCAGTCCGCTTCCTTTCTGACCGGGATATACCCGGGTTATACCAGCTTGCGGAATTTTCCGGCCTTGAGTTATCAAGGTATATGATTATATTTATACGAAAATCCCCCCATCCACCCTTGGCAAAGGGGGGCGAGGGGGGGATTTCATGATTTGTTGTGCCCACCCCGTGCACGGTGGTTAGTTAAAATTTGTGCGAGGCTTGCAATGAAAAGAATATCTGTTTTGGCACTGTCTGTATATGTGTTTGTGATTGCCGCCGGTTGCATGCAAGAAGACCGTGCGAAAACCGAAGAGGCGGCGGTATCCGGAACCATCGTCGGCGGTTACCGCGTGCTGTCCATTCCTGAGAACGGCCAAAATATCGGTCTGACGGTGTACAGAGGGGACTATCTCCGGTTTGCTTATGACGGCGCCGCGGGGCGGCCGGTCCTTTCAATACCGGAACTCTCGATCAGCGCGACGCTTTCGCAGGAATCGGTAAAAGCGCCTTATTTTAAGATGCAAAAAACCGGTACGTTTGCCTTCTCCCTGGGGAGCGCCGGCGGCGCCATTACCGTCATCGAGTATAGCCGGCCCAATTATGAGGCGGTTTCAGCGCAACAGGCGGCCGAACTGATCCGTAATATTCACCCCTTTATTCTGGATGTCCGGACGCCGCAGGAATATCGGCAAGGTCATCTTGAGAACGCAACCCTGATTCCGGTGCAGGAACTGCAGGGCCGTCTCGCGGAATTATCGAAGTTCAAAGATGAGAATATCCTGATATACTGCGCCACGGGCAATCGGAGTACGGTTGCCTCCAAAATTTTGATCGATAGCGGTTTCAAGCGCATTTTCAACATGCGCAACGGAATCCAAGAATGGCAAAATAAAAAGGAGCCGGTCGTGCGCTGACCGGGCGGTCAATGGCGGGATGCCGGCCGGAAAATACGTTTCATAAGGAGGAAAAATTCATGCACCCGTTCGACCGGGACATCGCTTTCAGCGGGGAAAACCCGTCGCATCTGACTGTGACCATCAGCGAGAACTGGTCCATCAACCATGTTCCCAACGGCGGCTACCTCATGGCGGTTCTCGCCCAGGCGATGCTGCCGCAGAGTGAAAAACAGTCGACGCCCCTTATTACGGCCTGTTTCATGTCCCGTTGTTTTCCGGGGAAGGCCGATCTGTCCGTCCAAAAAATTGCTTCTTCAAAACAGTTCGTTCGATTTCAGGCGAGTGTCTATCAGGAAGGCAACGAGAGAATAAGGGCCTTCGGCACTTTTTCGGCTGAAAACAATAACAGCATCAACAGATACGAAGCCGGCGCCCCGGAACTGGCCCCATTGGAAACGTGCAGCGAGATCCCTTTTTTCCCCGGTTACTCCCTTTACAAACACATGGATGTCCGCCTGGATCCGGGCTGTGCCGGCTGGATGGACGGGCATCTGGTCGATGAGTCCGTCAACAAAGGCTGGATCAGGTTTCGGGATGCGCGGCCGTATGATGCTCCGTCAATCATGCTGATGGCCGACTCTTTCCCGCCGGCTGTTTTTGCCAGTCAGGGAATGGTCGCCTGGGTGCCCACCTTGGAGTTCTCCATCAGCATTCGCAATCGGCCGGCTTCGGAATGGCTGAAGTGTATTTTCAGAACGCGGTTCATTACCTGCGGGCTTCTGGAGGAAGACGGCGAAGTCTGGGACGAAACCGGCGCCCTGATCGCAATTTCAAGGCAGATTGCCCAGTACCGGCCGAATCCGGCAGGAGGGAATGGTTAGTGTCTCTTCCGGGGATGGTTGAAACCCATCGCCTTCAGGCGAATAAAAGTTCCTTTGTCGCAAAGCGGCTTGTCATTCCGGCCTCCGAGCCGGAATCCAGTAAATAAACGCATATCAATTCTGGATGCCGGATCAAGTCCGGCATGACGGCCTAGTAGGTTCAGCTTTTAAGTTGTTGATTTCAATCAACTAACACTTGAACAACCCTCGTCTTGCAGACGAGGGTTGTTCAGTTTTGATCTAAATCCTCCACCTCAGGTGAAGGACCCGGATAGTTTCTACCGATCCGGTGAGAAGGGGTTCGCCTGAAATTAGAATTATGAGATTATCCGTCTGCCGGTATGCGGTCATCCGGGTTCAGCACGGGCGGGCTCACCTGCACCGTTTCAGGGTACTTCAATCCGGAGCCGGTATTGAGCAGCACCACTTTTTCTTCAGGCCTGATCCAGCCGTCTCTGCATAGCTGCATGGCGGCGCTTAAGGTGGCGGCGCCTTCCGGGCAGACAAACGTCCCTTCGCGGGACGCCAGCAACTGTTCCGCCTTGAGGATATCGGCGTCGTCCACGGCGACCGCGCAGCCCCCGGTTTTGTAAATGGCATCGAGAACCAGAAAATCCCCCAGGGCTTTTGGAACCGTAATCCCGAAAGCCAAGGTGCGGGCATCTTTCCAGAACTCCGACTCGGTCTTTTTTTCGCGCCACGCTTTAACGATGGGAGCGCAGCCGCTGCTTTGCACGGCTACCAGGCGGGGAAATTTGCCGTCGATCCAACCCAGCTCTTTCAGTTCCATGAGGGCCTTGTAGATTCCGATAATGCCGACGCCGCCGCCTGTCGGATACAGGATGACATCGGGCAGTTTCCAGTCGAATTGTTCGGCGATCTCGAGTCCCATGGTTTTTTTGCCTTCGATCCGGTAGGGCTCCTTGAGCGTCGAAGCGTCAAACCAGCCGTAATCGGCGACGGCTTTGGCCACGATTTTGCCGGCGTCGCTGATCAATCCATTGACAAGGTAAAGGGACGCGCCGGATATGGCGCATTCGCCCCTGGGTATGGGGGGGGCGTCCTCGGGCATGACGATCACTGCCTTGATTTTGGCCGGGGCGCAGTAAAGCGCCCAGGCCGCGCCGGCGTTGCCGTTGGTGGGCATGGCCAGCACCCTGATCCCCAGTTCCTTGGCCCGGGACACCCCGACGGCCGCTCCCCGGGCCTTGAAGGTGCCGGTGGGAATAATGCCTTCGTCCTTCAGGTATAGATGGGGCAGGTTGATTTCGGACCCCAGATTTTTCAGCGGCAAAAGCGGCGTCATCCCTTCACCGAGACTGACGATGTTTTCTTCCTTTTTTACGGGAAGAAGTTCCCGGTAACGCCACAGATCCGCTTTGCGGCGGGCCAGGTCCTTTTTGCTGAAGTGCTTGGCCGCCTTTGCCATGTCATAGGCGACCAGCAGCGGGCTTCCGCAGCGGCACAGCTGGATCGGCTTTTCGCTTTCATACGTCGCCTGACACTTGGGGCAGGAAAGATGGGATACGAACATGATATGATTTCCTTAATCGGTTTGTGAGATTAAAAGGGCGACTGCTTCAATTTCGATATTGGCATTTCTGGGAAGACAAGAGACTTCGACGCAGGAACGGGCCGGTGCGGCGGACGGGAAAAATTCTCCATAAACTTCATTGATTCTGGCAAAATCATCCATCCTTCTGATAAACACGGTGGTCTTGACCACGTCTTCCAACGAACTTCCGGCGGCGATAAGAATGTTCTTCAAGTTGATCAGGGCTTGGCGGGTTTCGGCCTGGATATCATGATCGACCAGTTTTCCGGATTCCGGCAATAACGCCAGCTGGCCGGAAACAAAGACGAGCGCGCCGGCCCGGACGGCCTGGGAATAGGGACCGATGGCGCCGGGGGCTTTGTCGGTTTTGACAATTTCTTTGGTTGCAGGGTGCATGCTAAATCTCCTTTTGGGGTCTGATGGATTTTCGCAAAAGCGGCCTTTGCATGGGACTAAGGATATAGATCCGGGCGGATCTTTTCAATAAAAAAGTGAAGCCTAAAAAAGGCCGCCTGTTTTCGGCAGGCGGCCTCATATCCTGAACCTTAAGCAGGCAGTCCCTATTTTTCGGATTCCTCGCAAACAGACTTGGGATCGTCCATCTGTTTCAGAATCCGATAGCGGTGATTGACCTCTTCTTCAATCCGGGCCCGCAGCTTTTTGGATTCCTCAGGGAAGGTCAATTCAAGCGAAGCGAACCGGACTTCACCGGCCAGAAATTCCTGGATGGTTCCGTCGGGGGCTTTGGATTCGAGCTTGAACGGATTTTTCCCTTCCGCTTCCAGTTGCGGGTTGTACCGATAAAGCGGCCAGTAGCCGGAATCAACCACCAGCTTTTCCTCAAGCTGGGTCTTGCCCATCCCCTTCTTTAAGCCCTGATTGATGCACGGGGCGTAACAGATTACCAGGGACGGTCCGGGGAAGGCGTCCGCTTCCATAAAGGCCTTTAACACCTGCTGCTTGTTGGCGCCCATGGAAATGGAGGCGACATAGACATACCCGTAAGTCATGGCAATGCGGCCGAGGTCTTTTTTGCCGATCTTTTTGCCGGAAAAGGCAAACTTGGCCACCGCGCCGGTGGGGGTCGCCTTGGAGGACTGGCCGCCGGTGTTGGAATACACTTCCGTATCGAGAACCAGAATATTGACGTCCTCGCCGGAAGCAATCACATGGTCCAAACCGCCGTAGCCGATGTCGTAGGCCCAGCCGTCGCCGCCCACCGACCAGATCGACTTTTTGGTAAAGAGGTCGCTCATCTTGTAAATACTGTCCAGGAGCGGGGTGCGTTCGGCCTTTGCCAGCAGGGCCTTGAGTTCATCGCCGTATTTTCTGGAGGCTTCCGCATCGTTGATCCCTTCGAGCAGCCCGTTCAGGGTGGTTTTCATTTCGGCCGGGACATCGGAGGCAACTGCTTCCTTGAGCAGGTCGGCCAGTTTTCGGCGGCGCTGGCGAGTGGCAACGGCGATACCGAAACCGAATTCAGCCGCATCCTCAAACAGGGAGTTGCCCCAGGCCGGGCCGTGTCCATCCTTGTTGACGCTGTAGGGTACCGACGGCGCCGTTCCTCCCCAGATCGAGCTGCAGCCGGTGGCATTGGCGATAATCATGCGGTCGCCGAAGAGTTGGGTCAGCACCTTGACGTAGGGTGTTTCGCCGCAGCCGGCGCAGGCGCCCGAGAACTCCAACAGCGGTTTCTGGAACTGGCTTCCTTTGACGGTATCGCGCTTGATCAGGTTGTCTTTGTAAGGAACCGTCAGGGAGAAATCATAATTGGGCACCTGGACCCTGGTCTGGGTTTCAATCGGCTTCATCTCAAGCGCTTTTTTCTTGGAGGGACAAATATCGGCACAGTTGCCGCATCCCTGGCAATCCAGGGTGTTAACCTGAATCCGGAACTGGTATTCTTTCAGTTCCTTGCCGACGGCCGCCTTGGTTTTAAAATCGGCCGGGGCGCCCTGCAACTCTTCTGCGGTTGCCAGTATCGGGATAATGGCGGCATGCGGGCAGACAAAAGCGCACTGGTTGCACTGGATGCAGTTTTCCGGGATCCATTCCGGCACCATGATGGCCACGCCCCGTTTTTCATACTTGGCTGTATCGGTCGGAAATACGCCGTCCGGCGAAAAGGCGCTGACGGGCAGGGCATTTCCCTTCTGGCTCTGAGCCGGGCGCATGACCTTTTCCACGAACTCGGGTGCAGCCGGCTTGGCCGGTCTGGTGCCGGCGGCATTTTTCCAGGACTCCGGGTACTTGATTTCGACCAGGTTTTCGATGGTCTGGTCGATGGCGGCAATGTTCATGTTGACGATCGTATCGCCCTTGCGGCCGAACATTTTTTTGACCGATTTTTTCAGATACCCGATGGCCTCATCAATCGGAAGGACTTTTGAGAGGAAGAAAAAGGCGGTCTGCATGATCATGTTGATCCGGCCGCCCAGGCCTACGCTCGTTGCGATCCGGACCGCGTCCACGTTGTAGAATTTCAGCCCTTTCTCGGCAATGGTTCGGCGCATGTCCGCCGGGAGCTCTTTTTCCATGTCTTCCAGGGTCCAGTGGGAATTGAGCACAAAGGTTCCGCCGGGTTTGATCCCTTCGAGGACATCGTAAATGGTCACATAATTGTCCTTGTGGCAGGCCACGTAATCGGCGCTGTTGACAAAGTAGGTCGAGCGGATTTTACTCGGCGAGAAGCGCAGGTGGGACACCGTGATGCCGCCGGACTTTTTGGCGTCGTAGTCAAAGTAGCCCTGGGCGAACATCCGAGTGTTGTCGCCGATGATTTTAATGGCCTCTTTATTGGCGCCGACGGTTCCGTCTGCGCCCAGGCCCCAGAATTTGCACTGGACCGTTCCCGGGGGCGCGGTGTCGACATTTTCTCCCACCGGCAGGGACGTGTGGGTGACGTCATCAATAATTCCCACCGTAAAATGGTTTTTGGATTTGTCGGCTTTCATGTTGTCATAAACCGCAATGACCATGGCCGGCGAGAAATCCTTTGAACTCAATCCGTAACGGCCGCCTAAAATGGTCGGGATTTTTTTGCCGCTTTCAACATAGGCCGTCTGAATGTCCATATAGAGCGGATCGCCCTGGCTGCCGGGCTCCTTGGTGCGGTCAAGGACCGTGATCTTCCGAACGCTCTGGGGCAGCACGCTGAAGAGATGCTCCGCCGAGAACGGGCGATACAGCCGGACCTTGATCAGGCCGAGCCTGGCGCCGTCCTTGTTGAGATGATTGATGGTTTCTTCAATGGTCTCGCAAGCGGATCCCATGGCGATGACAATGTGTTCGGCATCGGGAACGCCGACATAGTCGAACAGTTTGTAGTTTCGGCCGGTCAGGGCGCCGACTTTCTGCATGTTGGCGATAACGATGCCGGGAACTTTCGCATAGAACGGATTGGCGGCTTCGCGCGCCTGAAAATAAATGTCGGGGGTTTGCGATGTGCCGCGCAGGTGCGGGTGCTCCGGGTTCATGGCGCGTTGGCGAAAGGCCTCGATGGCTTCATAATTAACCAGCTTGGCCATGTCGGCATAGTCGATCAGTTCGATTTTCTGAATCTCGCTGGAGGTTCGAAACCCGTCGAAAAAATGCAGAAAGGGGACCCGTGAGTCGATGGCCGACAGGTGCGCCACCAGGGCCAGATCCATGATTTCCTGCACGGAGTTGGCGCACAGCATCGCAAACCCGGTCTGGCGGCAGGCCATCACGTCCGAGTGGTCGCCGAAGATGGAAAGGGCATGGGCGGCCAGAGAACGGGCGGATACGTGAAAAACCCCCGGCAGCAGTTCGCCGGAAATTTTATACATGTTGGGGATCATCAAGAGCAGTCCCTGCGAAGCGGTAAAGGTGGTGGTCAGGGCGCCGGCGGCCAGGGCGCCGTGGACGGCGCCGGCAGCTCCGGCTTCGGACTGAAGCTGGCGGACATCCATGGTCTGGCCAAATATGTTTTTGCGGCCCTGAGCGGACCACTGGTCGACGATCTCGCCCATCGAGGTCGAAGGGGTGATCGGATAAAGGGTAGACACATCGCTCATGCCGTAAGCCACATGGGATGCCGCGGTGTTACCGTCAATTGTCTGCATTTTCTTTTCCATAAGATGACTCCTTTTAAAAAATTTTTACTCGTGAAATACCCTATTTAATGACCGTTGTCACATAACGGTGACAAAAACTTTTTTATTTATATGAAAATCCCCCCCATTCCCCCCTTTGCAAAGGGGGGTTACGGGAGGATTTCATGATTCTTGGTGCCCCCCGAGCAAGGGGGTTAGCAAATGGTCTTACCAGTATACCATTTTTATTTCAGTGTAAAGAATAAATTTGTCAAAAACGGGGTTGCGGTTTTCAGGGACCTGATGTAACCCTGCAATTGCAACAACAGGGGTAACAGACCGGAGGACAGCCTCCCGGTTTTTTAAATTAAACAATCATTCAATAGGGTTAATGGGCTAAAAGATGAACTTGCAGGAAATGAATCCGGAAAAACTCCTGAAAATATCCGGGAGCTACTGGCAGACGAGCGCCCTGCATGCCGGGGTGAAACTTGACGTGTTTACCATAATCGGGGATAAACCCGCCGGCGTCGAGTCCGTTGCCGCAAAACTGTCGGCGGACCCGCGCAGCCTGGCCATGCTCCTGGATGCCCTGGCGGCCATGGGCCTGCTGGAAAAAAAAGGAGCAACCTATGCCAACACCCCTGTCAGTGCGGCATTTCTTTCTAAAAATTCTCCCCGCTACATCGGCTTCATCATCATGCACCATTACCATTTGACGGAGTCTTGGATTAAACTGGACCGGGCGGTGATAACCGGCGGGCCGGTCAGAACGCGCGCGTCTTTCAGCGATGCGGAACAGCGCGAGGCCTTTTTAATGGGGATGTTCAACATGGCGATGAGTGCCGCCCCGCGCATCGTTCAGGCCATAGACCTTTCCGGGAGGCGGCGCCTGCTGGACCTGGGGGGCGGTCCGGGAACATATGCCATTCATTTTTGCCGGGCCAACCCCGGGCTTAAGGCGGCGGTCTATGATCTTGCCGCCACGCGCCCGTTTGCCGAAAAGACTGTTGCACGGTTTAACCTGCAGGACCGGATTCAATTCATGGACGGCGATTATGTGGGGGAAGAACGCCTCAAGGGGTCCTATGACGTCGCCTGGCTGTCGCATATTCTGCACGGCGAGGGGCCCCGGACCTGCCGGCAAATCATCGCCAAGGCGGTTGAAAAGCTGGAGCCCGGCGGACTGCTGGTCGTGCATGAGTTCATTTTAAACAATCAGAAGGACGGGCCGCTCTTTCCGGCCCTCTTTTCCCTGAACATGCTGCTGGGAACCGATGAGGGGCAGGCCTACTCCGAAAATGAAATCATGGACATGCTGGCCGGGACCGGGTTGAAGGAAATCAGACGCGTACCCCTCGATTCCCCCAATGATTCCGGGCTTATCGCGGGAATCGTTCCGTAGCCGTCCGGCATGCCAATCGGAAGGATCGGTTTCTACGGCTGATTTTCTCCATTACGGAATAAGTTCCATTTTAGTGCTACTTAACGGGAATAATATTCACAATAGTTTTATATGAAAATCCCCCCCCCTTTACCAAAGGGGGGCAAGGGGGGATTTTCATAATTCGTTGTGCCCTAACCTGGGCATGGGGGTTAGTTTGTCAATGAGATTGGCATTCAGCCGGATGTTGACCCATAAAGAGGCTGATTTTATATTCATTAGCAACCTCAATTGCCTGGATTCCTGCTTTCGCAGGAATGACAGGCGCTTCGAGTTTCTCTGTCATTCCGGCATGTTCTATGCCGGAATCCAGGAATGACAGCGGCGAAACCCGATTCAGTAAAATACGTCACCGAATTTTCGCCCCAGAGCACTAAGGCAGCCTGGCCTCGAGTCCGGTCTCGCCGGCGATACGCCGAAGATCGGCGAGGGTGTCTTCCGGAAAAACCAGGCCCTCCCTGCGATGCTTCTCATCATTGCGCGCTTCCCTTTCGCCCGGATAGAATATTTCATCAAATCCTTTAGCCGGCGGCACCGACTTGATTTCAAGAATAAACCGGTCCATCCGTTCGATGAACTGCGCAAGGGGCTGAAAGGCTTCGATGTTGACGGCCAGCATGAAGTGCCCGCAATTGCTTTTTTCGGACGTCCTGTAAGGGCTGTGGACGCCGGACAGGAAGCCGCTGCCGGTCAGCACCCCCGAGAGCAGATCGACCGCCGCAGCAATGGCGTATCCTTTGTGTCCTGCCATCGGCAGGATGATGCCGTCAATCGCTTCCTGGGGGTCGATGGTCGGCTCCCCGGCCGCATTGATGGCCCAGCCCGCGGGTATCGGCCGGCGCTTTTGGCGGGCGAGATAAATTTTGCCGCGGGCAACCCCCGTATTTGCCATGTCCATCACGAACGGTGCGAAGCGGCCGGCCGGCGCCGCAATGGACCAGGGATTGGTGCCGATGATTTTTTTGCGTCCACCCCAGGGGGCCATGGCCGGCCCGCCGTTGGACGTCAGCAGCATGACGCAGCCTTGGCGCGCACCCATGAGGGTGTAATACATGCACGTGCCGAAGTGGTTGGAATAGCGCAGCCCGACGGCGCCGATGCCGTGCGCCTTGGCCCGCCGGACGGCTTCGACGGCAGCCAGGCGGGCCAGGACCTGCCCGACGCCGTCATGGCCGTCGATCAGGGCAACGGCGCCGGCATCAACCGCAAACTCGGGCCGGGTCACGGGTTTCATGACGCCGTTTCTCAGCCGGTCCAGATACCAGCCGAGGCGCAGGACGCCATGGGACTGGTGCCCCCAAAGATCAGCCTGAACCAGCGTGTCGGCGATCAGATAGGCGTCGTCTGCCGGCACGCCCGCGCCGGCATAGACGGCGGCGGCAAAATCGATCAGGCGGCGGGGGTCGATGGGTGCAAGGGGCATAAGGGAACTCCTGAAATAGGATGATTACTCATTTCCGATTTCCGGTTTGTTGTCGGAAATCTCTTTGTCCGGCTCTGAAATGCGGCCGGTTTCGATGATGGGACGGCAGGGGGCGCGGTTGAGGTTCAGGGAAAGCACATCAAAGCGATTGTACTGGCCGGCCAGGTCATGGCGGAGCTTGGGAGCGATGATGGCTTCGATATCGCAGACGGCATAAATGATCTCCTCCCGGTCCGGCGAAACGGGATCGCTCATCAGTTTTCCCCCCGGAGCGAAGATGCCGGTAAATCCCGATTGCGGACCGGTCAGGATCCGGCGCTTTTCTTCGGTGTCGGCCAGCTTGGCGGCGACGGTGTCATCGATGACCGACGAGACCACCACATGAAAGACCTTGCCTTCAAAGGCATGGGTTGCGCCCCGCAGTCGAATGTCGGTTCCGATGTCGTAGCCCCCGTAGTCCGCTCCCGGCATGGAGGGGTAATTGGAAACGTGGATTTCCTCACCCTGGGCGATCAGCGCAAAGCGGGCCAGGGGGTTGGCGTTTTCTCCGCAGATGAGCGTTCCGAGCTTGCCGATGGGCGTATCCAGGACCCGCAGGCTGCTGCCGTCGCCGAACCCCCAGACCAGTTTTTCAGCATAGGTGGGCATCAGTTTGCGGTGTTTCAGGAGAATCCGCCCTTCGGGGCCGATGACCAGGTTGGTGTTGTAAAGGGTTCCCAGGGTGTTGTCGGGCCGTTCATTGATTCCGATTACCACATGAACGCCTGCCTGTTTGGCGGCCTGGCATAATCGATCGGTGACGGGTCCGGGCACGCAAACCGAATTTTTCAAAAGTTCAATGAAAAAGGGGGTGGTCTTAAAGACATTTTCCAGCCGGTTCCAGTACGGATACCCGGCAATAAAAACCTCCGGGAAGGCGATCAGTCCGGCCCCGTGGCGGGAGGCTTCCCGGATCAGGGAGACGGCCTTGTCGAGGGTCCTTTCACGATCGAGAAAAACCGGAGCGGCCTGGACAGCCGCAGCCTTGAATTTCGGAAATGTATCGCCCATCTGAGTTTTCTCCTTTAAATGGAAGCGTCAATCATTTTTTAAGCGGAGCTTCACCAGGTGTTGTCTTCGCGTTTGCGGATGAAATCGTGATGCGACGTATCGTTGGCCCGGACGATGCGGTATAGACCGCCGGCGGCTTCCACCACACTGAGCGACGCCTGGGTAAGAAAAGGGCGGTGCCAGTATTCATCCAGAGCAATCCGCTCCATAAATGCCATCAGGGTTTTCAGGACCACGGCGTGCGAAACCAGCAGGACGGTTTGCCGCGGGTGCTTTTGGACGATCCCTGCAACCGCCCGAACCGCCCGGTCCTGAACCTGCCGGAACGTTTCACCGCTCCCGGCGGGCTTAAAGCGGGCCGGCGCCTTCCAGAAATCCGCGCTCTGCTCGGGGTATAGGCGCGCCACCGCGTCGATCTGCTTTCCTTCCCAGGCGCCCAGACCGATTTCGATCAGTCCCGGTTCAGAGGCGATTTCAATTTTGCGGCCGCTGCAGATGATTTCCGTTGTTCGCAGCGCCCGCAGGCAGGGGCTGCTGTATACGGCGTCAAAAGAAATGACTGAAAGTGCTGCTTTCAGCCATCCGGCCTGCTGCAGGCCCAGTTCGGAGAGCGGCGAGTCGTTATGACCCTGCATCCGGCGCTCCAGATTCCACAAGGTTTCACCATGGCGGGTGATATACAGCGTCGTCATCATAATTAACGGTTCGGGCGGATCTGTTTTAATTTTCGTTTATACGGCAGTCTTAAAAACCGTTCGGGCATGACGCCCGACCGGTCGTTGTCAATGAAACCGTCCCGGATGGCGCATGAACGGCTCTGAAATATCAGACATGCGCCGGGGTGTCAATTGTCGTGATTTAACCGGACGGGTCAAATACGGCAAGTGTAAATTGACTTGCATTTTATCTTATAGTATGGAACCACTTTGATAACCACCCGTTGGAGCCAGGCGAAATATCATCACCTTGCCGGTTGTTTGTTCTTTTCGATTTGCTGGAATCATCATACGAAATTCAACTGCGGCCTCATATTCGATCTAAATGGCGATGAAAAAATTCTGCTTAACAATCTTGCTGGTATCGGCGCTCATTTTCGCCGGGTGTGCTTCAACGCCGGTGCATCCATCCAAACAGTCTGCGGGGAGTTCGGCGCAAGAAGCTGCCGCCGGCGACGCCGAAAACGGACATAAAGCCGGGCGGCTGAACAATGAACCGTTTTCGGCGAACACGGATGATCGACCGGAGCCCGGTTTAAAATCAACCCGGGCGCCGGAAAATGCCGAAGGACATCCTGCGGGAAATGATGATTTTGATGCATTCGAAGAAGAATTCGGCGATGTAAAGGTCGATCTCCAGGAAAAGGACGTTTCCGATCCGCTGGGCGGCTATAATCGTTTCATGTTCGGCGTCAACGACAAACTCTATTTCTGGATTCTGAAACCGGTTGCCAGGGGGTATGGGGCTGTTATTCCGGAAGGTGGAAGGGTCGGCATCAATCGGTTTTTTAAGAACTTGAGCTTTCCCGTCCGGTTTGTCAACAATGCGCTCCAGGGAAAGTTCAAGCGGGCGGGGATTGAAACCGCTCGTTTTGCAATTAACACGACCATCGGCCTTTTGGGGTTTTTTGATCCGGCCGATGCATGGTGTCGTCTGGAGTCCTATGAAGAGGATTTCGGCCAAACCCTCGGTCATTACGGAACCGGAGACGGATTCCCCCTGCAGCTGCCGTTGCTGGGGCCGTCCAATTTGCGGGACACAGTGGGGATTGTACCGGATACATATCTCCACCCCATCGATTTTCTATTCCATGGCAGCAATTTCATTAACCCGATTTTTTTAGGCGTTTTCATTTTGGATGTCATCAATAAGACATCATTGCGTATCGGCATTTATGAAAACTTCAAAAAAGAGGCCTTGGATCCCTATACGTTCATGCGCGACGCCTACAAACAAAACCGGGACGCCAGAATCAGGGAGTAACCTATGAAAAAAATATTTTTGCTTGCATTCCTGTCGGCGCTGATTGCGCACCCGGCGTTTAGCGGCGATGTCGAGGAAGTGGATCGGCTGATTCGCGAAAACGTCGATAAGGTGTTGAAGATTGTCCGCACCACGGATTTAGACATGGGAGCTAAAAAAGAACAGGTCATGGAAGTGGTCAACCGGATTTTCAATTTGCCGCTGATGGCCAAGCTCACTTTAGGCCAGTCGAACTGGAACAATTTCAGCGAAAAGCAAAGAGCCGAATTTACGGATACGTTTATCAGGCAGATGCAGGGCATTTATCTCAACCAGCTGGAACTGGCAATCGATGCAACGGTTACATTTGAAGCGCCGATCCAGGAGGGATCAAGGGTGTATATGCTGACTCGCGCGGCAACCAAAGACGAGCCGATTAAAATTTTATATAAATTGTATAAAAGCAGGGAAACGTGGCTGATTTACGATGTTGAAATACAGGATGTGAGTATTGTCAGATCATACGGGCTTCAATACAACCAGCTATTGAAAGAGGGTTCCTATACCGAACTCATCCGGAAAATGAAGGAAAAAATAGAGGAAAACGAAAGTTAGCCCGATGCCAAACGCCAATTCGTTCCTGGGCTTATACAGCCGGCTCTTTTTAAACCGGCCCAAAACCGCGGTTTTGATTCTCCTGGCCGTGTTTGCCGTTCTGGGTTATTTTACCAAGGACTTCCGGCTCGACGCTTCCGCGGACTCCTTGATTCTTGAACACGACGAGGATCTGCGCTATTTCCGCAAAATAATTTCACGCTACGAAACCCCCGATTTTCTGGTGCTCACATACACTCCCCGGGAAGATCTTTTTTCGCCGCGAACGTTGGATAATTTAAGAAAATTACGAGAAGAGTTAAAGCAAATGGACCGGGTGGAAGATGTGATTACGATTCTGGACGTTCCTTTGCTCCGCAGTCCGCCGATTTCCCTTAAGGACATCCGCAGCGACGTCAAAAACCTCGAATCACCGGATGTGGATCTGGCGCTGGCCCGGGAAGAATTTGCGCAAAGCCCCATGTATCAGCAATTGCTGGTAAGCCCGGACTTGAAGACCACGGCCCTGGTCATTAATTTTACTTTTGATAAAAATTATGAGGATGCGGCGAACCGGCGGTCGCAGTTGCATGAAAAAAAGTACGAAGGGACGCTGACGCCGGCCGAAGCTTCCGAACTGGAAAGCGTGTCGCAGATATACAGGCGGCAGCAGGACCAGAGGCGAAGACTGCAGCATGAGGACATCGTGACGGTCCGCAGAATTATGGATCGGCACCGTTCCGAAGCCGATCTGTTTCTGGGCGGGGTTCCGATGGTGGTCGACGACATGATTTCTTTTATCAAGAACGACCTGAAGGTGTTCGGCTTCGGCATGCTCTGTTTTCTGGTTTTTACGCTGGGGGTTATTTTCAAGAAAGTGCGCTGGGTCATCCTGCCCATGTTCTGCTGCGCTTTTTCGACGGTTGTCATGATCGGTTTTCTCGGAATTTTCGGTTTGGAGATAACCGTCATTTCTTCCAATTTCATATCGCTGCAGCTGATCATCACCATGTCTTTTGCCATCCATCTGATCGTGCGCTACCGGGAGCTGCTGAGGAATCAGCCTGAAATCGAGCACCGCGACCTGGTACGCGAGAATGTCAGGGTCATGTTTCTGCCGTGCCTGTTTTCCTGCCTGACCACCATTGCGGGTTTCAGCTCGCTGCTGGTTTGTGATATTCTTCCGGTCATCAATTTCGGATGGATGATGGTCATGGGGCTTTGTGTTTCACTGATCGTCACCTTCACATTTTTTCCGGCCGGTCTGCTTTGCCTGCCAAGGACGGCGCCGGACATCGAAAGGCCTTTCGGCGTTTTCATAACCTCGTTTTTCGCAGGCATCACGGAAAGATACGGCAAAACCATATTTGCCGCGGCCCTGGTCATGACACTGGTGATCGCCTGGGGCGTTTCACGGCTTGAGGTTGAAAACAGTTTCATTAATTATTTCAAAAGTTCAACGGAAATTTATCGGGGCATGCAGTTCATCGATCGGGAACTGGGCGGCACCTATCCCCTTGATGTCATTGTCAACTTCAAGGAAGCAAAATCGGACCCGCCGCAGGCAAGCGACGGCGGCGTAAAAGACAGCGACTTTGATTCCTTTGAAGAATTCAGGGAAATCAGCGTGGAGGATTTGAAACGGTACTGGTTTACGCAGGACAAACTGGCGCTCATTGAAAATATCCATGACCACCTTGACCGCATGGAGGAGACCGGAAAGGTGTTGTCCCTGGCCACCATGCTGAAGGTCGCCGAGCAGCTTTTCGACGGGCGGTCTCTGGATAATTTTGAACTGGCCCTTCTGTTCAACGAATTGCCCGACCATTACAGAAAAATCCTGGTGGATCCGTATGTGTCGATATCGGATAATCAGGCACGCATTTCCATTCGGATCGTGGATTCCCTGGAAACACTCCGCCGGGATGCCTTTTTAAAAAAAGTTCAATCGGATCTAACGGACAAACTCTCCCTGGAAAAGGATCAGTTTCGCCTGACCAGCATGATTGTTCTTTATAACAACATGCTGCAAAGTCTTTTTTCCTCACAAATCAAAACCATCGGCCTGACGGTCCTGATGCTGATGGTCATGTTCATGATCCTGTTCCGTTCCTTTAAAATTTCGATCATCGCCATTATTCCCAACTTCATTGCATCCCTTTCGGTACTGGGAGTGTTCGGTCTGACGGGGATCCCGCTGGACATGATGACCATTACCATCGTGGCGGTGAGCATCGGCATTGCCGTTGACGACACTATCCACTATATTTATCGGTTTAAGCGGGAATTCGGCAGGGACCGGAGCTATGTGAACACTATGCTGCGCTGTCACGGCAGCATCGGCAATGCGATGCTGTTTACTTCCCTGACCGTCATTATGGGTTTTTCAATCCTGGCCCTGTCCAATTTTATCCCCACGATCTATTTCGGCCTGCTGACGGGGTTCGCCATGGCCGTGGCACTGATAGCGGCCTTGACCCTCCTGCCCCGCCTGATTATGGTCTTAAAGCCTTTCGGGCCGGAGGGGGAAGTTTAAAGGTTTAAGGCCGGCGCCGGGCCGGCGGGAACCAAACACATCCCGTCAGGTTCCCCTTTCCGACATTAACGATATCTTCAGCGGCCTTTTGCAGTACCCGGGCAACAACTATTTTTTGGGAACGTATTTTTGCAACAGTTCCACCGCCCGGTCCGGATTATATATGCCGCATACACACGGTATGCCGATTTCTACGGCCGCCTTTTCCGGGGCTTTTTTGCCGTTTTTGACCTCTTCGATTACTTCTTTCACCAGATATTGGGATATCAGACCGTGGCCGCACATGGTTACAAATTCCAGAATTTCTTCAGACGGCAGCGCTTCCTTTTTTCCCCAGATATCCAGGGACAGATTCACCGAATGCGGCCTGATCCCCATCTCGTTGCTCATCTCAACGATATCGGTTGTAGGTCCTTCTATGGTAACGGACATCCCCAGATCCAATTCCTTTAAACGGCGGATTATTTCGCGCACCTTCTCCTTGCTGGAGAATGCACAGCGGATGCGCGGAACCTCGTTTAATGCAGCCTTGATTTCCTCAAGACTGTATCCTTGAAGGATGGTTCCCAGATGCTGCGATCCCACATTCGATGGCCCCACTTCCCAGATTACTTCCAAAACCTTGCGCAGCTTATCCAATGATCCAACATGATTGATGCCGGATGCCGCCGTCACCAGCAGAACATAATCGTTTTTCAGGGACTCTTCAGTGCCGCGACGATGCAATGTATGTGTCATATGAATTAAACCTCCTGAGGTTGTCTGATAATTTTATAGGGCCGTCCAAGTCCCAGATTGACTTTTGCGTTCACCCGCGGTTTGATGCCCATTTTCTGAAGAACCGGCAAGACCGGCAGGGAGCCGTCCTCTTCAAAGCAGCAGATCAGATCCAAAGAAAATACGGTATCGAGGCTTTTGGCCACATCCTTTATCTTCTCCAGGATTACGGGCAGGTTTTCAATCTGCGCTGAAAATTCAACGATTGCAGACACAAGCTTTTCATTTTTATATTTGGGATCCATCAGCCCCTTTTTTTTATCGATCAAAAGTTGGGTCAGCGGATTGGCTTCTTCAAAGACTACGCCTATTGCCGCCAGGGCTGTCGTCACCTTTTCAAACTCCGTCATGCTCGTGCCAAGGCACGGCCGGCCTAATTCCACCGCAACCCCGATTTCTCCCCGACAGATCCTGCCGGTCACATCGTTGGTCTTGACCTCTTCAGTGCCTCTGCCCGGCACTTTTGTAACCGAGTGCGTCGTGGTCGGATCGCTGAAAAATCTGCGTATACCCCGGGGCTCCTCGTAAATGCCCGGCTTTTCGTAAAAGGCCTCTGTCGGACAAGGGACCACATCATTTCGAAAGCAGTTGCCGCACTCCAGACAGGCATCCTGGTCTATGGAAGCCTTTTCATCCGTCACGGAGATAGCTGCCGCCGGACAATAGGGGACACACACGCCGCACCCGATACATTTTTCCTGATCTACAAGCATTTTCTTCCTCCTGTATCATTATTGCGCTTGCTTTTAGCCGTACGCTTATTTTATCGCGCCGTCATCGCGCGCCTTTTTTTCGATCATACAAACAACGACAAGCGAGAGGCCTCGCCGGCCGGCCTGAGTCCAGAGACCGTATCTTTCAAAAAGCTAAACGATTACATGTTTTTTATGCAACTGCAGGGTCTATTCTCCGGCCAGAGACAAACCATATTCGCGGGCGATCGTTTCGAATTCTTCGACGAGACCCCCGGGCACTTCTATCCCGCGCTTTATCAAGGATTGCGCCAAAATCCGCTCCCGCTCTCCAGGCAGATAGATTTCGCTGGTGCCGGCCGCTTTTTCACACGCTTTAATTTCCCGAAAAAATCGTTCGTTGCGTTCATCGTAATCCTCCCGGCTGATAAAGGCATCTGCTTTCAGCACGATAATAATATGCCCGACATTGGCCGGCGAATGTTTATCCCCATACTGCCAGGCTACGTCCCGGCCAAAAGCGGCCCCGGTCAATACCCCTGCCAAATGCTCGACAGCCAAGGCAAGGGCATAGCCCTTAGGTCCGGCCATGGGCAAAAGCGTTCCTGCCAAAGCCTCCTGTGCATTGATCGTGGGGCTTCCATCCTTATTCAAAGCCCACCCCACAGGTATGTTTTTGCCCCGCCCGGCGGCTTCAATGATCTTTCCCCTTGCAACGATACTTGTGGCCAGGTCAAGCACCACAGGCGGTTTTCCCTTGCGGGGAAAACCGACAGCTATCGGGTTGGTGCCGAAATAGGCTTCCTTTCCGCCCCAGGGGGGAATGGCCGGCGGTGCATCCGTCAATACAATCGTTATGCAGTTCGCCTCAGCTCCCCTATCACAATAATAACCGGCCGCCCCGAAGTGATTGCTCCCTTTGATGCCTGCGGCGCATAATCCGAATTTCTCAGCAGTCGCCATGGCAGCATCCAGCGCCTTTACGGTAACGACAGCACCCAGTCCGTTATTTCCATCCACCGACAAGACGGCAGGCCAGGAATTGTCGATTCTGATCTCAGGGCGGGGGTTGACCGCCCCGGCTTGAATTCTTTTTAAATAAACAGGGAATCGACTGACACCGTGGGTTCCGATTCCCCAAAGATCGGCATGAATCAGGTTATCCGCCACCAACTTTCCATCAGCTGCGGGTATGCCGGCGGCTGCAAAGGCTTGAACAATAAATCGCCGCAGCGTATCGATGCTAAAAACGCGGTTGTTGCCCATGGACCATTCCCCCCTCTCGGGATTTTACTGTTTTTCAAACGGCTGCCTGCATGCCGATCTGACTTTTCGTTAAAAACCATTTTAAATAATCTATTTATATATCCTGCTCAGGGTGTCAAGTCCGTTGTCATTAATCAACACGATTTTAAAGAGATATGAAACGGGCCGGACCGAAGCACCGCATCATTCGGTTGCTCAGGGATCTAAGGCAGCTTTGCCTCAAGCCCGGTCTCGCCGGCGATCCGCCGTAGTCCGCGCCCGGCATCGAGGGGTAATTGGAGACATGGATTTCTTCTCCCCGGGCGATCAGCGCAAAGCGGGCCGGGGGATTGGCGTTTTCACGGCAGATGAGCGTTCCGACCGGGAATGAGTCTATCCGAAATGCCGCCGTTTCGGATTTGATGATTGTCAAACAGCGCAAATCATGATTATAATTATCAACCGATCGGCCTTTTAAAAACAAATAATATTTTTTGCCGGGGCGCTAAAGATAATGACGGATTCTTATAAAATTTTCCCTGTGGGATTTGTCAGGAAAAAGGGCCAAACAACGCAGATTGAGATCCAAAAGAAGTTTAGAACGGCGCTTTTAGGACTCGATGGATTCTCGCATATTTATGTGATTTACTGGTTCCATAAAAACGACACCCCCCAGCAGCGCAGCGTTCTGCAGGTGCATCCCCGCAAAGACAAACGCAACCCCCTGACGGGGGTGTTTGCCACCCATTCTCCCGAACGACCCAATCTGGTCGCTCTGACCACCTGTCGAATTGTGGCGATCAGGGAAAACATGATTGAGATCGACAGGATAGACGCCATTGACGGCACCCCGGTGATCGACATCAAATCCTGCAATTCCAAAAATGCGGCAGCCCCTCCTTTTCGTGTCCCTGACTGGGCGCGTGTCGGAAACGAATCGTGCTGACGGATCTGACCGGCCAGATAGAACGGATCACCTTCAGCAATGCCGAGAACGGGTTTACCATCGCCAAAGTCAAGGTGATCGGGCAGCCCGATCTGGTAACGGTAGTGGGGACCCTGACGGCCCCGGTTCCCGGTGAAGTCCTCGAAATGAAAGGCGAGTGGACCCAGCATCCCCGATTCGGCCGGCAGTTCAAGATCGCTGCCTGCCGAAGCGTGGTGCCTGCCAGTGTTTTCGGTATTCGAAAATACCTCGGTTCGGGCATGGTCAAGGGGCTGGGACCGGTCATGGCCGAGCGCATCGTCAAGCGCTTCGGCAGCAAAACCCTGGATATCATCGAGAATGATATCGGGCAGCTGGCTGCGGTCGACGGCATCGGCAAAAAACGGATTGCCATGATAAAGACGGCCTGGGACGAGCAGCGCGACATTCGCGACGTGATGCTCTTTTTACAGTCCCATGGCGTCAGCACCGGCTATGCCGCCAAGATATTCCGGCAATACCGGGATCGTTCCATTGCCGTCGTGCGTGAAAATCCCTACCGGCTGGCCGGCGATATTTCCGGGATCGGTTTTCTCATCGCCGACCGCATTGCCGAACAGCTCGGGTTCAGCAAAGATTCCGCGCTGCGGGTCGAATCCGGCGTGTTGTACGTACTGGACCAGTTGGCGGAAGAAGGCCATGTGTATTATCCCCAGGAATTGCTGGTGGGAAAAAGCCGTGAAATTCTTCAGGTCGATGCAGGGGTGGTGGAAGGCGCCATTGCCGGCCTGGCGGGCGACCGTAAAATCGTGATCGAGGACTTGGGCCGGGAGATGGCGGCGTTTGCCGGCGGGCAGCGGGCGGTTTATCCGGCCGTGTATTACGCCGGAGAAGTCGCCGTCGCCGGCCGGATCAAAGGACTGCTGGCAGCTCCCAAGTCGATCCGCAAGATCGATTCCGGCCGGGCCGTTTCCTGGGTTCAGCAGCAGCTTGGAATCCGGCTGGCCCGGAATCAGGCCGCGGCTGTCGGCAGCGCTCTCGACAACAAAATGATGGTCATTACCGGCGGGCCCGGAACGGGCAAGACCACCATTACCCGGGCGATCATAAAAATCTTTGAACGGCTGCATCTGCAGATGGCCCTGGCGGCCCCCACCGGCCGGGCGGCCAAACGCCTGAGTGAAGCCACCCGGCGGGAGGCCAAAACCATTCACCGCCTGCTGGAATTCAGCTTTCAGAAGGGCGGCTTCCAGCGCGGAGCCGAAAATCCGCTGGAATGCGACCTGTTGATCGTGGATGAGGCCTCCATGATCGACATCCTCTTGATGCGCCATCTCTTGAAGGCGATACCGCAGGATGCCACCGTAATTTTAGTGGGAGACGTCAATCAGCTTCCTTCCGTGGGGGCCGGCAATGTTCTCAACGACATCATTGCATCCGGATGCGTCCCGGTGGTGGAATTAAATGAAATATTCCGCCAGGCCCGCACCAGCCGGATTATCGTCTCGGCCCACCAGATCAACAGCGGGATTGTTCCGTCGGTCGAACCGCCCGACGACCGGACCGAGAGCGATTTTTATTTCATCCAGCAGGAAGATCCGGAAAAAGCCCTGGAAATCATCCTGACCCTGGTCAAGGAAAGGATCCCTCATAACCACCGGTTTCGAGAATTCATCCGGGACCCGATTGATGATATTCAGGTGCTGACCCCCATGCACAAGGGGGTGGTGGGGGCCGGAAACCTGAACGCCCGCCTGCAGGAAGCCTTGAACCCGGGAAGTGAAGGGGTTGTGCGCGGCGACAGAACCTATCGCACCGGCGACAAGGTAATGCAGATCCGCAACAATTATGATAAGGAAGTCTTTAACGGCGACATCGGCCGGATCACCGGGATTTTTCCGGATGTTCAGGAAATCATCGTCCGGTTCGACGGCCGTGAAGTGGTCTATGACTATGTCGATATGGATGAAATCATGCTGGCATATGCCGTGTCGGTGCACAAATCCCAGGGGTCCGAATATCCGGCCGTGGTTCTGCCGGTCCTGGCCCAGCATTATATCCTGCTGCAGCGCAACCTGATTTATACGGCCGTTACGCGGGGGCGCAACCTGGTGGTGATGGTCGGGACCACCAAGGCGCTGGCCATGGCGGTGCGCAACGACAAGACCCTTAAACGCTTTACCCGTTTGAGATACCGGCTGTGCTGACGTTTAAATTGCAAACGAGAATCTGATGCCATGAAACACCTGTTTACTCCCTTTCGAATCCGGCAGCTTAGACTGAAAAACCGGATCGTGATGCCGGGACTGGCATCCTTTCTGTTTGAAACGGACGGTTCGGTTACGGATCGGACGGTTGAACATTACCGCTGCCGGGCGGCCGGCGGGCCGGCCATGGTCATCACCGAGGCCTGCGCGGTATCTCCGGAAGGGATCGTTTCCCCCCGCCAGGCCAGAATATATGATGACCGGTTTATTGAAGGGTTTGCAAAAATCAGCGCCGCGATCAGGTCCGAAGGGGCGGTTGCGGCGCTTCAGATTCATCACAGCGGCCGGCAGACGTCTGCCCGGATCACCGGACAGGATCCCCTGGCGCCTTCGGAACTTCCCTGCCCGTCCATTCAGGGCCGGGTGACTCCACTGGGCATTGACGGTATTCAGGAAATGGTCCGGAAATTCGGAGATGCCGCCCGGCGGGCGCGCCTGGCCGGTTTTGAACTGGTTGAAATCCATGGGGCGCATGGCTACCTGATCAATCAGTTTCTCTCCGGATTTTCCAATATACGCACCGACGCATACGGCGGGGATACCATCGCAAGAGCCCGGTTTGCCCGGGAGATTGTTCAGGAAGTCCGGCGGCGGGTCGGCCCCGATTTTCCGGTTTCCTTCAAAATCAGCGCCCGGGAGTTCGTTCCCGGCGGCCTGACGGTGGCAGAAAGCATCGCGATACTGAAAATTCTGGTGAAGGCCGGGATCGACGTCGTGCAGGTTTCCGCCGGAAACGACGCCACCCCCGAATGGATCTGCCAGCCCATGTTTATGAAAAAAGCATGCCTGGCGGATTCGGCCGCGGCCGTCAAGCGTGCATTGAAAATTCCGGTGATGACCGTCGGCCGGATCAACGATCCGGTTCTGGCGGACAACCTGATCGAACAGAACAGCGCCGACCTGGTCTGCATGGGACGCGGCCTCCTGGCGGACCCGGAAATGCCCAACAAGGCCGGGGCGGGTCGCCTGGAAGAAATCCGGGCGTGCATTGCCTGCAACACCTGTATGGAGTCCATATTTCGAAAAGGCCACGTGGAGTGTCTGGTCAATCCCGTCCTGGGAAGGGAAAAACGCCTGAACTTCCGGCCGGCTGAAACAGTCAGGAAGGTTATGGTGATCGGCGGCGGGCCCGGCGGGCTGAATGCCGCCTGGGCAGCCGCCAAAAGAGGTCACGAGGTCCACCTGTACGAAAAGAATGGAGCCGTCGGCGGCAAATTGATTGTCGGGAGCGTGCCCGGCTTTAAAAAAGAAATTTACGGCCTGGCGACATTCCTGAAAAAACAGGCGGACATGGCCGGCGTGAACTTCCATTTGCAGCGCGAGGCTACGCCGGCCGTGATACGTGCTGCGAATCCCGACGTGATCATTCTGGCCACGGGCGCCATACCGCTTCTGCCGCAGGTGGAAGGGATAGGCCGGAAGCTTGTGGCGAGTGTTGATGCGGTCCTTAGCGGCGGGCGGCCCGATTGGGTCAAAACGGTTATTGTCGGCGGCGGCGCCAGCGGATGCGAAACAGCCCTGTATCTCGCCGAACTCGGCGGCCGCGTCACCATTGTGGAAATGCTTCCCATAATGGCAGTCAATCTTGAAACCATTACCCGCAAGGTGCTTTTAAAAAAACTGGCGGAAAACAAGGTTGCGATGCTGGCGGGTTCCAAACTGGTTCGGATTCTCGATAACGGCGTAGAGATATGCGGGATCGACGGCGTTGAAACCTTTATTGAGGCGGAACGGGCGGTAATGGCGGTGGGCAATCGCCCCGATGACAGACTGTACCGGGAGATCGCTCTTTCAGGGTATGAAATCCATCAAATCGGCGACTGCGTTGAACCCAGGAGCATCAAACAGGCCGTTTATGAAGGCACCGTCGCGGGGGGAACCGTGTAATAGTATGGAATCAAAGCGATTATAAAAACCAGCCGGTCATCGGCGGATATTTTTTCAACTTCAGGCGGGGCGGCAGGGTCCTTTAATTACTGCTTGTAGCCGAACTTTCTGAGCAAATCCCTGCGATAACCGATATCATCCCGGGTCTCAATCCCTTTTGAACGGTAACCGTCGATAACCCCGAGGATCCCGCGACCCTGTTCGGTTTCGGCAATAATGACTTCGACAGGGTTTGCGGTGGCACAGAAAATCCGGCAGACCTCCGGTACGCTTTTAACGGCATTGAGAACATTTATCGGGAATATGTCCTTCATGAACAGAATAAAAGTATGACCGGCGGACAAGGCGCCGGCATTCGTCTGGGCCAGCTCGATCAGACGGTCATCGGTCCCGGTATGGCGTATCAGACATTTGTCGGAGGCTTCGCAGAATGCCAGACCGAACTTAGGCATCGGAACTGCGTTGACCATGGCTTCGTAAATATCTTCGACCGTTTTAATGAAATGGGAATGGCCCAGGATAAAGTTCAAGGAATCGGGGTTTACGATTTTAACGGTTTTTAATTCCATATGGCGCTCCCTCTGTTTGTACGGATGGCAGACCCGGTCATCGGGGCCGGACCGGCCGTCATGGACTGCATTAAAATAATAAAAAAAATGTGCGGACATGTCAATTATAAATCATTGCCGCGGGAAGCTGCGGCCGCTCTTTGCGATGGTATCTGTGACAATGTGATAAAGGATGATTATAATACGGAAAACTGCCTGAAGGAATTATGCCGGAAGTGTGATTTCAGTATCAGGGATGCAGGGAGGCCGTCATGACTCATGCGATCATCATGGAAAAACAGGGAGGGCCCGAAGTGTTGCAGTGGCGGCCCTACGATCCGGGGAAGCCGGGACCGGGGGAAGCGCTGATTCGCCACGAGGCCGTAGGTCTTAATTTCATCGATGTTTACCACCGTTCCGGTCTTTATGCGCTGCCGGCGCTGCCGGCGGTCCCGGGAATGGAAGGCGCCGGAATTGTTGAAGCCGTCGGCGAAGGCGTAACCGAAGCGGCCGTGGGGGACCGGGTTGCCTATGCCGGCGGTCCGCCGGGCGCTTACGCACAGGTGCGGCGGATTCCGGCCCACCGTCTCGTCAAGCTTCCTGATCCGATTTCTTTCCGGCAAGGCGCCGCCATGATGCTTCAGGGAATGACCGCCCGCTATCTGCTTAGGGGTTGCTACCCGGTTGCCGCCGGAAGTCGAATCCTGATTCATGCTGCCGCCGGCGGGGTCGGATCGATTGTGTGCCAATGGGCCAGACATCTTGGAGCGACCGTCATCGGAACGGTCGGTTCCCGGGAAAAGGCCGGTATTGCCAAGGCAAACGGCTGTGACCATCCGATCAATTATAATGAGGAAGATTTTGTCGGCAGGGTCAGAGAAATTACCGCCGGCAAAGGGGTTGACGTGGTGTACGATTCCGTGGGGCGGTCAACCTTTGTGAAATCGCTTGAATGCCTGCGACCCAGAGGGACACTGGTATCTTTCGGCCAGTCCTCAGGTGCGGTTGCACCCATTGATATCGGTATTCTGGGTCAAAAAGGGTCTCTTTTCCTGACCCGGCCGAGTTTGATGACATATACCGAAAAGCGTGAGGATTTGCTGGAACATGCCCGGGATCTGTTCGGCATGGTTGCAAGCGGCGTTGTTAAAATTGCCGTAAAACAGAGCTACCCGCTGAGGGAAGCCGCCCGGGCGCATCGGGAGCTTGAAAGCCGCAAGACGACGGGATCGACCCTTCTGATTCCCTGAACCGGCGGGATTCAGAAGGGGTGCAGGTCTTTGCTTAGCATTTGGATTTGCGCCAGGATGCTCTCGCGTTGATCTTCAAGTTCAAAGAGTTCCCCCATCATGGCCGGTTTGATGGAATGGGCCGGCAAACGGCCTTTGAGCTCCCGGATCTGCTTTTCAGTCTGCCGCAGATCTTTTTCAAGGACTTCTCCGGATTTTAGACCGTCTGAAGGCATGATTCGATACCCCCTGCGGGAAACGACCGCTAAATGCTGGAGCGATCAGCCTGACCCGCTATCAGTTCGCTGACGGCTTCGTCGAAATATTTGCCGGACAGGATCAAGGCATCGCTGAAAGCTTTCATGGCAACCTGGTGATACCTGCTGCCGGCGGGTGATTCGATAAACGCGATATAGGTTTCAAGGTCCCCGGCGGGTACATCACGATAAGCATATAGTAAGCCGCCGACAACCTGCTGGGCGATTACCTGCCGGACCTGCGGGCGGTTTTTATAAACCCTTTCGGCGATCTGCTCAAATGTCGGGCAGGGTTGCGTCGGGGCCATGGCGGAAATTGCTGAAATGACCGCGATCTGAATGTTTAAAATGGTGTCCACCGCGGTTTCGGTTGAATGCAGCGCCGCTTCGAGCCGCTCAAGCAGATGCAACCGTTGCGCTGCGCCGGGATCTTTGAGCAGCTGCTGCAACGCATGGGCCGTTTCCTTTTTAAACGCAGGACTGGCGGCCTTTTCCTCCAGGCGGGCCAGTTTCTTCCCCAGGGGAGAGTCGAGCCAGTTCAGCACCTCCCGCAGTTCTTCCGTACTCAGGTGGCTGCCGATTTCGTCCTGCAGCCGGGCTTCCATGCTTTTCGGATTAAATGCGCTTTCGATGGCGGCTACAAGCTCCGCAGATTTCATTGCAGGTTCCTGCTTCAGGTGCTGCTCCTGCTGAATACCCTCCAGGACATCCTGGGGAATCCGTTCGACCTGCTTGCGCATTCCGGATTTTATAATCACTTCCCGGACCAGCCGGCTGTCAAATGCGGCGGCATTAAAAGGGAGGAAGATCAACACTGTCAGGGGCAGGAAAGCGGCCGTTATCAATCGCAACATAAAACCTTCCTTATCTTGCCGGCAGACTTCAACGGTGCGTGGGTAACGCGGAAGGGAAAGGGCATATCTTATCCCGTTCCAAGACATGCCCTTTCAAATCGGTTGGCGCCTTAAGCCACGGTAACATTTACCGCGGACGGTCCCTTGGGACCCTTTTCAATGTCGAAGGTGACTTTATCGCCTTCACGGAGGGATTTGAATCCCGATCCGTTGATTCCGGAATGATGAACAAAAACGTCCGGTCCATCTTCCTGGGCGATGAAACCATACCCTTTCTTTTCATTGAACCATTTTACTGTGCCATTTGCCATGGGTGTCTCCTTTGCTGAATGTTGATTAATTGTTCCAAACTCTGGAGTACCACCGTGGCAAATGGAACCTCCATCGTAATGAAACCGGCTGCTGATGACTTGCTGACCGTTATTTTCATAATCGATTGTTTTGCTAAAATCAATCAAAATGTCATATTACGATGAAAAGTATAAAAAAAGCATAATATCATGATGACTTAAGAACGTCCGCCCCCCGTTTTTTAAATGAAAAAAACGGATCCTATTTGTGTTTGCTCATAAGGGTGTCATACGCTTTTTGGATTTCAACAAATTTTTTCTGTGCCAGTTCCCTGAGTTCCGGTCCCAGGTGAGCGACCTTGTCGGGATGATAGGCCTGGGCGGCATGACGGTATGCGCTGCGAATCTCATCCGGCCGGGCTCCCGGTTTGAGACCGAGAACCTGACAGGGATCCAAGGAAGCGGACTGCTCCCCTTTATTTTTCTTGTCGAAATGATCGTGTGTTTGGGTGCGATCCCGAGGATTCTCCCGGGTTCCGGTGCGCATGAGCCAGGATAGAAATCCCGGCAGCCGCCGGAACTTCAGATAATATATTAAAATTCCCGTTAAAAAGGCATCGTCCAGCCAGCCGGTTACGGGAAAAAAGTCCGGAAGGAAATCGTACGGGCTGACGATGTAAAGCAGCGCGATAATAATCAGGATGAGGGGAAAAAATTTCATTTTACTTTGTCAATCGCCGGACACTGTCAACAATGATCTTTGCGGCACGGTGGATTTCCGCTGGGGTGGTCAGGCGGCCGGCGCTGAAGCGGAGAGTCCCTTTGGCCCATTCCATGGGCATGTTCATGGCCTTTAATACGTGTGACAGCTCCACCGTGCCGGAATGACAGGCAGCTCCGGCGGATGCTGCCACTTCAGGCTCGATTTCTGCAAGGATTCGATCGGCTTCCAGATTTTTAAAGGAAAGGCTGAGGGTGTTGGGCAGGCGCATATCCGGGTGGCCGTTTAGGCGGATATGGGCGAGACCTTTTTTGAGTTCGCTAAAGAGCAAATCGCGCATCTTTCGCATGTGATTGGCATGGGCGTCTAATGAGCGGCAGATGATGTCGCAGGCCTTTCCCAGGCCCACGATTCCCAGTACGTTCTCGGTACCGGACCGTTTTCCCATTTCCTGTCCGGCGCCGTGGACCAGTTTTTCAATGGCCACCTCCTGGCGGATAAAAAGAGCGCCGATGCCCTTGGGCGCATAGAGCTTGTGGCCGGCCACAGACAGCAGATCAACGCCGAGGTCTCTAATGTTAACGGGGATTTTGCCGATGGACTGGGCTGCGTCCACATGCAGGGCGATGCCCCGCGGCCGGGCAATTCCGGCGATTTCACCGATGGGCTGGATGCTGCCGACCTCATTGTTGGCGTGCATGATCGAAATCAGTATGGTTTCCGGCCGGATGCAGGCTTCAACATCGGCGGCATGGACGATCCCATATTCATCCACCGGCAGGTAGGTGGTTTCAAAACCTTCCCGTTCCAGGCAGCGGCAGACTTCCAGCACGGCCGGGTGCTCGATCCGGGAAGTGATGATATGATTGCCTTTGGCGCGAAGGGCGGACGCGATCCCGCGAACGGCGAAATTGACGGATTCGGTCCCCCCGCTGGTAAAGACCACTTCAGGGGGCCGGCAGCCCAGCAGCGCGGCGACCTGGCGGCGGGCATTTTCCACGGCGCTTTTGGCGGCGATGCCGTAGGGGTGCGAACTGGAAGGGTTGCCGAATTCCGTTTCCAGAAAAGGGCGCATGGCGGCGATGACTTCGGGATCGTGGGGGGTGGTGGCATTGTAGTCGAGGTAAATGGGACGGCTCATATAACCATTCTCCGTCAAGCAGCCCTTAAACTTAGAGCAAAATTAACGATTGCTTTTTCCGACTTGCTAAAATTAAATTCGAAGCACAAAGCACGAAATTCGAAACAATACCGAATGATCGAAATCCAAATGATACAAACCACAATCAAGTCGGCATTTCAATTGGTGTCATGTTTTTGTCATTAAAATATTCGATATTTGAATTTGTTTCGAATTTCGATATTCGGATTTTGGATTTGTTGTAAGTCGCATTTGCCTAATCATTCTCTTGGGAAACAACGGAAGCGATTTCTTCTTGGGTCGTATGGTTACGAGTCTTCTTCCTCTCCCTGCTCCTCATCGTCGATCAGGAGCGTGTCATCCGTCAGGGGGACTTCCTGGACCTTTTTCAGCCGGCGCTCAATCGCACGGGTGCGAACTTCCGCCAACCCGATGGTGTTGCTGGCCTCCTGCAGTTTCTTCTTGGTTTTGGACAACACTTCGCCGAATTTGCCGAACTCGGTTTTGACTATCCCCAGAAGTTCCCAGACTTCGCTGGAACGTTTTTCGATAACCAGGGTTCGAAAGCCCATCTGCAGGCTGTTGAGCAGGGCGGCCAGGGTGGTGGGGCCCGTAACCACGATGCGGTGTTCCCGCTGGAGCGTATCACAGAGGCCCGGCCGGCGCAGCACTTCGGCGTAGAGTCCCTCCACCGGCAGGAACATGATGCCGAAATCCGTGGTGTTGGGAGGGTCGATATACTTCTCCTTGATGTTTTTTGCTTCAGCCTTGATCCGCAGTTCCAGGCTTTTAATCGATTTTTCGGCCTGCTCCCTGTCGGCGGCTTCCTGGGCGTCGATCAGGCGCTGGTAGTCTTCCTGGGGGAATTTGGAGTCGATGGGGAGCCAGACCACCCGGTCCCGGTCGCTGTCCGGCCCGGGCAGACGGATCGCAAATTCGACCCGCTCGGCGCCGGTTTTTTTGGTGACCACATTGCGCTCATACTGCTCCGGCGTCAGGATCTGCTCGAGGATATTGCCCAGCTGGATTTCGCCCCAGGTGCCGCGGGTCTTGACATTGGTCAACACTTTTTTAAGGTCGCCCACGCCGGTAGCCAGGCTGCGCATTTCTCCCAGGCCTTTATAGACCTGTTCAAGCCGTTCGCTGACCTGTTGAAAAGATTCGCCCAACCTTTTTTCAAGGGTGGACTGCAACTTTTCATCAACTACCGCCCGCATCTGCTCCAGTTTGCGGCTGTTGTCTTCCTGCAGGGTGTGCAGACCCTCGGCGACCGCCTGGCGCATGGTTTCCAGCTTGGTTTCATTCAGCTTGGTCATGTCGGCCAGTTGCCGGCTGAATGAATCGAGCTGGTTTTTTTGCATGCCGGCCGATTCGCTGATCCGTTTTAACAGCGAGTCGGCGGAGTTGCGCAGGGACTGTCCGAGCTCTTCGCGTGCCCGCAGGGAACTCACGGCGGTTTCTTCGCGATTGCGGGACATTTCGTCTTTGACGGCCCGTTCGCCGGAATCCAGCCGGGTTTCCAGCAGGGCCAAACCGTCTTTCAGCTGCAAGGCAATCCCGGCCGCCGTGCGTTTGAAAAAAATAAGCACGAGGATGAAAAGCCCCACGGCGACAAGGCCGGCCAGGATCCCCGCCAGTTCGGCCGGGGTAAATTGTGAAATCCACATGTTAAAGACATTCATATTGCGTATTCTCACCGGAGGCGATGGGCGGCAGTGAAAAACAGTCAGATTCAGACCCGACGCCGAAAGTATAGGGAAAAGCGGTTATAAGGTCAAGCAGGAATGCGGCCTATCAGGTCATGTTCCTCTTGATATTCGGGTGTACTTGGGTTAACTTAAAATCCTGCAAATGTGCTTGCGGGATTTTTGGAGAGGATCAGAATGGCGGCAACGACTTACTGGGCGGATAATTATGTGCAAAAAAAGTGCAGCATCCGGGATGCCATTCGCCTGATTAAGCCGGGTCAAAGAGTCTTTATCGGTTCTTCCTGCGGGGCCCCGCAGTCGCTGGTCAGAGAATTCGCCGAGGCCTCGGTGCAGCTGACCGATGTCGAGGTCGTCCGTCTGCTGGCCCTCGAGAGCACCCCCCTGACCCTGATCGCAAACAAAACCAAAAATCACAGCCTCAATATCCGCTCATTCTACCTGGGGTCCGCCAAGCCCAAGGGGCTGGCCCGAAACATGCGGTTCATCACCCCCATCAACCTGTCGGCGGTGCCGCGCCTGTTCAAGACCCGGCAGCTTCCGATTCATGTGGCCCTGATCCAGGTGTCCCCGCCCGATGATTTCGGGTGGATGAGCCTGGGGGTGTCGGTGGACATCACCCTGTCGGCGGCCCTCTCGGCCGATCTGGTCATCGCCCAGGTCAATTCCCGCATGCCCCGGGTCCTGGGCCGCAGTTTTATCCATGTCAACGATGTGGAAGTCATTGTGGAGCACGAGGAGGATATCCTGACCCTCGGCGTCGCTCCGGAGTCGGAATCCGCCAACCAGATCGCCGAACACATTCCGCGCTTGATCGATGACGGCTCCACCCTTCAGATCAGCCTGGGCACCACCCCCCAGGCGACCCTGCTGGGGCTGTCGGATAAGAACGATCTCGGCATCCATACCCAGTACCTGACCGATGATGTCATGCATCTTTTTTCACGGGGCGTGATCACCAACCGCAAAAAGGGATTCAACGAAGGAAAACTGGTGGCCAGCAGCGCCATCGGCAGCCAGAGCCTGTATGAATTCATGAACGACAATCCCGGGATCGAATTTCACCCGTCGGATTATGTCAACGATCCGAACATTATTTCGCGCCACAACAAAATGGTGTCCATGAATGTCGCCATGGAAATCGACCTGACCGGCCAGGTGGCGGCCGACGCCCTGCCGTTCAATTATTTTTCCGGCATTACCGGGATGCTCGATTTTGTCCGGGGATCGGCGCAGTCCGAAGGCGGCAAATCGATTCTGATGATCCAATCCACGACCATGAAGGGCAGGCGCAGCCGGATCGTGCCGCTCCTCAGGGATACGGCCGTGGTAATACCCCGCGGCGATGTTCAGTATGTGGTTTCGGAGTACGGCGCCGTGAATTTATTCGGAAAAAACCTGCAGGAGCGGGCCCTGGCCATGATCAGCATTGCAGACCCGTCCTTCCGCGATGAACTGTTTTATGAAGCCAGGAAAATGGGACTCCTCAGCCCGGAGCGGACGTTGAAGGATTCCATTCACGGCGTTTACCCGGTAAAACTGGAAGAGGTCCTCACGATCAACCAGGAGCCGGTGACCATCCGTCCGGCCAAGCCGGATGATGAAAGGCGCATCCAGGAGCACTTTTACAACCTGGCCAAGGATGACGTTGTCGCCCGATTTTTTCATGAACGCACCAGTTTTCTGCAGGATGAAGCCCAGGAGCTGTCCCAGATCGACTATGTTCAGAATCTGACCCTGGTTGCGGTTGTCGGTGAAATCGGGTTTGAAGCCGTGGCTGCAATCGGTGAATATCTGCTGGAGCCGGCTAAAAACATGGCCGAGATCGCTTTTTCGGTCACCCGGGAATATCAGGGAAAGGGCCTTGGCAGGGTTTTAATCAAAAAGCTGTCGGAGGCGGCCCGGGAGAATGGAATAGCCGGACTGTTCGCCTATACCGCTCCCCAGAACCGGGCGATGATCGAACTTTTTAAAACGCTGCCTTACCGCGTCCGGACGGTCTTTGAGGGGGACACGCTGGTGTTGAGCTGCCGGTTTGAAGAACTAAATAAAACTTAGATGTAAGGAAAATTAGAGCATATGCACAAAGTCATGTTTCTACCTCATAAAAGGGATATCAAGGTTGCGGACGGCGCCAACCTTCTCCGGGCGGCCATGGACGCCGGTGTGCACGTGAATGCATCCTGCGCCGGAGAAGGCGTCTGCGGCAAGTGCCGCGTGATTATCGAAGCCGGGGAAGTGTCCGGCGGGATCAGCGAAAAACTCAGCCGCGCAGACATTGAAAAAGGGTATCGTCAGGCCTGCCTGGCACAGGTCAAAAGTGATCTGACCGTTCGGGTTCCGGTTGAATCGGCCGTCGATGCCGGGGTGCTCAATGCCCGGCGCACCCCCCGGCAGACCGCCCGGATCAAGGAAATCAACCTGGATGAATTAAAGGAGAAAGGGCTTTTTGTACCACCGGTTGAAAAAAAATACCTGGAGCTTCCGGCCCCGACGGCCCAGGACAATCTGCCGGATGTGACCCGGCTGGTCAGCTATCTCAAACTGAATCATGCCGAGCATCGCCTGGAAGTCGATCTTTCCGTGATCCGCAAAATCCCCCGCGTCCTGCGTCAGAATGAGTTTAAGGTCACGGCCACCCTGGCGCGGCCGGTCCAGGAGACCGGCAAGACCCGGATCATCAACGTTCAGCCGGGCGACACGACCGAGCGCAACTGCGCCATCGCCATGGATATCGGCACCACCACTATTTACGGACAACTGCTCGATCTCAGGACCGGCCGGATTCTGGGGGAGTATGGGGATTTCAACGGGCAAATCAGTTATGGCGAGGACGTTATCAGCCGGATCGTTTATGCCGAAAAACCGGGCGGCCTGGAAAAACTCAGCGAGGTGGTCCTTGCCACCATCAATAAGGTGATCGGCAGGATTATTAAAAAGGCCGGGGTGGATCCGGATGAAATTTCAACCATCACCCTGGCCGGCAACACCACCATGACCCAGCTGATGCTCCGGATCGACCCGCGCAGCATCCGGCGGGCGCCTTATGTGCCCGCGGCCACGCTGTATCCGCCCATCAAAGCGGCCGACCTGGGGATGGCTCTGGGCGACCATGTGACCGCCCTGGTGTACCCGGCGGTTTCCAGTTACGTGGGCGGCGACATTGTTGCCGGCATCATGGGTTCGGGGGTGTACCGCACCGACGAACTGACGCTCTACATGGACATCGGCACCAATGCCGAGATCGTGATCGGCAACCGGGAATGGCTGGCCTGTGCGGCCTGCTCGGCCGGACCCGCCTTCGAGGGCGGCGGCATCAAACTGGGAATGCGCGCCGCCAAAGGGGCCATCGAGGATTTTTCCATCGATCCCCTGACGCTCGAGCCCATGAACATCACCATCGGCAATGTCCGCCCCAAGGGGATCTGCGGTTCCGGCCTGATAACGGCCGTGGCGACCATGTTTGAAATGGGGATCATCGACAGCCTGGGAAAATTCAACCGGGATTTGGAAACCCCCCGGATCCGCAAAAGCGACGGCATTTATGAGTACGTCCTGGCCTGGAAAGACGAAACCCAGATCGACCGGGATGTGGTCCTGACGGAACCGGACATCGACAACCTTATTCGCGCCAAGGGGGCGATGTACAGCGGGTTTATGACCCTCCTTGAAGAGGTCGGGCTGTCGCTGAACGACCTCGACCGGGTGATTCTGGCCGGGGGGTTCGGCAGTTACGTGGACCTGGAAAAGGCCATGATTATCGGGCTCCTTCCGGAAATGGATCCGGCTAAAGTCACTTATATCGGCAACGGGTCCCTGCTGGGGGCGCGCATGAGCTCGCTGACCAACCGCATCCGCAAGGATGTGGTGGAAGTGACCCGCAAGATGACCAATTTCGAGCTGTCCGAGACGGCCTCCTACATGGACAACTATATCGCGGCCCTGTTTCTGCCCCACACGGATACGGGCAAGTTTCCGAAATTAAAAGCCCGTCAGGAGGCGCGCAAGGCCGGGGCGAATCCGGTAAAAAACGGGGTATAAACCCATGCGAACGAGCCGCGGGGCAAAAAAAGGGGCGCCGGCGCCGGCGGGTTGACTTGTAGCTACAAGATAGCCGTTGACAAACCGGTTGTCTCCATATAATAAGAACTCCTTGGTATTTTACGAAAAGAGGGCGGGCAAAACCGGTCCTTTATAGATCATAACAATTTGATTTCAGGCTTTATATCTACCGACGTAGATACATTTTCAAATAAAATATCCATTCAGAAAGGGGGGCCGAAAAACATTCGATCAGGGAGGGGCAGAAATGCCGTCCCGGGAAACACAGAAGGTTGAGTTGATATCACCTCGATAACCACATTACTCTAAAGGAGGTAACCTTGGGCTTTGAAATTTATAAAGAATCTTATACCGGCGGGATAAAGGCCATTTCCCTGGGAAAAGGGAAAAATGCCGTTACCGTTGGTGGAGAAACGTGCTATCCGTTCTATACGTTTGAAGGGAAAATGCCCAACAAGCCGAAAATCGCCATGGAAGTCTGGGATATGGAGCCGGATGAATGGCCTGAATCGGCGACGGCGCCGTTTAAGGATGTCATTTCCGATCCGGCCGCCTGGGCCAAAAAATGCGTCAAGGAGTACGGCGCCGACATGATCGTGCTCCAGCTCAAGAGCACGGATCCGAACAGCAAAAATGTAAGCGCCAAAGATGCATCCGCCACGGTGAAAAAAGTCCTGAAAGCCATCGACGTGCCGCTGATCATATGGGGTACCGCCAATGTCCAGAAAGACGAAGAAGTGCTCAAACAGATTTCAGAGGACTGTCAGGGGTCCAATCTGGTCATCGGACCGGTGGAGGACAAGAACCACAAGGGTATCGGCGCCAGCGCCATGGGGTATGGGCATACGATCATTTCATCATCACCCATTGACGTGAACCTTGCCAAGCAGATCAATATCCTGCTGGAAAACCTGGGAATGCCCACGGATCGCATGATCATCGATCCGACCACCGGCGGTCTGGGCTACGGGATGGAATACTCCTATTCCGTCATGGAACGCATCCGCATGGCGGCGCTGTCCCAGGGGGACGACAAGCTGCAGCTCCCCTTGATCAACAACCTTGGAAACGAGGTCTGGAAATGCAAGGAAGCCAAGCTGGGCGCCAAGGAAGCGCCCACCCTGGGCAATCCGGAAAAACGTGCGATCCTGATGGAAGCCGTCGGGGCGGTCGCTTATCTCATGGCCGGTACCAATATCCTGATGATGCGGCACCCCGAGGCCGTCCGCCTGGTCAAGGCGTTCATCGACATGATGACCGCCGGCGGAGCGGCGGCCCAGGTGGCGGGAATCGCAAAAAGGCTGGATGATGTCGATATCGATCTGGCGGCGCTTGCGCCGGAACCGGACCTGACCATCGCAGACGAAAAGGCTAAAAAACCCGCTGCGGCCGCGAAGGCCGAAGCCAAGCCGGAAAAGGCTCCTGAAAAAGCCAAACCGGCGGCGCCCAAAGCGGAGCCGAAAAAAGAGGCAGCGGCTGCGCCCGCAGCAAAAGCGGAGCCGAAGGTAGATGCCAAGGCCAAAGCCGAGGAAGAAGCCAGGGCCCAGGCGGCCGCGCAAGAAAAAGCCAAAGCCGATGCGGAAGCCGGGGCCAAGGCCGAAGCCGAAGCCAAAGCCAAGGCTGCGGCCGATGCCAAAGCCAAAGCCGAGGCGGAAGAAAAGGCCAAAGTCGAGGCGCAGGCCAAGGCCCAGGCGGCCGAAGTCGCCAGGCGCGAGGCCGAGGAAGAAGCCGTCCGGGAAAAACGAAAAAAAGAACGCGAAGAACGCCAGGCCGGGAAAGCGGCCGGACCAGCCAAAGCCGCTGCCATGACCGCGGCCGAAGTGCAGAAAGACCCTCTCGACAAGATGCTGGAAAATCTCAAGCGGATTCATCGTCGGGCGGCTTGACGTCTAATAAAATACATGTGGCAGGCGCCGGATGACGGGATGACCTCTCTTTCCGGCCATGACCCCAAAACCATAACGAGGAGGAACCTCTAATGTCAGAAGAAAAAAAAGCAGTGGCGGCTAAAACGGAAAAAGCCTCAAAAAAGGCCGATCCCGTCAAGGCTTCCATTGATGGAGCGACCCAGCAGATGATTCTGCGCGCCCAGGAACTGGGCGTTGAAACCGTATTCGACCGGGCTGAGAGCATGAAGCCCTGCAACATCGGCATCCAGGGCACCTGTTGTAAGAACTGCGCCATGGGCCCCTGCCGCCTGCCGCTCGGCAAAAGCGGAATCGAAGGCGAGGATGAAAGAAAAGGCCTTTGCGGCGCGTCCGCCAACACGATTGCCGCACGAAATTTCATCCGGATGGTTGCCGGCGGTGCGGCCGCGCATTCCGACCACGGCCGCAGCGTGGCCGAAGTTTTCATGGCGGCGGCGCGCAAAGAAACCGGTGATTATAAAATCAAGGATCTCGACAAACTGCTGGCCGTGGCGCCGCATCTCGGCGTGGCAACCAAGGTAACGGTCGACGGCAAGGAAGTGGATCGCGATCCGGATGAAATCGCCCTTGAGGTGGGTGAAAAAGCCCTGAACGAATGGGGCAAATCCGAAGGCGAACTTATGTATCTGCAAAGAGCGCCGAAACCGCTTTATGAAAAGTGGAAGAAAAACGGCGTGCTGCCCCGCAATATCGACCGGGAAATCGTTGAGATCATGCACCGCACCCACATGGGCGTCGATCAGGATTATCGAAACCTGATTAAACAGGGCACCCGCGCAGCCATTGCCGACGGCTGGGGCGGATCGATGCTGGCAACCGATCTGCAGGACATCCTCTTCGGCACGCCCTATCCCCTGCAGTCCGAAGCCAATATGGGCATTATGAAACAGGATCATGTCAACATCATCATCCACGGCCATGAGCCGATTCTTTCGGAGATGATCGTGGCCGCAGCTCAGTCCACGGAAATGGTGGACTACGCCAAGTCGAAAGGGGCCAAGGGGATTCAACTGGGCGGCATCTGCTGCACCGGCAACGAGATTCTGCAGCGCCACGGCGTGCCGCCGGCCGGTACGTTCCTGCAGCAGGAACTGGCCATCATCACCGGCGCCTGCGAGGCCATGGTGGTGGATATCCAGTGCATTTTCCAGAACCTGGCCAATGTGGCCAAATGTTTCCACACCAAGCTGATCACCACCCATCCGATCGCCAAGATGGAGCAGGATAATGTGATCCACATCGAATTCGACGAACACCACGCCATGGAAGATGCCAAGCGGATCGTCCGGATGGCCATCGACAACTTCCAGAACCGCAAGGTCGAAGTGATGATTCCGCGTCAGAAATCGACCCAGATCGCCGGGTTCGGGGTCGAATCGATTCGTTATCACCTGGGCGGGACCTTCCGTGGGGATTATTATACCCTCAATGATAACATCATCAACGGCCGCATCCGCGGAATCGCCGGGGTGGTGGGCTGCAACAACGCCCGGACCACTCATAACAGCGACCACATTACGATCATAAAGGAACTGATCAAGAACGACGTGATCGTCCTGACCACCGGCTGCGCCGGCATCGCCTGCGGCATGCACGGCCTGCTGACGCCGGAGACGGCGGCGGTCTACTGCGGGGCCGGGCTGGCCGAGGTGTGCGAAACCGTCGGGATCCCACCGGTCTTGCATCTCGGTTCCTGTGTGGACAACAGCCGGATTCTGCTGGCGGCCACCGAAGTCGTCAAGGCCGGCGGACTCGGCAAGGACATCTGCGACCTGCCGGCGGCCGGCAGCGCTCCGGAATGGATGAGTGAAAAAGCCATCAGCATCGGCCAGTATTTCGTCACTTCCGGGGTCTATACGGTATTCGGACTGCACCTGCCCGTTACCGGCGCGCCCGTATTTCAGGATTATCTGTTCAAGGATCTTGAAAAGATCTACGGCGGCATGTGGGACTGCGAGGCGGATCCGATCAAGCATGCGCACAAGATGATCGCCCATATCGACAAGAAGCGCAAGGCCCTCGGCATCGACAAGGCCCGCGAGCGCGTTTTGATGGATATGGCCGATCGCCAGAAACTGGAAGCCATGTAATCGCAGCAGGCGATGATTTTATCAATAATCTGAGGTTCGATAATATCCTCAACGAAGGAGGAAGGTATGTCTAAATTAGTTGCGTTTGCCGCCATTCAAGGTGGCTACAATATCGTATCAAAGGTCGAAGGCGAATATAAAAAAGCGCTGGCGACCTATAATGCGGATACCAAGGTCGGATTTCCCAACACGGCCTACTATCTGCCGGTGATCTACTCGCTGCTCGGCATCAAGGTCGAAACCCTTGAAGACATGAAAAAACCCCTGGAATTCGCCCGCGGCCTTCTGCCGCCGCATGTCAAGAACGTCAATCATCTGCCCTATCTCGGGCCCCTGCTGGACGCCGGCATGGCGACCCTGTTTGCCTTTGAAATCCGCGAGGCCCTGCGCTATCTGAATGAACCGGATTTCTACCTGCATTCTGAAGACCCGGATATCGAAGCCGGCAAAATCTGGCTGGGCGCCGCCGACGACACCGTTTTCAGGAAAAGAGGCGTTGAGTTCGTGGACGGCTCGGCTCCCGGTTTTGCCGCCATTGTCGGGGCGGCCCCGGATCCGGAAACCGCCAAGATGATCGTCGAGGATTACCAGAAACGCAGCCTTTATATTTTTCTGGCGGCCGGCCACAACGACACCAGCGTGGCCCAGCAGCTGATTGATGCGGGCGTTCAGATCGGCTGGAACACCCGCATCGTCCCGTTCGGACCGTATATCTCTTCGGCCATCTTCGCCCTCGGGTTCGCCAACCGGGCGGCCATGGCCTTCGGCGGGGTTCAGCCGGGTGATTACAAAAAGATGCTCCTTTACAACAAAAACAGAATATTTGCATTCGTCAACGCCCTGGGCGATGTCGGCACCGAATGGGGTGCGGCTGCGGCCGGATGCGTCAACTGGGGTTTTCCGACCCTGGCGGACACCGATATTCCCGAAATCCTGCCCACCGGCATCTGTACCTACGAGCATGTTGTGGCCAACGTTCCTCACAGCGAAATCGTTCAAAAATCGGTTGAAGTCCGCGGACTCAAGGTTACGGTTTCCACCATCGACATTCCCTGCGCTTTCGGTCCGGCTTATGAGGGCGAACGCGTCCGCGGGGCCGACCTGTTATGCCAGATGGGCGGGGGCAAAACCCCGTGCACCGAGCTGGTCAAGATGGCGGAGATGAACGAAATCGAAGACGGCAAGGTCGAGGTTGTCGGCGATGATCTCGACAAGGTCAAGGACGGCGACAACATCCCCCTGGGAATCTATGTTCAGGTTGCCGGGCGTGAGTTCCAGGCCGATTTCGAACCGATCCTGGAGCGCCAGATCCATCACCTGATCAACTACATCCAAGGGGTCATGCATATCGGCCAGCGCGATATCGCCTGGATCCGCGTCGGCAAGGGCGCCTTTGAAAAAGGCTTCAGGCTCAAGGATATCGGGGTGGTCCTGCATGCCAAGTTCCACCAGGATTTCCAGAAGATCGTCGACAAGGTCCAGGTGACCCTCTATACCAAAAAAGCGGATGTCGAGAAACTGACCAAACGGGCGCGCCAGGAGTACAAGCAGAGAGATGAACGGGTGGAAAAGATGACCGACGAGGCCGTGGAAACCTATTATTCCTGCACGCTGTGCCAGTCGTTTGCACCCAGTCATGTCTGTACGGTCAGCCCGGAACGGACCGGCCTTTGCGGGGCTTACAACTGGATGGACTGCAAAGCTTCCTTTGAAATCAATCCCACCGGACCGAATCAGCCCATCCAGAAGGGGGAATGCCTGGATCCGGTTCTGGGACAGTGGAAAGGCGTCAACGAGTTTGTCTACAAGGCCTCGCGCGGCGCCGTTACCCATTATAATTTTTACTCCATGGTAAAAGACCCCATGACCACCTGCGGCTGCTGCGAATGCATTGCGGCGATGCTGCCGTCCTGCAACGGCGTGATGACGGTCAACCGGGAATATATGGGCGAAACTCCCTGCGGCATGAAGTTCACCACCCTGGCGGGAGTGATGGGCGGCGGGGCTTCATCTCCCGGCTTTGTGGGCCATTCCAAGTTCAATATCACCCAGGGTAAGTTCATCGTCGGCGACGGCGGACTCCTGCGGATGGTGTGGATGCCCAAGATGCTCAAGGAAGAGATCAAGGCCAGAATCGAGAAGCGCGGCGCCGAGATGGGCGTTCCCAACCTGTATGAGATGATTGCCGATGAAACCGTCGGGACCACCGAGGAAGAGATTATGGCTTACCTCAAGGAAAAAGGGCATCCGGCCCTTTCAATGGACCCGATTATTTCCTGACACGGTCCGGTCTGCGGCGGGGAGACGGAAATAGATCCCGTCTCCCCGCCGCCGCCGTGACGATTCATGATCAGCAACAATTGAATCATGTAATTCAATTAACGTCATTACCTGCGTTAACGCTATAAACCAGAAGGAGACAACAATGGCTTTAACCGGAATTCAAATATTCAAGCTCCTGCCGAAAACCAACTGCAAGGAATGCGGTGTTCCCACCTGCCTGGCATTTGCCATGAACCTGGCGTCAGGCAAGGCCGAACTGGACAGCTGCCCGTACGTTTCCGACGAAGCGCGCGAACAGCTGGCGGAAGCTTCGGCTCCGCCGATCCGGCCGGTTGCCGTGGGAAAGGGCGTCCGAGCCTTTACCACCGGGGGCGAAACCGTGCTTTACCGGCATGAGAAAACGTTTTACAACAAAACCGCCATCGGCGCCCTGGTCGCTTCCGATCTGCCGGCGGCGCAGCTCACATCCAAATTGAAAGCCTGGAACGCGCTGCAATATGAACGCGTGGGGCTCAACTTGCGGCCCGAACTGGTCGCTTTAAAAGATGCCGGCGGGGACAAGGCGGCATTTGCCGAAAAGGCCAAGTTGATTGCGGAAACCTCCGAGTTCAACCTGGTGCTGATGTCGGACAACATCGACGTCATGAAGGCCGGCATCGAAGCGGCTAAATTCAAACGGCCGCTGCTGTACGCCGCGACCGCGGGCAGCGTCGACGCCTTCGGCGCCCTGGCCAAGGAAAACGACCTGCCCCTGGCCGTTAAGGCCGATTCGGTGGAAGGTCTGACCGCCCTGACCGCCAAACTGACCGGGATGGGTCTTAAAGATATCGTCCTGGATCCGGGTTCCCGGGAAATCAAGCAGGCTTTTGAGGACCAGGTCAACATCCGGCGGGCGGCGCTGAAATCCGGCAACCGCGCCCTGGGCTTTCCCACCATTACCTTTCCCTGTGAGATGGCCGCAAACGTGGATATGGAAACAGTGATTGCAGCCATGTTCATCGCCAAATACGGCGGCATCACCATTCTTTCCGATTTTTCCGGCGAGAATCTCTTTCCGCTGCTGCTGGAACGGCTCAACATTTTCACGGACCCCCAGCGTCCCATGACCGTGACCGAAGGGATCTATGAAATCGGCAATCCGGATGAGAATTCACCCGTGCTGGTGACTACTAACTTTGCCCTGACCTATTTTATCGTTTCCGGTGAAATCGAAGGGAGCAAGGTCCCGTCCTGGCTGCTCATCAAGGACTCCGAAGGCCTGTCGGTTATGACCGCCTGGGCGGCCGGGAAGTTTTCCGGCGACGATGTGGGCGTCTTCGTAAAAAAATCCGGAATAGCGGACAAGGTCAAGAAAAAGGAATTGATCATACCCGGTTATGCCGCCGCTATTGCCGGTGATGTCGAAGAGGAGCTGCCGGGCTGGAAGATTACGGTCGGCCCGCGCGAAGCAGCCCATCTTCCGGCGTTTTTAAAGGCCAGATAACCACAAAGGGAGGATACATGATACTCATCGGTGAAAGTTTAAACGTGATATCGAAGAAGATCGGAAAGGCGTTCAGGGAGCGCGACCCGAAACCGATCCGGGAAGAGGCCCTTTTCCAGCGGGAAAAGGGGATGGATTATATCGACATAAACCTGGGCCCGGCCAAAAAGGACGGGCATGAGCTGATGCCGTGGGTGGTTCAGACCGTTCAGGAAGTGGTCGATGATGTTCCCCTGGCGCTGGATACGTCCAATATCGACGCCATTGCCGCGGCGCTGAAAGTCTGCAAGCTGCCGCCCCTGATCAATTCCATCATGTGCCGGCCGGAGCGCTACCAGAAGATGATTCCGCTGGCGGCGGAGCACGGCGCCGATTTTATCGCTCTGATGTGGGGACCGGAAGGTCTGCCCCGGGACGAAAATGAACGCGCCGCCCTTTGCGTGGAACTTGTCTACGCCGCCAACGAAGCCGGAATTCCCAACGAGAAGATCTGGGTGGACGGGATCGTCACCCCGGTCAACATCCAGCAGCCCCAGCTCATCAGCCTGATGGAGTTCCAGGGGATGCTGCAGGACATGGCGCCGGGGGCCAAAAGCACCTGCGGGCTGTCGAACATTTCCAACGGACCGCCGGAGCATCTGCGCCCGATTCTCAACCAGACCTACATGGTCATGCTGGAAAGAAAGGGAATGTACTCGGTAATCGCAGATCCGTGCGACGACGGCCTGATCGCCATTGCCAAGGGGAAGCGCCCGGATGTCGTGGAGATGATCCATGCCGCCATGGATGGAAAGGCGCCGGATACGGCAAGCCTTTCCAAGGAAATGCAGGATTACGTGAAAACGGTCAACGTCATCCTGGGGAAAACCCTGTATTCCGATTCCTGGCTGGAAATTTAAAATTAGATTTTTGTACCCTTTTCTCCCAACCGACAGGGAGAAGAACTTTAAGGTTTAAATGCAGTTGCAATAGAAGCCTCGCCCATTTGGGCGGGGCTTTTTTTGCCCCCGGAGTGAGGAATGCCCCCCTCTTTACAAAAGAGGGGCCGGGGGAGATTTTGCAACAAAAATCTGGGACACGGTACTATCCGTCCGGTGAAGGAAAGATCATGGCCCCGGCAAATTCATTCGGGAAATCTTTTTCGTCCGCGAGTTCCAGGTATCTTATGGAGGGAAGCAGATCTTCTGCCTCCTTGCGATACTTTCTATCAAGAAGCGCTTTAATTGCTCCGACTCCTGCCGCATTTTCCACTATTTCTACCCGCGAAAATATATTTGCATCAGGAAGCATTCCAATTGAGACTGCATTGCGCCAGTCAAAGCGTGCGCCGAATGCACCCGTAAGAACGACCCTGTCGATATGATTTACGTGTGCATGTCGCATGAGCAGTTTAATGCCGGCGGCAAGGGCGCCTTTAGCAAGCTGTATTTGGCGGATATCCTTAAGCGTGATATAAATATCCGTTCCTTGCCGGGATTTTTCAGCGGGAACAAGCGTATATTTCCGGCCGATCCCCTTTGCATCGACAACCACGCCCGGCAGTCCCTCTTTCAGCCTGCCGCTGGGCAGCAGGATGCCGGCCCGGAGCATTTCTGCGGCTGCGTCAATGATGGCCGAACCGCAAAGCCCCTGGGGGAGGTCTTTTTCAGGGTCGCCCAGAATTTCATAAGAAACTCTGTACGAGTGAGGGTTTATATTCAGCCGGTGAATGGCGCCGGGTGACGCCCGCATTCCGCATTCTATGTGGGCGCCTTCCAGGGCCGGACCGGTCGCGCAGCTGGTGGCCCATAGGCCTTTTCTGTTTCCGAGCACAATCTCGCCGTTTGTGCCGATATCGATAATCAGAGAGATTTCGTCTCTTTCATGGGGCAATTCGGCGATGATCACACCCATGGTATCTCCGCCCGCAAAACCTGAGATCATTGGAAAAAAATGAACATTGGCGCCGGGATGGAGATCAAGTCCCACATCCGCGGCGGTCATGTCGCTGATGACGCGGCAGGCCGGAAAATAGGGAGAAGAGCCAAGCCCGTACAAGTGGATGCCGGCAAAAGCCTGCTGCATGGTCGTATTGCCAACGATGACTACCTCGTCAACATCCGTCTTTTCCCCTTCGACCGTTTGCAGACAAAGAGTGATTAAATTGTTTATACCGTCGGCGACGGTCTTTCTGAGCGTCTCCATGCCGGACTTGTTTTCATCGGCATAACTGATCCGGCTGATGACGTCTTCGCCGTATCTTCGCTGAGGATTGGCGGCAGCAGCAGATTTCAGGACTTTCCCGGTTGCCAGGTCGCACAGGTAAGCGGCCAGTGTGGTGGTGCCGATGTCGACGGCGACGCCCAGGGATCGTCTATTGTTTCCACTGAAAACGGCCGTGATCCCTCTCTCAAGGTGGTTGACAAGGGTAATCTCCCCTCTGAGCGCAAAAGGCATGCTGAGTGAACGGACCGCGTGAAGCTGTTTGAAAGTAATCTTTTTGCCCGCTTCTATAAGCGATCTTTGAGAGAAATGGCCGACGAGGTCGATTGTGTCGTCATCCCCCGAGAGCGTCTTTTCTGATTGCGGCAGAAAAATCCTTTGCACCATCGGATCCAGGGTGAAAATTGCGGAGATGCCGGTTTTGTAATCCCCATCGCCGCCGTCAATCGAAACTTCCGGTATGGTTATGTTTACGGGACCCTGCACCTTGGCTTGACAGGCCAGGCGATAGCCATCATCCAGCTGTTCTTCGTTTAAAAAACGCTCCTCCCGGCCGGAAATTTTGGAAAGATTATCCGGCCGGTTGACGGCGACGAAACATTTTCCGCACAGTCCTTTGCCGCCGCAGTCAGTACGTATCGGTATGCTGTTATCAGCGGCAATATCGAAGACAGTTTTTCCAACCTCTGCCTTCAGGGAAATGCCCATCGGCTCAAAGACAATGCGGCAACGATTACTCATCGGATGGCTTTCAATTTATCTGTTTTTGAAGCCCATACGTTTTTTCGTACAGACCGGGCACATGGGGAGCTCTTCGATTCGGACAGTTTTTGCGGGGGCAGAGGCGGCAGTTCTGATAATCCGCTTCGGTCGCAAACATGATGCGTGAGACTGTTTTGGGCGGAAGCATGAGAAAACTTTCGGTTAACTCAACACCGATATCAGACACCCGGTTTCCCAGCAAAGCAAACAGGCCGGTCTGTTCCGTCAAGGGCCAATCCTCCAGAGATCCCGGGCTCATGTAGGCGGTTTTCCCCAACTGGTACTTTTTGTCGATCGCTTCAAGCCCCTGTTTGACGGCGCTTCTCAGCGCCATTTCCTTGACTTGATCCGCCCAGTACCGCTGGAGCATGTCATCGATGCCCTTTGACCATTCCTCAATTTCCCTGCCGCTGGTAGCGATGATTGGAAACACCCGGTTCAGTCTGGAAAGATTTACACTCATGACGCGGCTTTTAAATCTGACGCCATCGATTACAACGAAATCTTCCCCCCGGTCTTCAATAAACGCCACTTTATAGATAAATTTAGGTCTCGCAATCTCCTGCGCTTCTTTGCACAGACGGGCAATCGTCCGGCAATCGGGGCCGTTTCTATCTACGCGGAAACTTGCCAAAAGAGTTTCCACATCCGGTTCAAAGGAAATGGCGTCGATAACGTTGCTTTCCACTGTTCAGCCCCCTTTTAATAATGAGATTAAAAATATATGGACAGTGCGAAGGGGCCGGCGACAACCGCATGTCGGACCGCGAAAACCTCATGGATAAGCGACCATAATTCCGAACGGGAACTGACTCCGTCACACGTTCTGACTTGCTATTATTCCAGCCGGCCGTTTCTGAAGGCCGTCAGGTATTCCATGCAGTAGCTGTCTCTACCCATAACTGCAAGGGCGGCTTTCAGGGAACTGAAAAGTTTTTTATCTGTCGGATCAAGGATAGCGGAATCAAGTCCGTAGGCGATGGCGGTGACCAGAAAGGTTCTGTTTATCAGTTTCCGTTCCGGCAGCCCATAGGAAACGTTTGTAAGCCCGCAGGTGGTATGCACGCCCGGATGGTTTTCCATAATATTTTTGATCGCTTTAATCGTATGCACAGCCGCCAGTTGATGAGTCGATACAGGATACAGCAGGGGATCGATATAAAGATCGTCAATGGAGACCCCGGCGGCAGTGACTTTTTGCACCAGTTCGGCCGCCATTTCCGTTTTTTCTTCGATCGATTCGGCCATGGTGTTTTCCGACTGGCAAAGAGCGATGACCTTTGCCTTTTTAGCGACGACCAGGGGAAGCATTCCTTCAAGGCGGACCGGTTCAAGGGTTATGGAGTTAATCAGAGGTGGTTTGTCCAACAGAGGCAATACCTGGCGGATGACTTCGGGATCAGGGCTGTCTACCGATATCGGCCGGTCGGTTACCCGCTGCACGGCCTCTACCATCCATTTCAGATGCTCGGCCTCCTGTCCGATAAAAGTGCCGGCATTCACATCGATATAGTCGCCCCCTGCCTCAGCTTGCGCTTTTGCTTCATTCTGGATAAAGGCGACATCATGAGTTTCGATGGCCCGGGCGATTGGTTTGCGCGATGAGTTGATCCTTTCCGCAATGATCAGCATTATGTTCTCCTTAATGTGCTGCTTGAGACGTAAAAAACGAACTGGTGACTAAGCCTAAACCGGCGCCATGGCGTTATGCACCGGTTAAAAGCTAAAATAATTTTCCGGGCAGCCAGGTGATAACGCCGGGAAAGACCGACATGATGATCAACCCGATCAATTGCAACCCGACAAAGATAAAGCTGGCCCGGTAAAGGTTGGCGACGGGGATTTCCAACCCGGACTCTTTGGCGACGCCTTTCACATAAAATGCAGCGTAAGCAAAGGGGGGCGACAGATACGACGCCTGGATCATCACGGCGAACATGATGGCAAACCACAAGGGATCGAAACCCAGCTTGTCTATGATGGGAGTGAAAATGGGAATTCCGATCAAAAGAATCCCGTAGCAGTCGATGAACATCCCCATGATCATCAATAAAAAGAGGATAAATATCATCACAAACCAGCGGTTGACCGTCAGGCTGTTTACCAGGGCGCTGATCAGTTCGCCGCCGCCCAGACCCAGGAAAACGGCCGTGAACATGGAGGCGCCCAGAATGATCCACATGATCATGGCATTGGTCCGCATGGTCAGATAGCAGCATTCCTTGATCATGGTCCATTTCAGTCTGCGGTTGAACGCGGCGATGGCAGCCGCCCCGACGCAGCCGAGCGCGGCGGCTTCGGTGGGCGTTGCCATACCCAGCATGATGGAGCCCAGGACCAGAAAAATAAGCCCCAGGGTCGGAAATACGGACTTGATCATCATCATGACTTTTTGACGGGTGCTGTATTTGGCGGCCTCGGCAGGATCGATCGCCGGTGCGGATTTTGGGTCAACGATGACCCGGATAATAATATAAGACAGATACAGTCCTGCGAGAACCAGTCCCGGACCGAGACCCCCGGCAAAAAGCTTGCCGATGGAAATTTGCGCCTGGGCGCCGTAGATGACCAATATGATGCTGGGAGGGATGATGGTTCCCAGGCAGCCGGATGCCATGATGGTGCCGGTTGCCAGGTCCTGGTTGTATTTATATTTCATCATGGACGGGAGCGAAAGCATGGTCATGATGGTCAGCGAGGCGCCGATGATGCCGCTGGCGGCGGCCAGCAGGGTGCAGATGATGACGGTGGCAATGGCGATGCCGCCCCTGATCCTGCCGATAATGATGTACATGGATTCAAACAGGTCTTCGGCTGCTCCGGACCGTTCCAGAATCGTGCCCATGAAGATAAACAGAGGCACGGAAACATATACGATATTGGTGCATATGCTGGTAGTGGTGCGCATGAAAAGATTTAAGGCGGCCATGTTGCCCCAGAGTGTCGAAGCAAAAAGAACGGCCAATCCGCCCAGGGTAAAAGCCAAGGGATGCCCGAGGATGAGAACGATGAGAAAAATAACGCCGACGATGGCAAGCGACTCTAAAGGTGTCATATTTCACATCCCTTAATCAGAAAGTAAAGATCCCGAATCCATTTCGCCAGTCCCTGCAGCAGCAGGATTAAAAAGCTTAAGGCAATAGTGATTTTAAGGGGATACAGCGGGGGGCCCCACATGCTGAAGGTTTTTTCAAGAATGCCGACGGAGTATATCGACTGCAGGATGGATTTATATGTCAGCACGCCGGTAAAACTGAAAAAAATGACGGCAAAGAAAAAAAGATCGAAAATAGCCTGCCACTTGCGGGGCAATTTGGCATAGATCAAATCCGTGCGAACATGTTTGTTGTCTTTCAGAACCCAGGCGGCGCCGGTGACGAACATGGCGCCGGAAAGCATTGCGGCAAGCTCCCAGCTCCAGTCGGTCGGGGAATTGAATGCATATCTTAGAACGACCTCAATGGCTTCCAGCAATGTGACCGGCAGGATAATAAAGCTGAACGTCTTTCCGATAAATACGCTGGTCCAGTCGATGGCCGCTAAAGTTTTCTTCAGCATGATGGTATCTCCAGATGACCCTCTTGAAAAAGATTACCGGTGTGCCGGGATATCGCCCCGGCACACCTTTAGAAATGGTTGCTGAAGTCTTATTTTTTTCTTTTAGCCGGATCGAAACCCATCTGTTCTTCCGGGGAGAGATTCCAGCCCCACCAGGATGAAATCGATTTGTAAGGATACCAGACCGTCCAGAAGTCATAAATGGAATTATAGGTTTCGGCCGTCAGTCCTTTGTACTTATTAATATCGTCCTGTTCAATTTCGTACATCTGTTTTCTTAAGGGCCCAAACTGTTTTTCATCCATTCGGACAAAATCCATTTTGCCTTTTTCTTTAAGCTCTTTCATAGCTACGGCACTGGTGTATTGACTTTTGGTCCAGTGGTTGAATTCATCTGCCTTAAACGCCATTTCCACGATCATGCGGATATCTTCCGGCAGTTTTTCCCAGGCCTTTTTATTGACCACGACGGTGGTGACAAAATGAACGTTCCAGAAATCCGGCCAGATGCCGTATTTGGCCACATCGGTCAGGCCCAGACCCTCATTGTATTTCAGATGACCGAACTCAGCCATATCAACCGTGCCTGATGCTAGGCCGGTAAAAACCTCCTCCAGCGGCAGGGTAATGCCGGCGACTCCGTTTTTGGCCAGCAAACGGGGATCGGACGTACGCATTTTTTTGCCCTTCATTTCAGTAATTGTCTTAAAAGGCTTGTTCGCCATGAGGACCTCTGTTCCCCAGACCTCGATGGCAAGCAGCTTCAGGTTAAGCTTGTCAAAGGCCTTCTGCATGATTTCCCATCCCCCGAATTCATACAGCCAGACCCAGCGGTCATGGGCGTCCATTTGCAGGTTGCCGGATGAAAGCGGCAGGAACGCATATTCAACCCCCCGGGCGTAGACCGGCCAGCTGGAGTGCATTTCGAAAACGCCTTCGCCGCAGGCCTGAAAACCTTCCAGGCTGGAAACATAGGTGCCGTTGGGTGCCACGTTAATTTTCAAGCGCCCGCCGGTAGCCCTGAAAATTTTTTCGGCAGTCTGCTGGTTTTGAATAAAATCGGTATGCGCCGTGCTGTGAATCACCTGCATCCGCCATTCGTATTTGGGGTTGTCGGCCGCTGCGCCAGTGGTTGCCATTACCGCAATCATCGATACCGCCATTAGAAAAATAACGATTTTTTTCATTTTTAGTCCCTCCTTGTTGTGGGTGAATGCTAAGGTTCGTTCGACCTCGTCAATAAAGATGAAAATCGTTAAGAGGTATCTTCCGCGCTGAAATGTCGGAGAAATACCCCTCCCGTTATTATGCAACCAGTCTCCTGGCGAGTTCCACCGCTTTGCCGGCATCAGGGGCATAGCCGTCCGCACCGATCTTTTGGGCCCAATCCGCGTTAACGGGTGCGCCTCCAACCATTACCTTGACACTGTCCCTCAAACCTTTTGCAACCAGGGCTTCAATCAGCGTTTTCATTGCCGGCATGGTCGTTGTCAGCAGTGCCGACAGCCCCACGATATCGGGTTTGACACTGATGACCTGCTCAATCACCTTGTCCGTAGTCAGGTCCACGCCCAGATCGATGACATCGAATCCGGCTCCCTGAAGCATCATGATCACAAGGTTTTTACCGATATCGTGGATGTCCCCTTTTACGGTGCACATGATGATCTTGCCTTTGGATTCCTTTGCACCTTCCAGTAGCAGCGGATTGATGATATCGAGCCCTTTTTTCATGGTTATGGCCGCTACCAGCATCTCGGGAACGTAGATCTCATTGTTTGAATATTTTTGACCGACCACATCCATAGCGCTGATCAGGGCATCGTTGATGATGCGCTCGAGATCGACCTTATCCTCTATCGCTGATTTGACAAGACCTTCGATTTCATTGTGCTTTCCCCCTACAACCGCTTCTTTTATCTTTTCCAGACGCGTATCCATGTATTCTCTCCCTTTCTTATTTTTTAATAGGGTAATTGCCGTATTTTTCTGCAGCCTTTAACATGGCGATAAAGTTGTCAAACTTTCCCCAGTCGGTCACGGAGTTGCCGGCCGCCAGACAATATCCGCCCCCCGGCGCCATGGTTTCGATAAGGTATTTAACCCTTGCATCCACTTCATCCGTCGAGCCGCTTCTAAGTAATTCATTGGCTACATTTCCGGCAAAGGCAAGCCGGTCGCCGTACTTCTGCTTGGTCTTGCTCATGCTCATACAGGTGGGATCGATGGGATGCAGGAGATCCGTGCCGATATCGATAATGTCTTCCATCAGGGGATTGAGATCCCCATCTGAATGCTGAAAGACAAGCACATGGTTATCATGGCACTTTCGGGCGATTTTTTTATACCAGGGAAAAACAAATTTGCGGTAGTGATCCGGCGAAATGATGGGGCCATTGCCGAAAGACAGATCATCCACCAGCCATACCACGCCGACATAGGGAAGCTCGAAAATCTTATCCAGCATCATGAGCTGAATTTGTGAAACCTTGGCGAATACATCGGCTACCAGCTTTTCATCCATGATCAGTTTCGTGGCAAAATTGTTAAATCCCATAAGCATCCAGGTCAGGGTAAATATCTTGCCTGAATTGGCGATGACCTTCATACCTTCGGGCAGGTACTGGCCGACCTCATACAGAGACTTAAGCAGATCGGGGTTTTCAAGTTCCTCCCAGGGAAATGTATCAAAATCATCGCGGTCGTTGATGAAGCTCTTATATTCGAGACTCCACTTGGTCATGTCGGCCTTGTCGGCCTCGCTTTTCAGCATCTTTTTTTGTATGACTTTTGAGATGGGCGAGGCGTCATCCACCTTTCCAAAGGCCATGGCGCTGACCGTAATGGGTACGGTATCATAACCGGCCTGGTAGTAAAACTCCACCTGCGATTTGATGTCGTCGGACTTTACCTCACGTCCTAAAAACTGGCTTTGAACCGGATATTCGACCAGCGACTCCAGCAGCGGAACCCTGTCCGGTTCTTCAAGTTTAACGGTTTTTTTAATCCTTTCAAAATCCGGATCGGGTTTCCTTAATCCGTAATCTTTATAGTTTGCCATCAGTTACCTCCTGTATGAATTCATTGATATTAGACGCGGAGAAACCCCGCTGAAGCCACTTTGCGCCAACGCATTATATTGATATGGGATAAACGCCGTATCGAAATGCAGCCGCCCGCATGGCCATGTAATTTTCAAACCGCGACCAATCCGCCACGGAATTGCCGGAGCAGATCATATAGCCGCCGCCGGGTGCCAGGTGCCTGATCAGGTATTTTACCCTTTCTTCGATTTCAACCGGACTGGCGCTTCGCAGCAGTTCATTGGCCACGTTGCCGGCAATGGCAAGGCGGTCTCCGTATTCCTTTTTAACGGCGACGATATCCATGCAGGTTGGATCAATGGGATGGAGCACATCCGTTCCGATTGCAATAATATCATTCATCAACAGGGCAAGATCGCCGTCCGTATGCAGGAATACCAATCGGTCGTTCTCATGGCAGCGCCGGGCGATTTCTTTGTACCAGGGGAAGACATGTTTTCGGAAAGCCGCCGGCGCAATCATCGGTCCGTTTCCGAATGCCAGATCATCCACCAGCCATACGCCGCCGACGTGCGGCATCTTAAAGATCTCTTCAAGACATTTAAACTGTATTTCCGCCACTTTGCGAAATACATCGGCAACGAGTTCCTCTTCGATAATCAGCTTGGCGGCGAAATTATTAAAACCCATGAGCATCCAGGTAAGCGTAAAAATCTTGCCCGAAAGGGCGATTACCTTCATTTTTTCCGGGAGCATTTCCTTGACGGCGCTGAAATTGCCGAAATCCAGCTTCGCCAGGATATCCCATGGGAACCTTTCGAAATCGTCTCTATCATTGATGAAATGGGCATGCTCCAGGTTCCAGGCATTTGCATCGTTTTTTTCAGAGTCCTTGAGCATATGTTTTTTTATGACTTTTGAAATGGCCGATTCTTCAGTTACCTTTCCCGGAGACATCATCCCTACCGTCAGAGGGATATAATCATAACCGGCCTTTATCCAGAATTCCAGTTGAGCGGCAAGATCATCACTGCGGACCTCTTTTCCTAAAAATTTGCTCTGGATGGGGTAATCCACCAGCACTTCCAACATCGGCACCCTGTCGGCCTCTTCATGCCGGACAGTCTTTCTGATCCTGTCAAAATCCGGTTTCGTATCCATAATTATGTGTCCCCGTGGTTACAGTTAAATGGTTTCAGTTTATGGGTTGACGATTTTAACGCATTCCATGGGATGTTGCCGGCTTTCAGCCGGCAGCCGGGGAAATTCTGTACCTTGTCGGGTGCTCAGTGCACACCGAAACTGCAAAAGACAACCTGCTTGCTTGTCCCTGGTATTCAAATAAATACAATAGTGCAAAAAACGATCCAATTGTATAAAGAGGGTGAGGGCGCACCCCTGCTATATCGCTATATTTAATATAAACAAATGGTTGTATTATTAACCCTTGATTTTCAAGTCTATTTTCCGCAGCCGACACCGGGAACTAACGAACATGGTGTACAAAATGGTGCACCGAAAGGGGCGATCTAAACTGTCTGGTTCAATAAAACCGGGAGGTGCACACTCCTTCCAAGGGCGGCGAACATCGAAAGGCCTTCCTGCGGTTTATATAAACAGTTTGCCGTTTCCCGGGGAAGGCATCAGCGGCTGCCTCATTTTTTTGAGGCGGCCCTGCAGCATCCTTCGGGAGATGCCAAGATATTGGGCCGTCTGGGTTTGATTGCCGTTGTTTTTTTCCAGAGCATTTTTCATGATTCTGCGGTTAAACGCATCCAGATCAAAATGGTCTTCAGGCATTAGAAACGTATCTTTGCCCAGCACCGGGACGGTGTCGCGCATATACAGCCGGCTCGGGGACACTTCCTGGATAAAGGCCAGATCCTGTATATCGATCCAGCCGTCGGCTTTAAAAAGGGCCAGACGCTCCATGGCGCTTTTGAGCTGGCGAACGTTGCCCGGCCAGTCGAGGTCGTGGAGAAACTTTTCAGCGGCAGGTGTAAACGCTTCAAATTTGCTGCCTCGTCGCATAAACGCCCGGCTGATGAATCGATGCGCAAAAGGAAGGATGGAATCGCGGCGCTCGCGCAGCGGCGGGATCTTGATGTTGCCGATACTGATCCGGTAATAGAGATCCACCCGAAATTGATGATCGGCGACAGCTTTTTGCAGATTTTTATTGGTGGCGCAGATGATCCGGATATCCACCGGTATTTCTTTATTTCCGCCCAGGCGGTTGAGTTTTTTTTCTTCAAGCACGCGCAGCAGTTTGACCTGGAGTGATAACGGCATTTCGCCGATTTCATCAAAAAAAATGGTTCCGCCCGATGCGGATTCCAGTTTGCCGATCCGACCGGTTCGAGTGGCGCCGGTATAAGCGCCAGGTTCGTGTCCGAACAATTCCGCTTCGATGAGTTCTTCCGGCAGGGCGGCGCAATTGATGGCCACAAAAGGAATCAGCATGTTGGGGCTGCTGAAATGGTGCGTGTAACGGGCGATCAACTCTTTGCCGGTGCCGGTTTCCCCTTCGATCAGGAGCGGAATCGACCGGTCGGCGCTGTACTTTTCGGCCTGCCGAAGCACCTGACGCATCCCTTCGGAAAAAACATACAGGTTTTCCAGGCCGATCTCCTTGAGGTAGGCCTGGCGCAATTGTTCGGCCTCGCCCCGATAGGTCTGAGTTTCGATTTCGACCCTCTGATTGAATTCTTCCTTTAAACGGAAATAGTTGTTTTTCAGGGCGGTATATTCGGCCGAACGTTCAATCGTGATGGCCAGTTCGCGCACATTGATCGGCTTCTGGAGGTAATCAAAAGCACCGAACTTGAGGGCCTGAATGGCATTTTCCATATCGCCGTGTCCGGTAATGACAATGACATCCACCGATGAGCGCTCGATATGCTTAATTCGGCGCAGCAGCTCCAGGCCGTCCATGCCCGGCATACGGATATCCGTAATGACCAGGTTTGGTTCATTTTGATGGAATTTATTGAGGGCAGAACTCCCGTCAGCGGCACAGATCACTTGATGGCCCAGTTTTTCAATAAAACCGGAAAGACTTTGACGAATGTCCTGCTCGTCGTCAACAACGAGTATTTTCAAAACCGGCCTCCTTCAAGCGGCGCGGTTACAACAAAGGTTGCGCCGCCCTTGTCGTTATTGTATGCGTGGAGCCGGCCATTGAATTCGGCAACGATGGATCGACTGATGCTGAGTCCCAGTCCGGTTCCCTGCCCGACTTCTTTGGTGGTAAAGAAGGGGTCAAATATCTTTCCCAGAGAGTCACCCGGAATGCCGGTGGCATTGTCGCCTACTTCTATGAAGACCGATCCGTTACAGGAACCGGTTTTGACCCAGAGAGATTTGGCAGGATGCGGACAAAGATCCAGGGCCTGCCGGGAATTGACCAGCAGGTTCATGACGACCTGCTCCAGGCGGTTTAAATGCGCCTTGATCGCCGGAAGTTTCGGTTCCAGCTGTTTGGTGACGTTTATATCGTGTGCTTCCAACTGCCGGCCGATCATGGAAAACACATTTTCCACAGCCTCATTGACATTTATATCCGTTAATTCCAAATCCCGGTCTTCGCGTGCAAAATTTCGTACATTATGAATGACTTGGGACATTCGCTGCACCTGTCGCGAGATCATCTCCAGCCCTTTAAACACTTCGTCGGCATTTAATGCCCAGCCTTCCTCTTTTCCGAACAGATACCCATCGGTAACGACGCGGATCGTATTCAGAGGCTGATTGAGTTCATGGGCGAGTCCCGCCGCCATGATTCCCAGAGAAGCCAGACGCCCCTCATGGTAAAGCCGGATCTCGTTGAGACGTTCCTTGCGGTCAGTCTCCTTCTGTTCGGTAACATCATCGATGATCAGGTGGACGGCATCCTGGTCTTCGTAAGTAATAAGCTGGGCGGAAACATTATAGTATCTTAAAACGGTGCGGCTGAGGGCGCGGAATTCGAAACGAAGCGGGCCTGTTTTTTCCTTTAATAGTAAGGCCAGAGGCGCCTCTACCTTATCCCGGTCGTCCGGGTAGAGCCAATCAATGAACTCTTTTTTAGAAATTTCCTTTCCGGCCATATTCATAAATTCAAGGATTTGCTCGTTAAAGTATACAATTTGATTGTCTTTAAAAAGTAAAATGCCGACTCCGGCAAAGTCGGAAATAGCCCGATACATGGATTCGGATCGTTGCAGATTTTCGCGCATCTGGCGTTCGAGGGTGACGTCGCGAACTGCATGAATAGCGCCCCAGAGGCGGTGGTTGACATCGTAGAGCCGAAGCGTGTTGGTTCTGAGGTAGGCGCCGCCGCCGGGCAGCGCCGGACAAAATGCCAGTGAATTGACTTTGTCGCCTTCTTTTTTGAACTCGAAATAAGTCTTTTCCCATTGGTTGTCCGGCTTCATAATCAGATTGGCAACCATCGGCCGCCGTATGAAATAATAAGGTACGGAGGATTCATAGTTGTCCTTTCCAATAAGCTGCCCGGCCTTCCATCCGGTAATTTCTTCGTTGGCCCTGTTCCAGGCGACGATCCTTTCATTCGTGGTCATGATAAAGGTGGGATTGGGGATGAAATCGACTACATCTTCAAGCCGTTTTTTTATATTGATTTTACATACCCACAGTTCAAAAATGTTGCACAGGGCGCGGATATAATCGCAGTCAACCTGTTCCAAAGCATGTTTTTTGATTCCGAACAGCGCGATAAAACCAAAAGGGTGTTTTTCGAAAAATAGCGGCAGCACATACAGGCTGGAAGCAGTCTTGCCGGATTTTAAACCGAAAATGTCGATGAACACGGTATTGTTTGAGTTGATCTGATTCCAGAAATTATCAGAAAGTTCCGTCGGTTTAAAGAATTCCGGGCACAGGGATGAATATAACGGCAGTTTGCTCCATTTGCCGATACGTTCCAGGTAAAAATCATCCGAAGGTAAATACCACCTCCGGTAGATGCCGGCTGCTTTGGCGCCCAGTGTTTCACACACCCGCTGCAAGGGTCTTTCCAATGAACCGGCGCTCGATGTCTGATGATTCAGCAATGCAGATATTTGAGCCAAATCCTTCAGGGGTGAAGGTTTAGGCGCTGAGACGGTTTTTGCATTGGGCATGGGGACATCTCCAGTTTAACAAGGGGCAATCGGTCTGATAATATCAAACTTGAGCATTTTATCAACTTAATATCAGAACTTGCGGCAAATGTAGATAAACGTTGTCAACTTCAATGTTGAGCGCTGATTCTTCAAGAGATACTTTTGCTGATTTTTCGCACAAGTTCGAGATTGAGATCCGTCATGGGAAATGATATTAAATCAGGACGACGAGCATGAAAAGTCAGGAAAGACATCGGGGTCGCCCATTAAAGGACTTTTCAGTGAAATATTGACTCTTTCCCGATAATCCTATGTTTAAACTCTACAAAACGAAATAAGGAGGAGATGCACAATGGATCAGCCTGTGCGAATTATGCCGTGCCTGGACATGCAGAACGGCCGGGTCGTCAAGGGGATTCACTTCGTGGATATCCGCGATGCCGGCGATCCGGAGGATTGCGCCCGGGCGTATTGCGAAGCCGGTGCGGATGAACTGGCACTGCTGGATATTACCGCCACGGTGGAAGGGCGGGCCACCCTGCTCGATGTGGTCAGACGCGTCGCCGCGGTCACCACGGTGCCGTTTACCGTCGGCGGCGGGATTTCCGATCTGAAATCGGCCGAACGGGTCCTGGAGGCAGGCGCCGACAAGGTGTCCACCAGCAGCGCCGCCTTTCGCCGGCCGGAACTGGCGGCGGAATTGGTCAAAACCTTCGGCGCCGATAAAGTAACGGTGGCCATCGATGTTGACCGCAACACCGCCATGCCCTCGGGATATGAAGTCTATATCGACGGGGGGCGGACCGCCACCGGCGCGGACGCCATCGAATTTGCAAAACGGGTCGACGGCTGCGGCGTTGCGGCGATTCTGCCCACCAGCAAGGCGGGCGACGGCGTACGGACCGGTTACGACCTGCCGGTGATCCGGGCCATCCGCAAGGCGGTTTCGGCCGAGGTGGTGGCATCCGGGGGTGCGGGCAAACCGGAGCATTTTTACGAGGCCGTCCAGGCGGGCGCCGGGGTGTTGCTGGCCGCTTCGGTGTTCCATTTCGGGATTATCGCGATCGGCGAGTTGAAAGCGTACCTCCGGGGCCGGGGCGTTCCGGTTCGCTGAAGTTTCCCGGGAGACGGGGGGTGAGACCTGTTGTTTAAAAATGGTTGATTTCAGATGTGTGTTAATAACCCCTAATCTGATGAGGTGTAATTATGATGAAGCGTGTTATTTCCTGGTGTCGTCTGGGGATGCTCCTTAGCCTGTTTACGGTCATTGCGACCGCGGCAGCGGCCGCAGAGCCCGATATGCTGACCCGCGATGAGGTCGGCGCCCTTAAAAAGAAACTTGTTGCCGTGGTGAATGCCATGGGACAACCTCCGGCCGGATATGCCAAGGAGGAAGAACATTTCAATCTTCCCACGGAAACGTCCAAGGTCAAGGAATCGGGGAAATTCAGATGGGTGACGCCTTCGATGAATGCCCGATTCAGCGGCGGAGGGGAGAAAAACGCCCGGAATTCTCAGGAGGAGTTTCAGAAGGAATATGAGCGGAAGATTGCAGAAGCAATGGCCAAAGGAAACTATGAGGCCATGGCCAAACTGGCTGAAGAAATGCAGAAAAAAGCGGGGGCGGTACACCTTGCCCAGGTTGAAGGAAGAAGAGATCCCATTGAACTCCAAATCATGCTGAACACCTACCAGGCGCATACCCTCGATTCCGATATGATCATACTCGAGAAACCCGGCGTCATCGCACTTATTGCAGACAATCGGAACGAGAAGAAAAACCGCGTGCTCGTCCTGTTCGATCCGGTAGCCCTGAAGGATACCAAAACCCTTTCGCGGGTGGAACTCAAGCAGCCCAAAGAAGGCGTATCCGGAAAGAATACCGTCCTGAACGCAGTGCTCGAACTTGTCGGGCCGGCGGCCGAAACAAAGGCCTGGGTCAAACAGATCAATACCAAAGCCGTGCTGGGTCAAATCGGTTCCAACCGGTAAATCGCCGGTTTGATTTTGCCCAGCCCTAAAACAGACTGGAGACAATCCAATGCATACACCGGCCAATCCCCAGGAAATCCTGGCCCTGTCGCGTAATTTCATGGAATGCCGGGTTCTTCTTACCGGCGCGGAACTCGATATCTTTACGCATTTGGCGCAGCCCGCCGCGAGCGCTGAACTGGCCGAAAGGGAGGGGTGGCAGGTGCGCGCCCTGACGGTTCTGCTGGATGCCCTGAGCGCCATCGGGCTGCTGCTCAAGGAGGACGGGCGCTACCGGACGGAGCCGGTACTCCTTCCTTTTTTGCGTTCCGATACGCCCCGCAGCGTCCTGCCGATGGTCCGCCACGCGGCCACCATCTGGAAAAACTGGTCGAACCTGACGCGCATCGTCGCTGAAACCGGCGGGGTGGAGGGGCGCGCCGGCAGTTTTGAAGATCCCGAGGATCAGAAGGCGTTTATCGGCGCCATGCACGTGGTGGGCCGGGCGCGCATCGCCGAGGCCGGGCTGACGGATCGCGTGACCATCGCGGCCGGGGATTTCCATACGGACCCTCTGCCGCCGGGGCACGACCTGGCCCTGCTTTCAGCCATCATCCACATGAACAGCCCGGAAGAAAACCGGGACCTTTACCGGAAAACATTTAGCGCGCTGGTTCCCGGCGGCCGCATCGTCATCCGCGACCATGTCATGACACCGGACAGGATCGCGCCCGGATCAGGCGCCCTGTTTGCCGTCAACATGCTGGTGGCAACCCCCGGGGGCGGCACCTATACTTTCGAAGAGATCAAAGCCGGGCTTGAAGCGGCCGGCTTTGAAAACGTCCGGCTGATCCAGGCGGAAGACCGGATGATGGGGCTGGTGGAAGCCTTCAGGCCGGAATGACCTTCACGAATGGGGAATCGAAGGCACATATGCTCATGCACCCATGTACGATCCCTGAAACAAGGCGATGAGATGGCGCTATCCTGAAAAAAGTGCTATCATAAAAACGTCGATAAATGGGCTTATCATTCAGGAATACAAAAGGGAGGTTTGTATGGAACCATTAACAAGAATTACATTAGATCCCCGGGTAATGGGAGGCAAACCTTGCATCAGAGGAATGCGGGTCACCGTGGGAACAATCGTCGGACTCATTGCCTGCGGCAAAACCGTTGAGGACATCCTTGTGGAATATCCGTATTTAGAACGCGAGGATGTCATGGAAGCCCTTTCCTCCCCTTTGAACCGTAAAAATGGAATCTCGATACAAGTCATAGCTTAAAGAATTTATCGTATTTACCCTGCCATGGCAAAAGCAACCTTTCGCTTTTATGAAGAACTGAATGACTTTCTGCCGAAGGACCGGCGCAAAAATGACTTTGAGGCGGAATTCAAGGGCAAACGATCCGTAAAAGATATGGTTGCAGCCCTTGGGGTTCCGCATGCGGACATTGATTTGATCCTTGCAAACGGCCGGTCGGTCGGTTTCGGCTATATCCTCCGGGATGGCGACCGGTTCAGCGTGTATCCGGTTTTTGAATGCCTCAACATCAAATGCATTGCCCGGCTCAGGGAAGTCCCCCTTCGAAAAACAAGGTTCATTGCCGATAAAACCGTAAACGCTATTGTGAAATACATACGGCACCTGGGGTTTGACGTATACTGGGACCCGGCCCTGCCGGAGCGGGAAATTATTGAAATTTCAAAGCGTGAAAAGCGGATCCTGCTGACGAAAAACCGGAAGCTTCTCAATTCCGGTGATGTCGACCGGGGCATATTTATCGGCCTGGGAACAGTCACCCGGCAGGTTTATAAAATCATCGATCACCTGGATTTACGGGACGGGCAAAGGGCCTGATTTTTTACCGGCAGCGCCGAGAGCGCTAACCTTAAAGCAACAACCATTCCGGGATCGCAGCCTGGCGGCTTGTGGGGTCGTAGCTCGTAGAGCGAAGCCCCAAGCCGGATCCTTGACGGAACCGGGACCCGTACCGTGAATTCTTCCCTTTTCGACCTTGGCCTGCCTGTGCGAGAACGCAGACAGGCGTCCTGAGCGCAACCCCGCAGGGGCGGGATCTCCGCTCAGCTGCGACGGGCGCTGAAAAAAATATAAACTTTTACGAACGGCGGACATTATTCAGGACAAATTCTGCTTGATAAATTAATATTATAGTGTATTTATAGTGTGTTATTAAATAATTCATTCGGACATTCTTATGGACATTCATGGGGATAAAATATTATCCGGTGATATAACGGAACACGTGGAGACCGCACGTTTTGGTCCATTTACCTTTCAGGTCGGCGTGGATCAACGTGAAACGGCAATGCTTCTACAGCGTGTTGCCGATGCACAGGTGCGGTTCAAGAGTTCTCCTCTTTCGCAGGTGGCCGACCGTCTGGAGCAGGAAGTTCTTGTCAGCAGCATCTTCAGCACCAACACCATTGAAGGGGGCACACTTACTGAAGAAGAAATAAAAGATGCACTCGATCTCGATCCCGCGCAGGTGCAGGCCGAAGAACAGCAGCGCGCCGTCAACATCAGGACTGCCTATGACATTGCTCAGAAATCAGCGAAAGCCCCTGACTGGCGCCTGTCGGTCGATTTGATTAAGCAGATCCATTCCGCCGTTACCGCTGGAATTTTCCACAAGTACAACCAGCCCGGACTGATACGGAACAACCCCAAAAACATCGTGACGCACGTGGGCGATACTGCTCATGGCGGGCGATATAAACCGCCGCAGTATGGAGGCGACATAGAGCTTTTGCTTAATGCTCTGGCAACCTGGCACAATCAACTGGTCGCGGCAGAAATACCGGCCCTGATGCGAGCGCCGCTGATCCATTACTACTTTGAATTGATTCATCCTTTCTGGGACGGCAACGGCCGGGTCGGGCGGGTGCTCGAAGCAACCGTGCTTCACAGCGCCGGCTTTCGTTATGCTCCTTTTGCCATGGCGCGCTACTACCTGGAGCGGATCGACCAATATTTTACGCTGTTCAATCTTTGCCGCAAACAGGCAGATAAAAAAACGGCATACCCGAATACCCCCTTTATCCTGCTTCATCTCGAAGGCATGCTGGTCAGCATTAATCGTCTCCATGACCGGGTAAACGCCATTGTGAGACTGCTGTTGTTTGAAACACGTATCAGGCATTTGCGAGACACAAAGGCAATCAACCTGCGTCAATATGCCATTCTGACCCAGGTGATGGAACGCGGTAAACCCTTACATATAGACGAACTGCGGCGCGCGCCCTGGCATGCGGCGCTCTATGCCAAACTTGGCGACAAAACCAGACAGCGCGACCTGAGCAGACTTCGCGAGCAGGAGCTTCTGTATGTTGATGAGAAAGGGTTTGTCCGGACGGGGTTCAAAAGGAAGCTGGAGGTATAATGCAGACGGTAAACCCGGCATACGTCGAAGAACTCAAAAAAGTTGTGAAAAAAAGTCCCTATCCCCGGCACATGGCGATGGTATTGGACCACATTGAAATCGACCGGGCCGATATCGTCATTCATCTGGCGGATTGCCACCTGCAGCCGTACGGCATCGTCCACGGAGGGGTGATCGCCACCCTGATCGACACGGCGACCTTCTGGGCCGCCTTTCTCCGGATACCCGACCCTGACGGCCTCGTGAATATCGACCTGAAGCTGAACTACCTCCAACCGGTCATCGACGGCCGGTTGACGGCAAGGGGGACCTGCCTGTGGCCGGGCAACACCATCAGCTACTCGGAGGCAAAAGTGTTCGATACCGACGGGAAGCTGATCGCTCACGGCACCTCCAGCCTGATGGTGCTGAAGGGAAAAGGGCTGAAACTGGATGCTGCAAAGTTTCTTGAAGATTAATTGGATCTTGAAATCACAAACAGTGATTTCAAGATTTATCTTAACCCTGCGGCATCGAAGCCTCGAAAGAAAATAGGTTTCACGCTTAAGGAAAAGCAGAAAGCTTTCGGGAAGGCAGGAAAGGGGAGGGCGTCTATGAACGCTGACTTTCTGTACCGGGATGTCGCCGCCCTCGGGCGCCGGGTATTCCGGCTCGGCCTGGCAACCAACTATGGCATCGGGGGCGCCGATCTGGAGTGGGCCTTGGAGCAGGGGGTAAACTATGTCTTCTGGACTCCCGGCGCGCGCAAGGTAACGGACTCCCTCAAGGCGGCCCTGAAGAGCGACCGGGAATCCATTGTCCTGGCGTGCGGGCCGACCACCGGGTATTTCGGCGGGGGGATCCGGCGCGCCTGCGACCGCCTGCTTGCGATGCTCGGAACGGAATATATCGATGTTTTTCAACTTTTCTGGCTGGGCCGCGCCAGTGCCTGGACGCCCGCCACGATCGACGCGCTCACATCCCTGCGGGAGTCAGGCAAGGTCCGGGCCATCGGGGTGAGCATTCACGACCGGAAGCGGGCGGGCCGGCTGGCCGAGGATTCGCCGCTGGACCTGCTCATGATCCGGTATAATGCCGCGCACACCGGCGCCGAGCAGGACATCTTTCCCTACCTTGCGGAGCGCAGACCGGCTGTCGTGGCCTATACCGCCACGCGCTGGGGCGGCCTGCTCAAGCGCCCGAAGGGCTGGAGCGGACCGGTCATGACCGCAGCGGACTGCTATCGCTTCTGCCTGTCCAGCCCCCATGTGGATCTGGTGCTCACGGGTCCTAAAAGCCGTGCTGAGCTTCAGGAGAATTTAGACAATCTTCGTGAAAAAGGTCCGTTGCCGGAGGAAGAAAACCGCCGGATCAGGGACTTCGGCCAGATTGTACACAGGGGCAGTTCGCGCTTTACCTTCAGGTTTTAGCCGGTTCAACAATACTGAAAAAACCTCTGAGACCCAGTGAACTCTGTGAGAGATACAGCAGCAACTTTAGAGGACAGGAGCTGTGAAAATTAATTTACCGATAAAACGGAGAAAGTGATGATGCTTGCGGACAATTCCGAAAAATGGTAAAAATTCCTGCAACCATGCTTAATGCTTCAGGAGACAGCAGAATCTTCCTGAATTTGTGCGGCGCAATCAGATCGATCTGATGGAGCGTTTTGCCCGCGAAGACATTGATTGGGCCAAAACTTAATTTTGACTCCGCGCAGCGTCGGATGATCATCGAAGGGGAAAAACCGCGATAAAAAAACAAGCAAACGAAAGAGACGAGATAATTCGAACAATCGGAAAGGTTCGCAATGAACTTTTCAGTCGTTTCACGGTGCACCGCAACGGGATTTTCGGTTCTTTCGCCAGGGGCAATGCCGGTCCGGAAAGCGACGTGGACATTTTGGTTGAACTGAAGGAGCCGACGTTTGACCAATACATGGACCTTAAGTTTTATCTGGAGGAGATGTTGGGTCGTTCGGTGGACATAGTGCTTAACGATACGATCAAACCGCGTCTGAAGCCCATCATTGAGCCTGAGGTGGTCTATGCATAGGGATCACCGCCTTTCATTTGTGAGGATCAAGAAGGGAAGAAAGCCGTTTGAATTTGTGTAATTCGTGAACAACGTTTCCAAGAATGCGAAGGGATTTATCAGATGACGGCTACAGTAACTGTAGAAAGAATCACCGGAAAAATTTACCTCATTCGCGGACAAAAGGTTATGCTGGACCGCGACCTGGCTGAGCTCTATGGCGTGGAAACCAGAGTCCTTAATCAAGCGGTTAGCCGGAATATAGAGCGATTCCCTGTAGATTTTATGTTTTCTTTGACCCGCAAAGAGATCATGGGGATATCACAAATTGTGATATCCTCTGAAATCAAATTTTCCAAGAGCGTGCGCTGCTTCACCGAACAGGGTGTGGCGATGATCTCAAGTGTTCTCAATAGTAAGAGAGCGATTCAAGTTAATGTCCAAATCATGAGAGCCTTTACCTATCTTCGGCAGATGCTGTCAAGCCATAAGGATCTCATGAGAAAAATCGAGGATATGGAAAAAAAGTATGACCAGCAGTTCCAGATCGTTTTTGAGGCCATCAAGCAATTACTGGAAACCGAGGCGAAACCGCGCAAGAAAATTGGATTTACGGTCAAGGAAAAACAGAAACCCTATGGCAAGTCCCGGCTTTCAAAGGAATCGGACGGCTTTTCGCTGACACCCCAGGCCCGAAGGATCTGGGATGCCGTAGCCGGTGATCTTCAGGTGAAAATTCTCAATAACGTCTGGTGTGTCGGCTGCAGAGACGTCACCGGCATCGGAAATGTAAGCGGAAAGGTGGAAAAGGGCATGTTGGTATTGAAAGGGATATGCACCCGCTGCGGCGGGGGTGTAGCGCGGGTGATCGAAAATGAATAGAATTAGCAGGTAAGAGTCAAGAGCAGACTTGACCCCTTTACCCCTTTACAACGCAACGTTTTACGATCGTCCCTTAAAATACTCAAAATATTCATCCCTCTTTGAAAAAGGGGGGGAATTATAAATCCTCTCTCAGGAGCAGCGATATGAAAACTACTAAAAGAAAAGTATCCGATCTGACGGTGGAAGATCTCAAATCCGTCATCCATGAAGTCATTGCTGAGGACATGGAGACTTGGCGGGAAACCCTGGAAATCATGGCGGACCGGAAATTGATGAAAAAGATCAGAGAGGCGGATGCGGACTGGAAAACGAACAGGGAAAAGGCTTATGTGCCCTGGGATGATCTGAAATTGGAGGTCGCAATTTGCGACCTCCAATCAGGACGTAATGGGAAAAAAGAAAACCGGCAGCTTTAATCGAAAATCAGGGTTTAATCGAAGCGCATAAATGTCGATATTTCATGATTGTCCCTCAAAACACAGAGGGGTCAAGGAATAAAGAGTACCCGGAAAGATCTCTTGAAAAAGGGAGGGCGATTTAATGGCATCGCTGGCATTGAAAATCGATTCCCAACCTGAAAATCTTATTAACCGGCGGAACACCATGGTATCTATAAAGACTCCTTTCAAACGCTGGCCCCTGACGCTAATCTTCCTCGCTTTCCTGGCCTTTTCCGGCTGCGAAGGGACCGAGACCCGTGAAAAGGTGGACGATACGGTCAAAGACCTCAGCGGGCAGAAAAGTCTCGAACGTGTGGGCCAGACGAAAAAAGATATCGACGCCATCAATAAACAGCAAGCCGACCGCCTGAACGAAGGGCGATGATTCTGGTCAGAAAATGAATCCGACATGGGTGGCTTCTTTGCAAATGGCATCAGATGAATTGTTTTAAGAGACAATATATTTTTGGAGGCAAAGTGTGAATGAGATTGAACTCTTAGAATCTACAATTTCTGAATACAGAAACATTTCGGATTTGGAAAAATTGAGAACAAATGGAGAATTGGACACCGACCGCATTGTCTCAATTTTATCAAAAAATCATGATTGGACACAGCAAGGCGCACAAGCTATCATTTGCCTAACCAATCAATACGGATCATTCATGCTACGAAACGCACTCGCCCTTGCAATCGTTCTTGGAAAGGAAGATGGCAGCCTAAATTTCTAAATTTATTTTAATTTAGCCCCAATTTTTGACATCCCCAAAACCAAGAGACTTTCGAAATAAATTTGTATACTGTGCTATGAAACACTTACTTGTAGCTTGTGCAATCATTGAAAGAGACGGAGCAGTGCTCGTCACACAGCGTGGAGCAGCGATGAGTCTGCCCCTCAAATGGGAATTTCCTGGTGGCAAGATAGAGCCCAGTGAACAGCCAAAAGATTGTCTGCGACGCGAAATTGCTGAAGAACTCGGGCTTAACATAAGCGTAAAACATGTATTGCCGCTACATACGCATTGCTACAATACAATTACGGTTACGCTTTGTCCGTTTATCTGCACCATTGAATCAGGCGAACTAACATTACTTGAACATGCGGCTTTTTCCTGGCTTACACCTGAAAAATTGCATGATTTAGACTGGGCTGAGGCGGATTTGCCAGTAGTTCAAAACTACCTCGATAGGCTTAAGGCAATTCTTCCATGAAACCAATAGTCCCTGGTATTTATGATACACTCCTTGATGAATATCTTCGAGACGCCCTGGAACAGCATCTGGAGCTCAGGACTGTTTTCGGGAAAATTGATTCAGAGGAACAACCGGCCCGGTACGCATCCTTTGTGGCAAAAGTTTTGGAACAGGCCCTTCGCGAAGAAGTTGAACCTGAAAAACGGTTGGCACTCTGTAATCGGATCCTTGATCAAGTTGCAAAAGAACCCGGTAGCAGCCACCTCGAAAAGCACCAACTTATATCAGACCCAAAGCCGATACTCCTTGAAATCACACCACCAAATTACGGAACGGCTGGAATTTCACGCCCACATACTTCCATAGTTGAAAGCAGCCTTTTTACCGGCTCACCCCGGGAACCACAGCTGGCTCATGAACTGTATGAAGAGATGCGTTCTGCCGATGCAGTCGACATCCTAATTTCATTCATCAAATGGTCTGGGTTGCGGCTGCTGATGCAGGCTTTTGAGGACTTACGAGATCGCAATATTCCTGTGCGACTTATTACAACATCATACATGGGAGTGTCAGATGCACCGGCTGTTGAGTGGCTATCACGGATGCCAAACGTAAATATTCGGGTATCTTACGACATTGGGCGGACCAGGTTGCATGCTAAAGCGTACCATTTTAAACGTAACACAGGATTTTCCACGGCCTACATTGGCTCGGCCAACATGAGTCATACTGCCATTACCAGCGGTCTGGAATGGAATCTTAAGATTACGGAACAGGATATGGGGCATATCCTCGAAAAGTTTTCAGTTGAGTTTGAGACCTATTGGAACAGCCGCGAGTTTATACCGTTTGACCATGAGGACCCGATGCCCTTTAGGTCAGCAATTGATCAAGCCCGCAATATTCGCCCTGCCGGCCCAATGGTTTTTTTTGATCTTCGTCCTCATCCATTTCAGGAACGTATCCTTGAGGCGCTGGAGCGGGAGCGCCTCTCCCATAACCGGTGGCGCAATCTGGTTATTGCTGCTACCGGCACTGGTAAGACAATTGTCGCTGCATTTGATTTCAAAAGGTACTTCGAACAAAAGAATAAACAATCTCGGATATTATACTTAGCTCACCGCCAAGAGATACTTCAGCAGGCACAGATAACCTTCAGTAATGTCCTGCGAGATCAAAATTTTGGTGAATTATTGGTCGGTTCATTTCAGCCCAAACGACTAGAACATCTGTTCTGTTCAATTGGAATGTTGGCTAACAGGCGCCTGTGGGAACAGGTTGGGAGAAATTTTTACGATTACATTGTTATTGATGAGGCCCATCATGGCACTGCTGCCAGCTATCGAGCGATATTCGAGAACTTTTCTCCTCAGATACTTCTCGGTTTGACTGCTACCCCAGAGCGAATGGACGGTGACAATATTGCAGCCGATTTCGACAACCGTTTTGCCGCTGAAATTCGTCTGTCTGAGGCGTTAGAAGAAAAACTTCTCTGTCCTTTCCACTATTTCGGTGTTGCTGACCCAGTTGCTCTCAATCAGGACCAGTTTTGGCGCAATGGTAAGTACCATGAGGCCGCCTTGGAAAACGTCTATGTAATGGATGCTGTACTAGCAACTCAACGTGTCGATGCGATTCTTAATTCTCTTCATCGTTTTGAGCCTGATCTTAGCGACATCAAGGGAATCGGTTTCTGTGTCACCATCAAGCACGCCATCTTTATGGCTGAGATGTTCAGCCAGCATGGAATACCGTCAGACGCATTGGTATCCGGCGTTGAAGACACCCAGTGCCAGAAGATGATGAATGATCTGAAAGAGGGGCGGCTTACATTTCTCTTCACTGTTGATAAACTAAGCGAAGGTATCGACGTGCCGGAGATCAATACTGTCCTATTTCTCCGTCCAACGAAAAGTCTGACCGTCTTCCTCCAGCAGTTGGGACGAGGTCTGCGACATTCACCGGGAAAGGATTGTCTCACCGTATTAGATTTTGTTGGTCAGACCCACCGCCGTTACCGAATCGACACCAAACTCAAAGCACTCCTGTCTCGGCATCGCTTTTCAATCGGCAAAGAAATTGAACTTGATTTCCCCCATCTCCCGGCTGGTTGTTCCATTCAACTCGATCGTCTTTCCCGGAAATATGTTCTGGATAACATTAGGGAAAACCTCGGAAGGATTGCTATACATCTACCCGACCGAATCCAGACTTTCGCTAATGAGACCAGCCAAGAACTGACCTTCGGCAATTTTATTCGTTATCACGATTACGAACCGGAAGTCTTACTTGCGAGGGAAACATGGACGGGGTGGAAAGCAAAGGCGCAACTGTGCCCGATACCCAATGATCCGGAACTGGCCCTACTCAAGAAAACACTGATCCGGGCAGTGTTCATTAATGGGCCGAAGGAATTGGCGTTATTGCGTGAGGTTCTTAGTAAGGTTGTTCAGGGTGCCATTGATGATGCCATGGTTCTTGCCGGGGATGCTGTTATTTCTTTGCATTATCGGTTATGGGGTAACAAAGGAGGCAATCTTGGGACTTCATCTCTTAAAGACGCCTTTCGCCGCTTTGCCAGAAATCCGTCGATTCTTGCAGATTTGGACGAAATCCTTTCCTGGTCACTCGATACAACCGATGTGAGCGGCCAAATTCCTGAATTGCCCTTTGCATGTCCATTTGAACTGCATGCTCAGTACGGCAGCACCGATATTCTGGCCGGGCTAGGACAGGCAACACTCCAAACAGCCGGTCAAAGAGGTGTAGGAGTTTTCCATTTTTCAACAATAAAAGCGTATGTACTCCTGATAACTTATCAGAAAACGGAACGCGAATTTTCACCAAGTACCATGTACGCTGATTACCCTATAAGCAGAGAACTGTTGCATTGGGAGTCACAATCAAACACGGCCCAGCAATCAGAATCGGGCAAGAACCTAATTTATCATGAACAGCGAGGATACACTATTTTGATATTTGCCCGTGATCAGAAGAAACGTAATAGTGTTACGGTACCATTTACTTACCTTGGACCAGCGGAACTGGTCAGTTATGAAAGCGAACGCCCAATAAAAATGGTGTGGCGATTGCGGTATCCGATGCCTGTCGAAATGTTCGAGGTTAACCGTAGAGGAGGATAAAGAATTACATCGTCATATTGAAATAATAACTGGTAGCAAGGCGACGTGAATTTGGAAGAAAAGGAGGTGGCGAGTTATGGTATATTGCGATCAATGCTGTAAGGAAGCCCCGAGCAATGATAGGATCTTTACCGAAAGTGGAGGGGTTATCTGCGAGGAGTGCAGGCAAAAGAGCGCAATTAAAGAATATGCATTTGACGTTACCCTGAATGCGGTTATCAGGGTCAAAGCGAAATCAGAAGCAGAAGCGCTGGAAAAACTTGCCAAAGAATGGGATGACGAGGTTAGGATTCGCCACGAGGAGGTCGATACCCGGCTTACAGCGGCAAGTTTAAGCCACGATCCAGGAAAAGCTTGCCTGTTTGAGATGTACCGGTTGAATGGGATATAAAAAATGAGCTAAAAATCCGAATAATATGACCATCGAACTGTATGTTGGCGTTGACAGTTGCAGAGCAGGCTGATTCTATACTGCCCTTACTGATGGCGGGGGTGCAAAACTGAGATTATACCTGATATTAATCGGTTATGGAACAAATTTAATAAAGCTGCCCTGATCCTCATCGATATCCCTATCGGCCTTGCCTCTGTTTCCCATAGAGTCTGCGATACAGAGGCCCGCAAATTTATTGGTTCACATAGAGCCCCCTGTGTTTTTTCTCCACCATGCAGAGAGTCTCTTTAGGCCGAGAACTATCAGGAAGCATGTAAAATCAATCAGAGGTTCCTGGGGAAAATGATCAGCAAACAAGCGTATGGAATATTGCCAAAAATCAGAGAGGTTGATGAATTCTTTCTCTCTCATCCACAGGCAAGGAAAAAGATTCGGGAGACTCACCCGGAAGTTTGTTTTCGAGCACTGGCAGGAACTCCAGTTATTCATCCCAAAAAAAGGATGAAGGCATTTCAGAACGCATTTCGATTCTTGCCAACTACCTGCCTGGTGCTGAAAAAGTAATCAATGCTGCCCTTGTTCGTTTTAAACGCAGAGAGGTCAAACACGACGATATCTTGGACTCCATGGTATCTGCTGTCACAGCCAGATTCGGGAAAAACCGGCTGTCATCACTGCCGGAAAAACCGGAGACTGACAAAACGGGTTTTCCCATGGAGATCGTCTATCCTGAAGCAAGCTAACGTGTCCACATTGACTCGGAGAAGAAATTGGAAAATCTTTTAGGTTTTATACCAGCTCTCATTACGTTTGTGGCTTTTGCGGTCCTATATATAGCAATCACTATCCTAAAAAAATATCATTCATTGAAGAGAAGAAGGGCACCTTTTACAGATAATTTCCTGCGAAGCCCGGGAGAGTCTCTCCGCCTCGAAATTGAAAAACTCAATGACGATATTACTTTGGATCTAATGACACTTCTGATGGGTCCGCTGATATTCTATTCTATTTTCATCACCCTTCGTAATTTCGGGAAAATATCGAATTCGGGTTTTACGGAAATGGTTGTAGGAGTGTTGGGCCTGCTGCTTTTTGCCTACTTCCTGTTCAAGGTAATCCGGCTTATGAATACCAGGCGACACTACCGCTTGGGTTATGATGCAGAAATCGCTGTTGCCCAGGAATTGAACCGATTGATGCTCAGCGGATATCATGTCTATCACGATGTGCCCGGAAAGGGGTTTAACATCGACCATGTTGTTGTGGGGCAAGCCGGAGTGTTTGCGGTGGAAACCAAGGGCCGGTTGAAGCCCACTACTTCCAATCGCGCTTCCGACGCGCGGGTGGTGTATGACGGCAAGAAGCTGCAGTTTCCGAATTGGGTCGAAACGAATCCGCTCGAACAGGTCAAGCGCCAGGTAAAATGGCTATCCAATTGGCTTTCATCGGCCGTGGGCCACCCGGTAAATGTGCGTCCGGTGCTCGCAATACCCGGCTGGTTTATAGAGCGAACGGCATCAGGAGGTATACCGGTAGTCAATCCTAAGCTATTCAAAAGCATCTTGAAACCATTCGGTGGATCGTCCCTGGATAAGGCAAGGATCAACCGCATTGTCCATCAACTGGAGCAGCGCTGCCGGAATGTTCATCCGATGACGGCTATGGTAATGGGCGAAACCGGGAAAGCTTTGAAATAAAGCGGGGATAATCAAGTGAAAGGTGCCCAAGAACAAAAACCGGGAAAGTCCGGAGATGTGGCGAAGGTTCTCATGATAGTGATAGCCTTTCACATGAAGAAAGGAAGAAAGGATAAAGCCTGCTCTTTACCCTTATGGATATTCGGGACGGGTTTTCTATTTGTAAAAAATAAAGCGCTTGTGTTTGAAAAATAACCCTTTTAAAAAATCATTTTCAGAGGCAATACGGACATATAAGGAAAATACAATTCGGGCTTCCGGCCTCGTAAAAACAAATTTCACTGATTAAACGAGGTCGTCTCTGAAAAGATTTTGATGGATGGTGAGCACGTGAAAAAACTCTTGTTCGTTGCGGCGATTCTCTTCGCCGGCTATATGTTTTTTAATAGCCAATACGGTCCGACGGTAAGCGAATACCTATCATCAGTCTCAGATCAAAGTCCCGTCGAATCCGATGCAAGCATCGCAAATGCATTTGCTAACCATGAAAGTGATTTACAAGTTTCCGGACAGGGTATCGTCGTCAAGCTGTTGCCGGATGACAACGATGGCAGCAGGCATCAAAAATTCATAATTAGACTGTCTTCCGGTCAAACGCTCTTAATTTCGCACAACATTGATCTTGCCCCGAGAATCAGCTCGCTTAGAGAAGGTGATTCCATTCAGTTTTACGGCGAATACGAATGGAATGAAAAGGGAGGTGTTCTACATTGGACACATCGAGATCCAAATGGCTCTCATACAGATGGTTGGCTACAACACCAAGGTCAAAGGTACCAGTGATCCTTTATAAAAAGTTATCAAGCCTGCTCTTGACGCTTATGAATATTCGGGACGGGTTTTCTATTTGTAAAATTAAATTGCCTGGGTTTTAAAAACAACCCATTTTATTCATAAGAAACGGGTAAACAAATCATGAATGACAGCCGCTTAGTATATTCAACCGAAACTGGCCGGATCTGCCCGGAGTGCGGCCGGCCGGCGGCTGCATGCGCCTGTAAAAAAGGGAGGACGGATAAACCCGGTAAGCAGGGGGAAGTCTATCCCCGGGACGGGGTCATCCGTATCCGGCGGGAGGTCAAAGGGCGTAAAGGCAAAACGGTAACGGCCGTCTTCGGCCTCCCCCTTGAAAACGAAGAATTGCAGGAATTTGCCAAAAGGTTGAAGCGCCGCTGCGGCGCGGGCGGGTCGGTCCAGGACGGCGTTATTCTGATCCAGGGGGATCACCGCCAGGCCCTGCTCGAGGAACTTGTGAAACACGGATATGCTGCCAAGCTTGCCGGCGGTTAAAGTGGGGACTGAAAAACAATGGGTTGTCAGGCGGCCTTTTTCAAGGCTTATGCTTTGTTTCCGGAGGAGGCTCTTGATTTATGCTTTTTAAGGATTTTATAAATGGTGTCCCTTCGACCGGTACATATGGCATAGACGACAACCGCCTTTTCCTCAACCTCGTAAACCAGCCGGTACCCCGCGGACCTCAACTTGATCTTATAATGGTGGGAATACCCCCTGATCCTGGCGCTGTCGATATGAGGATTTTCAAGCCGTCGGCCCAATTGCGCTTTAAACTGCGATTTTAGCTCCGGCGGCAGTTTGTGCCATTCTTTCAGGGCGCTCGGAAGAAATTTAAGTTTATAGGTCATCCAGGCCGACCTCGACAGCCTTTCCTTTTTCAGATTTGCGATCTTCGATGATCCGGCCGAGTTCGATATCTTCGGCCAGATCCAGCAGAGTCTCATAGGTTTCAGCAGGGATGATATAAGCGGCCGGCTTGTTTCGGTTGAGCAATGCAACCGCTTCACCGCCGGCATCGTCGATGATCGCTTGAGGGTTTTTTTTCAAGTCGGTAATGCTGACTGCATAGTCCGCACGGATCTTTGTAAGCATTGATAAGCTCCTTTATATGATCTTTTAAAAATACCTTGAATAGATCATTTAAATGGTATTGTCAAGCGGGAATTTCCTCAACGGCTTAAGAACCGGCGCCGCTGTTGCCGCCGGTGGTCACAGCTGTGGCAAACGAAACGTGGGTGCAGATAGTTCCGAGCGGTCGAAACGGGGAGGTTTTAAATTGCCGTTCGGGCAGCTCACGAAACCGGAATTCTGAATCAACTTTCACAATTTGCTTCCGGAAGGCAAACCATGAGCCTGCTCAATTCTAAAAAGTGGTCACGCTTGACATTTTGGGGGTATCCGGCTATCTTGTCGTCAAAATGTGATACAAAATGATGACATGGTAGTCAAAATGCTGAAAAGAATTTTTAAAGCCCCGAATTTGCGACGACATGTATTACTGGGCGTCCGGGGGCCGGTCCGGGATCGAAGTGGATTTTCTCCTGGTTCGGGGGACGGAGCTGATAGCGGTGGAAGCAAAGTCCGGTAAGACCTTTACGGATGCCTGGTGCAAAGGTCTTCGCGCTATTTAGCCCCTGAATTTGTAGAGGGCTGTTATATTCGATATCCTGCCGCTTGAAGGGCCGATACCATGATTTTTCCGGCCTCTGCACGATTCTTTTTAAATCCTTTACTGTTGCGCTTTTTCCTGCTAATTTTTCTAATTTTAAGATCATCGGCCGTGTAATATTCAGGTAAATCCACTTTCACACTGTCCTTACGGAAAGGCAAACCATGGGCCTGCTCAATCTGCTGTTTAAAGATCCGATGACGTTCATCCTCATCGCCATACCGCTTTTGTATGCCGTTATTTTCCACGAGCTGGCCCATGGCTGGACCGCCTACCGCCTGGGCGATCCGACCGCCAAATTGCTCGGTCGCCTGAGCTTCAATCCCCTCAGGCACCTTGATCCCGTCGGCACCCTCATGCTCTTTATTTTCGGATTCGGCTGGGCAAAGCCGGTACCGGTGGATTTCAGCCGGCTGCGCGACCGGCACAAGGCGATGATCCTGGTTTCTTCGGCAGGAATCGTCACGAACATGCTGCTGGCGTTTGCCGCTTTCTTTTTAATCCGGTGGCTGAACCTTTCGCCGTCGGGAATGCCGGGGGTGCTGTTCTATTATTTCGCGCAGATCAACATCATCCTGGCTGCTTTTAATCTGATTCCGCTGCCGCCGCTGGACGGATCGAAAATTGTCATGGGTTTTGCACCCCCCGGCGTTCAGAACGCCTTTTTCCGGCTCGAGCGCTATGGTCTTATTATTCTCATCGCGCTGCTTTATTTTAATGTGCTGGACCCTGTAATCCGCTTTTTCAGGTGGATGCTTCTATCGCTTATCAGAGTGCTGCTGCCCTGAACGGCAGCCGTCCCCTGAAGCCGGAATAATCACGAGGTGTATTCAACGGAAACGGGACAGGATGAAAGCCGGCGCATCGTTATGACGGTTGCCAAAAAGGCGACCCTGACCGGGCGCCGGCTCGCATCGGCGGATTGACAAGGATCCGATGGACAAAGAAAATGAGTGCATACCGGATGCCGCGGTTTTGCTTGAACTGGCCAGGATGCGGATGCCGTTTGGAAAGTACAAGGATCGGCTGTTGATAGATCTGCCGGAGCCTTACGTGATTTGGCTGGCGCAGAAAGGATATCCGGAAGGCGAACTGGGGGAGATGCTGCGCATGGTTTATGAGATTAAAGTAAACGGCCTGGAATATCTTTTCGAACCGTTGCGGAATTTACCGGTTTCAGCCTGAGTTCATGTTGGCATCCATGCGATTACATTTTAAAATCCGTCCCCGGCCTCGCTTTGCAAAAGGGAGGAGCAAATTGCTGAATTCATGAAAAACGTAAAACTGACGATAGCTGTTGTCCTGCTGGGATCGATTCTGCTGCACTGTTCGCCGGATAACGGCTGGCGCACCGCCAGCCGTGAATCGGCAAGGATCGCGCCCGATCCGGCCTCAACCCGCGAGGCGATCATTCACGTTTACGGGGCCGATACCTGGGGGTGGCGCGGCTGGTTCGCCATCCACACATGGATCGCGGCCAAGCGGACCGGCGAATCCTCCTATACCCTGTACGAAGTGGTGGGGTGGCGCGCCCGCCGCGGTCTGCCGGTCCTGAGAATAGATCAGGATATTCCCGACCGCTACTGGTTCGGTGAAAAGCCGCGCCTCATTAAAGCGTATCGCGGCGAGGGGGTCGATGGGCTGATCGATGCCGTCGACAGGGCAGCCCATGCCTACCCCTGGAAAACGACCTACAAGGGCTTTCCGGGGCCCAACAGCAACACCTTCACCGCCTGGGTTGCAAAGCAGGTGCCTGAACTGGAGCTGAAACTCCCCTTTTCCGCTCTCGGCAGCGGGTATGTGAACTGAAGAAAACCGGCCCCTTTTTTTGGCCTCGGGAATCGCAATTTTACCGATAAACCGATCTCAGTTTAAGTTTACCCCTTCGTTATATCCAGAACCCCTAATTTAAAGCATTCCAACAGTTGCAACTTTTCTTCAAAATCTTTGCCCAAGAAACCCTCTCGCATATCAACAGCCAGTTTATAATTCTTTTGTTCACCTGTTTCTCGATCTAAAATTGCGAGCACTTTTTTTACTGTTTCGGGGCGACACATATCAGCAACATCCCTGCCCAGCATCCTTGCGCCAACTGTCCTGTAATCCATTTTGATCAAATCGATTTCTTGTTCGTATAGTCTTTCTTCATTCCCGGCATCTAAATAATTCTTAAGAATTATCCTGATATCGATGGCGTCTTGTTTTCTTTCAGGATATCTTTCATCCCATGCAATTAATTTCATAAGAGCCAGTCCACTTAAAGAAGCAAATTGCAAATCAAGAATAGGATTCGATTTAACTCTTACCGTAATGGAATGATTATATGCCTCTTCAACTCCCCGGGTTCCCATAATGATTTCATGCTCTGGAGGCCAGGTTATAAACTTGTTGGCTGAAGAAATTTCTCCAAAGGGAATTATATCGAAAATAAGGATTTTTTTAAATTTAAAACGATTTGGATTTTGTGCAAATTCAATACGTTTCGAATGAATCAATTCGTTTTTTAAAACTTCGAATTTGTTTCAGGCATTCACATGAATCCCCAAATCTATGTCACTGGTAAGGCGTTTTACTTCAATATTGTAAACAGTTGTCAATATCATATCGCGGACAAATGCCCCGACAACAAAAAAAGAGATATTAACTGATTTCGCTATCGTACTGATAGTTTCAAAAAATTCTACTTTAATCGGGTCAATCTTCCCGGATAAATCTAAGAAGCTGTTGCGCATATATCATTTCTGCTGTTTTAACATTTCTGGGATCGCCGGTTGCCAACAGGTCCGCATAAATTAAAACCGGATTAACCATTTCTTTTTGCTCCAAGTCAAAATCGAAGTTCCAAAATGCTTTAATAATTTCAATATTTCCAGCCGGGTCGTTTGTGATTTTGTAATTTAGAAGTAATTTTTCAATTGGTTGGGTTGTGTAAATTGTTGCGATTTCCGGTTTTAAATACGATGTTAATTTAGCTGCCGCAATTTCACCACCCCAAAACGCGTTAAAATTATAAAGCTCGGCTTTTTCCCACCAATCAAAATCCTTAGCTCTATAACGTCCTATTAATTGTTTGGGTCTCAGCTTCTCTGGATAAGCGGCAACCCATCTTTTTAATAATTCTTTTTTGTTCATCAGGCGCCGGCCGCGTCTTCCCATATCAACAATAAAGTTCATTTGTTTTAGATCGCGCATAACCCATCCGACCGTACCTAAAGCAGCATCGGCTTTTTCGGCAATTTCCCGCAAGGGAGCTTCCACCAATTTCGGATTACATAACAGTGCGAAAACGATCCGTAATCCCGTTGGCTGGAAGGCCCGCGCCGGTCGTGCCGGTTGATATCGTTTATCCGGTTTGTTCCCTTTAATGAAAATATATACCGGGGGATGATTAAGAAATGCATTTCCAGCCGTATCGATAAACTGAACATCCGTTTTTCTGAGCTGATCAGCTATTTTACGAGTTGCATATCTTGTGACAAGAAGACCGCTCCTGTCCAATTTGTCAAACCCCAATTTAGTCAAGATAATTCCTGCACGTGTGAGGTTATTGATAACCTCCCCCTCAAAAAGCAACTTCTCCCCTTGTATGGTTATTTGTATTAACCCATCTTTTATGGTTTGAAGGGTATAAGTTGCCCTTGGCGTCGTAATAATTTCGGCGTTAAAATCGGTTGTTTTCTTGAAAGCATCTAAGGCTTCATGCATTATTTTTATGTTTTTATCATTTGTTACCATGGTAATTTTAACCCTGTCTGTACAATTTATAATCATGTTCAATAATAATGAACATAAATAAAAAATGAACAAATGTCAATAAGCATCTGATAATAAAATAACTATTAAATAATGTTATTTTTTTATGGGAGTTTGTCCGCTAACTTATAATGTTCATTTATAGTGAACATGTAATAAAAATGAACATATATGAAAGAATCCGCCGCCTGTGCCAGGGGGGCCTTCATTCTGAAAATTCCCGGCAAACGAAGCGTGCATCAAACGGAACAGTGCTGCCGGAAGGTGCCAGCGATGACGACCGGGGTGTCGGGAGGAAACCGAATGGATCCAACGTGAAATGCGTCCGGGTCATGTATTAAACGCGATCATTGCAGGACGGTGACGGTCCCGGCGGTATTCAGGAAAAAATCGGCGCCGAAGGCATCCGCCAGCCTGCGCGCTGCCGTAAACCCGGTACAGTGCGATACGCCCACACGTTCGACCTGCAAAGCCTTTAATGCCTGCACGGTTTCCTTTATCTGCCGTTCGTTCTTCGGATACAGATGGGTTCCGCCGACAACGGCGTGGATGCGGTCTTCGCCTGTGAGTTTGCGGGCGTGCAGCAGGGTATTGATCATGCCGCGATGGGCGCACCCCAGTACGACCACCAGTCCCTTGGGGTGCTTCACCACCAGGGCCTGATCGTCCGGAAACGAATCCGGGCGGAATCCGTCTTCGGTTTTTACCAGGAAATTCGCCTCGATAATCTCAAATTTTGTTTCCAGCGGGACTTCACCGGTCGTGGTCATGAACGCCCCGATCTTCACCGGCTCCCTTTGCAGATTGAAATGCGCCAGTTTTTCAAGCTCGGACTTTGCGTGGGGAATGCCGTTGTACTGCGGATTGCGGCCGTCGGAATCCGTTTTGCATTTTTCTTCCCACACGGCCGGATGGGCGATTACCTCCAGGGGACCCGTGCGCATGAGCATGTGTCTCAGGCCGCCGGAGTGATCCCGGTGGGCATGACTCAGCAGAATCCGGTCAATTTTTTGAAGATTCACCCCCATCCTGTCGGCATTCCGCACTGCCGCCCCTTCGGCCCCGGCATCCACCAGAACGCGTTCATTGTCGGTTTCCACCAGGATGCTCCAGCCCCACTCCGCCTGCACGCCGATTGCGCCCGCAGTATTTTCACACAGGGTTTTCAGTGTTATTTTCATTCGTGCTGCTCTCCTTTCTTTTAAGATCTGCTGCAGTAATTGTAGTATTTATTTGACAACCGCGATGCGGACCTCGATCAGACCCGCTTCAACAGCGGCGATTTTATTAAAAGCCGTCCGCGTCAGATCGATAATCCTGCCTTTTACAAAAGGCCCCCGGTCGTTGATTTTTACCGTCACGCTTTTTCCGTTTTTCAGGTTGGTCACTTTGACCCGGGTACCGAAAGGGAGGGTCCGATGGGCGGCGGTGAGGGCCTGCTGATCCAGGCGTTCACCGCTGGCGGTTTTTCTTAAGTGGTATTTCATGGCATAGAACGATGCCAGGCCGGTTTCCGTGCTTCCGCTCCGCTGCAAATCACTTTGAAGCTGCCTGCCGGCGCAGTTCAGGATGGACAGCATCATCAGGAGATAAAAAAAATTTTTCAGGGGCGATCGTGCGCGTTTCATACTTCCTTTTCGTTCTGTTTTAAAATGCAATTTCGACCTGTTCCGTTACGGCGCCATCCCCTGCCTTGCCAGAAAAGCCCGGACGTGTCCGTTGCCGCCGATGATTTCCGCAACCTCCCGGCTGATTTTCACCCTGGCGATCACCTTTTCAAGGACCTTCAGGCCTTTCTCGAGGCGCTCGCGGACCGAGGTCATTTCGAGGAAATGCTGTCTTTCTTCCGGGGTAAAGCCCTCGATGCCGGGAACCATGAAAGACAGACGCTTCAGATCCCCTGCGTCAAACCGGTCGCTTTCCCCGGCATACCCTGGCAGTTCTTCCAGATCCCCGAGCAAATCGGCGGCCTTTTGGGACAGGGCCGGGTCCTGCGCGTTTGCCGGTTCCTCCATGTCATCGATATAAATAACATCGGAGACCAGGCAGGGGCGACTGTCGTCGGTCTGCTCCATGTAAAAGCGCTGCTCCCCCAGCACCATGATGTCCATCCGCCCGTCGTCGTATTGTTTCATGATCTCAACGATGCGGGCCGTGCAGCCCACCGGGTGGATTTTCATGCCGTCAAAGTAAACAATCCCAAAGGGTTCATTCCGTTCCAGGGACTCATTGACCATGATCTTGTAACGCTCCTCAAAGATGTGAAGCGGCAGGGCCATTCCGGGGAGCAACACCAGGCCCAATGGGAAAACTGGGATCTTCCTGGGGGGCAGTGCCAAATTTAAATCTCCTTTTTTACCATTTGGGTATTATTTTTGTTAGACAAAATTTGCTCCAAACCCTTTAATATTCAATCATCATCCAGTTTCTCATAAATTTTCATGCAAGATTCAGATATTATAATCATTATGCCCGGCAATTCAAATTCCGGGCCAAAAGGGGGCCGGCGGTGTTGCCGGGCAGGTCCGGATTTTTCCGGCAGCCGGGGGTTCCGGACAATATTTCCGATTGTGCATGTGCGGCACCGCTGCAGGTCCGGAGGGGATGCTTTCCCCGGTGTGCAAGTTCGAGATTGAGATCCGGCCGGGGAAGTGATATTGGTAAAATCAACGCGTAAGACAATTCCGGAGGACCGGTCATTAAAAAGTTTAAGCCTCTGCACAGGAGACAGGCATGAACCTGGACGAACGGATATCCCGCGCAGTGTTTTACCCGCGCCCCGAGGCGCACGGCTATACCCCCCGGGGAATCGCCACCACCACGGGGTCGGGTACGGTGCAAATCTGCGGCTACCTGCACCCCGAGCCCTCCACCCGCGCCCTGATGCTCTTTTTCCATGGCAATGGAGAAATCGCCGCGGACTACGACGACCTGGCCGAATTCTATGTCGGCTGCGGCGTATCGTTCTGGGTGCTCGACTACCGCGGCTACGGCAGAAGCACCGGGGAGCCTTCCTACAGCCGCATGGCTGAAGATGCCGAGGCGGTCCTGGCCGACGTACCGGCGACGGCCGGGCGGGCCGGAATCGATCCGGACCGCGTCCTCGTCATGGGACGCTCCCTGGGGAGCGCTGCGGCGATCCACCTGGCCGCGGCCCGCCCGGAGCGCCTCCACGGGCTGGTGCTGGACAGCCCGTTTGCCCACGGCCCGGACCTGATCCACCGGATCGGCGGTCCGCGACTGGCCGCGGCGGAACGGGAGGGCTTTGTCGACAACATCGACCGGATGGGCCGCTGCCGGCTGCCGACGCTGATCGTGCACGGCACCGAAGACGTCATCATCCCTGTTAGCGATGCCAGGGAACTATACGCGGCCTGCCCGAGCCGATCCAAAGAACTGATCGAGATCGAGGCGGCCGGCCACAACGACCTGCTGCAGAGGGGATTCGACCGGTATTTTGCGGCCATCCGCACCCATGTTGAGCGCATCGCCGGCACCTGACCGGCGGCGCCGTTATGACGGCCGGCAAAAAATCAGCGTTGCGGTAAAAGCGCCTGTGCAGAAGGAACGCCCAGGCATAAGGGGATCCCGGCAGGGTGGCCGCAGGGAAAAGCAGATGACAACGAAATCATTTTTTAATCCGGAGCGGCCGGCGGATAAGCCGATGACATCTGAAAAAATCAAAGGAAAATTTACCTTTCAGTCTGCCGGAGTCTTATTTATCCTTTCGGCCTTGCTGGAACTTTATTCGATCAATGCCCGGGTGCCGCTTTTCGGAAATGTCCGGGGCGGCCTCATGGCCGCAACCTACCACCTGATCTATGTTGTTCTTTTTTTCTGCCTGGGCTTCGGTTTATACAAGGCCAGGCCCTGGGCGTACCGGCTTATTTTTGCAGCAACCGGTTTTTATACCCTGGATCGGCTGGTTTACATATCGGACAGAAGGGCGCTGGCGGCGTACCTGGCGGAGTTGCTGAACAAATACGGCGCGGCTGCCGGAATTCCGGAAACCGGAATCATTTTAAAAATCGTGACTTTTGCAGCGATCCTGACCGTAGCCGGCTGGTGGGGCTTTGCAGGGTATACCTACCTGCGCCGGTCATATTTTCAACAACAGGCTCGAGTCGTAAAAACAGTTGGCTCCTGAAGACATTGAAACCGTCCATACTTTTATAAGAAAGGGGATATGCCCATGATTCATGATGCAGATGCAAAGATTATGGCCGTTTTCTGCGACTTCGAAAATGTCGCCCTCGGGGTTCGCGACTCAAAATATGCCCAGTTCGATATTACCAAGGTTCTCGAGCGGCTGCTCCTGAAGGGAAACATCGTGGTAAAAAAGGCCTACTGCGACTGGGCGCGCTACCAGGATTACAAGTCCACGATGCATGAGGCCTCCTTTGAATTGATCGAGATTCCGCATGTCCGCCAATCCGGAAAAAACTCGGCGGATATCCGCATGGTCGTCGATGCGCTCGACCTCTGTTACACCAAAGCGCACGTGGACACCTTCGTGATCGTCAGCGGCGATTCCGACTTCTCCCCGCTGGTCAGCAAGCTTCGCGAGAACAACAAGACCGTCATCGGCGTCGGCGTTAAAAACTCGACGTCCGATCTCCTCATCGCCAATTGCGACGAGTTCATTTATTATGACGATCTGGTCCGGCATAAAAAGCCCAGGGAAAAAGCGCCGGCCGGCCGGAGCCCCAAAAAGGCCGCCCCCGCTCCGGTCAGCAAAGAGGCTCCTGCCGCCGAGGATAAAAAGCAGGAGGCCTGGGACCTGATCGTGGCGACGTATGAGGCTCTTTTGCAGGAACGCGGCGAGGAGGAAAAGATATGGGGCTCGATGATCAAACAGGCCTTAAAGCGCCGCAAACCGGGCTTTAATGAATCCTATTACGGCTTCCGCTCTTTCGGCGCATTACTGGAAGAAGCCGAAGCCCAGGGTATCCTGGAGCTTGAACGCGACCGGAAGTCAGGCGGGTTCATCATCAAAAACGCACATACCCTGTGATCGCCGGCATGCGCGCATCGATTTTCATTCGGGTTTCCGGAAAAAAAAGATTGCCTACTTAACGGCGATAAGCTATAAACATCCGTCGCATGAACCACGGGTTGAAACGGCCCGTGGTTTTTTATTGAGATTATCTCCCGATCAGTTGGTATTAACTCAGGCAAAATAACAGGAGATTCAGATTTACTATAAATAGGTGAATGAGGAAAAATCATGATCAGCGCATCCGATGTGGCGCTTGCCTATGGCAAGCGTGTTTTGTTTAAAGACGTTAACATCAAGTTTACCCCCGGCAACTGCTACGGCCTTATCGGCGCCAACGGCGCCGGCAAATCGACTTTCCTGAAAATCCTTTCAGGGGAGCTTGAACCCGACAAAGGGACCGTGAGCGCAGGACCCGGCGAGCGCATCGCCGTTCTGAAGCAGGATCAGTTCGCCTTTGACGAGGAAACCGTTATCCATACGGTAAGATCCAGGTTTTTGCGGGCAATTATGATTTCTGGTGCCAGGCGAGCCGCCTGATTCAGAAGCAGAAACAGAATGAAAACAAGAAAGCGGCGGAAAAGGTCAAAGAGCTGACAGTGTTTATCCAGCGCTTCAGCTCCAACGCCTCAAAAGCCAGACAGGCCACTTCCCGGAAAAAACTCCTGGAAAAGATTGCCCCGGATGATCTGCCGGTTTCGTCACGAAAATACCCGTGGATCGCCTTCAGGCCGGAACGCCCTTGCGGGAGCGTGATTCTGGAGATCGAAAATCTCTCCAAAACCATTGACGGGGAGAAGGTGCGTTGCATGCTCGCGCGCATGATGCTGACCGGCTCCAATGTGCTGCTGCTGGACGAGCCTACCAACCACCTGGATCTCGAAGCCATTACCGCCCTGAACGAAGGGCTGATGGCCTTTCCCGAGGTGATTCTCTTTGCGTCCCACGACTACCAGTTCGTCGCTACCGTGGCCAACCGGATCGTGGAACTTACCCCGGAAGGCGCCATTGACCGGTCCATGAACTTTGACGAATACCTGGTAAGCACGGCCGTGGCCAAAGAGCGGGAGGCCCACTATTGCGGGGAAAGCGCCCTGGCACTCTGATAATATTTCATCTCACCGCAGATAAGTTATGCTAAGTGTCCTCTTGTGATTTTATGGTTTCCAGTTCTTCCCAGCGGAAATAGGCGCTCTCGATTTCGCGTTCGACGCGTTCGAGATCCGATTTGATCTTGCTGATCTCGTCCTTTTCCTTTTTGTAGAACAACGGATCGGACAGGACCCCAAACAGCCTTTTTTGTTCGGATTCAAGGGCTTCGATCTTTTGGGGGAGATCCTGTATTTCCCGCTGTTGCCGGTATCCCAGCTTGTGCGGGGAACTCGTCCGGGGTTTCGGCCGGACTTTTTTGGGGCCGTTTTTTTCCGGCGGCCGTCCGGCGGCGCCCTGCGATCGCAGGCGCAGCCAGTCATCGTACCCGCCGATATATTCAAGCACCTGCCCGCCGCCTTCAAAAACGATGGTGCTGGTGACCACGTTGTCCAGGAAGGCCCGGTCGTGGCTGACCAGCAGAAGGGTCCCCGGGTACTCGAAAATCAGCTCCTCCAGAAGCTCAAGGGTTTCGGCATCCAGATCGTTGGTGGGCTCGTCCAGCACCAGAACGTTGGCCGGCCGGGTAAACAGCCTGGCCAGCATCAGCCGGTTCTTTTCTCCTCCGGAAAGCACGCTGACCGGCGTGCGGCATCTTTCGGGCGAGAAGAGAAAATCCCGGAGGTAGCCGATGACATGGCGTTTCCGGCCGTTAAAGCTGATGAAGTCATTGCCTTCTGCAATGGTTTCGCTTACGGTCTTGTGCGCATCGAGCTGCGCCCGGAGCTGGTCGAAATAAACCACCTGGAGGTTGGTGCCGTGACGGACGCTGCCGGTTTCCGGGGTCATGGTTTTTAAAAGAATTTTCAGCAGGGTGGTTTTGCCGGCACCGTTGGGGCCGATGATGCCCACCTTGTCCCCACGCATAATGACCGTGGAAAAATCCCGCACGAGCGGAGTCCGGTCATAGGAGAAGCTTACCCCCGCGGCCTCGATGACCAGCTTGCCGGTCCGTTCCGCTTCCTGGATTTGCAGCCGGACATCGCCGATTTTCCGGCGGCGGGCCTGGAAGTCCGCCCGCATCTGCTGCAGGCTCCGGACGCGCCCCTGGTTTCGCGTCCGGCGGGCCTTTACCCCTTTTCTGATCCAGGCTTCCTCCCGGGACAGTTTTTTATCGAACACGCCGTTTTGCGTTTCTTCGATCTCCAGGGCGGCCTGTTTCCGCTCCAGATAGGCGTCATAATCGCAGCTGTAGGAAACCAGGCGACCGCGATCCAGTTCCAGGATCCGGCCGGCGATCTTCCTGAGAAACGCTCGGTCGTGGGTTATGAACAGGAGGGTTTTAACGTGGCGCAGGATAAATTCCTCCATCCATACGATGGTGTCGATATCCAGATGGTTGGTGGGTTCGTCCAGCAGGAGGAGGTCCGGTTGGCAGGCCAGGGCGCGGGCAAACAGGGTGCGCCGTTTCAGCCCGGCCGAAAGGTCGGCGAACCGGTTCTCCGGATCCAGCCGGGTTCGCGAAAGGATGTCTTCGACGCGGGTCAGCAGTTCCCATCCACCGCCGGCGTCCAGCACCTGCTGCAGTTCGTCGCGCCTTCCGGCCGGCAGGGGGGCGTCCCGGGGCTGCCTTTTACCGATCCGGTTATATGCCGCCAGGGCCCGGCCCGTTTCACCGAGGCCTTCGGCAACCACATCAAAGATCGTGCCGTCGAATCCCGCGGGTACATCCTGCATCAGCGCTGCCGTGCGGATGCCCGGCCGGCGCCGGATCTCGCCGCTGTCCGGAAGGATTTCACCGGAAAGAAGCTTCAGCAGGGTGGACTTGCCCACGCCGTTGCGGCCTACCAGGGACACGCGCTCGCCCGATTCGACCTGGAAGGTGATGTTCTCCAGCAGCGGAGGCTGACTGAACCCCCAGCACACATCCTGCATAGCGATCAGCGCCATGTTCAGTGGATATCCCGTGTTTTGAAGAACGCCACTTCCGGCCATTCTTCCATGCAGTAGTTGAGCCGGAACTCGCTGGTTGTCAGGTAGGACAGGCAGCCTTGCGAGTCTCTGGCCAGGTTGGCCATATTCTTTTTTTCGAATTCGGCCAGTTTTTTGCGATCATTGCAGTCGATCCAGCGCGCCACCGCATAGTCCACCGGCTCATAGACCGCATCTACGCCGTATTCGGCCTTGAGCCGGGCGATGGTGACGTCGAACTGGAGGGCCCCGACCGCTCCCAGGATATAATCATTTCCCGCAACCGGCCGGAAAACCTGGACCGCGCCTTCTTCCGCAAGCTGGGTCAGGCCCTTCTGAAGGTGCTTGGCCTTGAGGGGGTTTTTCAGGCGGACCCGCCGGAAATGTTCCGGCGCAAAATTGGGTATGCCGGTGAATTTTAAAAGCTCCTTCTCGCTGAAGGTGTCGCCGATCTTGATGGTTCCGTGATTGTGGATGCCGATAATGTCCCCGGGAAAGGCCTCGGTCACGTTGGACCGGTCCTGGGCCATGAAGATGGTGGCATTGGCCAGGGCGACTTCTTTTCCGATGCGGTGATGCACCACTTTCATTCCCCGCCTGAATTTGCCGGAGCAGATCCTGACAAACGCGATCCGGTCGCGATGGGCCGGGTTCATGTTGGCCTGGATTTTAAAGGCAAACCCTGAAAAGGAATTTTCATACGGCGATACTTCCCGGGTGACGGCAGTGCGCGAACCCGGAGGGGGCGCCATTTCCACGAATGCATCCAGCAGTTCCTTCACACCGAAATTATTGATGGCGCTGCCGAAAAAGACCGGCGTCTGGCTTCCTTTCAGGAAGTGCGCCATTTCCAGGGGGTCGGCCGCACCCCTGATCAGTTCGATTTCTTCGCGCAGCTCATCGGCCTGGGTGCCCAGCAGCCTGTCCAAAAGCGGATCGGACAGATCCGTAATCACGACGCCGTCCGGCCCGCGGGCGTCGCTGCCGGGAGTGAACAGATGCAGCTGCCGGTGATAGAGGTTGTATACTCCTTTAAATCGTTTGCCCATCCCGATCGGCCAGGAAAGCGGCGTGCATTCGATCTGGAGCTTGTTTTCGATGTCGTCCAGGATATCCATCGGGGCCAGCCCTTCACGGTCGAGCTTGTTGATGAAGGTGATGATGGGGGTGTTGCGCATCCGGCAGACCTCCATGAGTTTTTCGGTCTGGGCTTCGACCCCCTTGGCATTATCGACCACCATCAGGGCGCTGTCGACGGCGGTCAGCACCCGGTAAGTGTCTTCGGAGAAGTCCTGGTGGCCCGGCGTGTCGAGCAGATTAATCTCAAAATTGCGGTAATTGAACGTCATCACCGAAGTCGTTACGGAAATCCCCCTTTCCTTTTCAATCGCCAGCCAGTCGCTGGTCGCGTGGCGGGCGGCATGCTTGGCTTTGACCGCCCCGGCCTGCTGAATGGCTCCGCCGAAGAGAAGCAGCTTTTCCGTCAACGTGGTCTTGCCGGCATCCGGATGGCTGATGATTCCAAAGGTCCGCCTGCGGTCGGTTTCTTTTTGAATATGCGTGTCCATTAATGCGTTTTCGATTCCCTTAAAAAAATCCCCGGTCGCCTGAACAGGCCGCCGGGGCTTGATTTGCGATTTAAACAGCGGCCGTGATAATAATTCCTCCGGAAGCTTTTGTCAATCGTCGCCTTGCCGGTGAGGATCTCCCGCCGGCCGGCGGGAGATCCTCAGGCGCGCACGATATCGATCTGCCGCCGGCCGATGCGGCAGGCTGTTTTTTTTGCCAGCACCAGGACGGCAACTTCCTCGGGCACATCCACGAAGGCAGTCTGTTTTTGAATGCTGATTTTACCGATGCAACGGCCGGGAATATCGGCATGCTGGGAGAGACTGCCCAGGATGGCGCTGACATTGAGACCGTCTTTTTTGCCGCTCTTCAGGGCCAGGCGCACCATCCCTTTTTCATGAGACGTGCGGCCGGCGGTTTTTTCCCTGCCCTGATTCCGGCGTTTAAGCGCCGGTTTGACCGGCCGGGGGCGTTCTTCACGCAACTCGGTGACGGGGGCGATCGGACGCTGCTGTTCTTCGGCGCGCACCAGCTTCAGGGCCGCTGCCGCAACCGCGATCACGTCGTGGCCCTGCCCGGTGAGCTGCGCCACCAGATCCCGTTCGCGCCGGCAGCGGCCGCGCTGCAGCCAGACGGTCATCTGCTGGACGAGGCGATCGTCCCGGCAGCGCTGAATGGCAGCTTCGGTCGGCAGAGCGGCAAGGGTCATCTTCTGCCTGGTGAAGGCTTCGATTCTGCGCAGAAACCAGCGCTCTTTTGGCGTGAGCAGGGAGATGGCCACGCCCGATTTGCCGGCCCGGCCGGTACGCCCGATGCGATGAACATACCCTTCGGGGTCATGAGGCAGGTCATAGTTGAACACGTGGCTGACATGGTCGATGTCCAGTCCGCGGGCGGCCACGTCGGTGGCCACGAGCACCTTGATCCGGTTGCTGCGGAAACGCTGCAGGATGCGTTCGCGGGCCTCCTGGCTCAGGTCGCCGTTGAGCGCCTCGGCCTGGAACCCCCGGGCCGCCAGGGCACCGGCCAGATCGGCGGTGGATAAGCGGGTGCGGGCGAACACCAGGGCGCTGACGATCGGTTCGGCCTCGAACAGACGGGTGAGAGCGGCCAGTCGTTCCGCTTCATTGATCAGGTAGTAGCGCTGCTCCACGGTGGCGACGGTCAGTTTTCGATCCCCCATGGTAAAGGAGTGGGGATCGCGCAGGTAGCGGCCGGCCAGACGCAGAATCGGCCGGGACATGGTGGCTGAAAATAGCGCGGTCTGGCGCGCTGACGGGGTTGCCTCCAGGATGGCCTCGATATCGGCGATAAAGCCCATGCTGAGCATTTCGTCGGCTTCATCCAGCACCACGGTGGCGACGCGCTGCAGATCCAGTGATTTGCGCCCGATCAGGTCCAGCAGGCGGCCGGGGGTTCCCACCACCACGTCGACGCCTTTATTGAGGCGGCTGATCTGAACACCGTACGGCTGGCCGCCGTAGACGGCCAATACCCGTGCGCCGATCCGCCGGCCGTATTGGGTCATGGCTTCGGCCACCTGGATGGCCAGTTCGCGTGTGGGCGCCGCGATCAGACCCTGCACATGGCGCCGGCCCGTTTGCAGGGCGTGCAATATCGGCAGGCCAAAGGCCGCGGTTTTGCCGGAACCGGTTTGGGATTGACCGATCACATCCCGTCCGGCCAGCAGGGCCGGAATGAGTTCGGACTGGATGGGGGTGGGGGCGGTGTAGCCTCTTTCGATCAGGGTCTGCACCAATTCCGGGCGCAGACCGATGGAATCAAATGCGTTGGTCATGACAGTGCTCCTGTTTGTAGTGTGACAAGTTTAGCGGCCTGCACCCCTTTTCAGGAAATGCATCTATGCCGGCCAACAGCCGACTCGTCCCGCAAACCGGAGCCTATCTGTTGCCATAAAAAGACCCGACCGAAAATTGGGGGTCGGGTTGACCTGTTTTGTTTAATCTGAATAAATATACCTAATTTTTATTAATTGCAAACAATATCTCGAGGGGTTTTTCCGGCGCGGATTGAGATGAAAGCGGTGAAAAATGGCATCAACCGAGGGGATCAAACGACTTCGAAAGGCGAAGCGGCCGACGGCGGTTTATCAGTATCAGCAGGACGGCCGTTACTTTGCCCAAACAGCCGACGGCTTAAAAGAGGCCGCTGCGGAGGAACTGGCTGAACTGGGGGCTGAAGACATCCAACCGGAGTTCAGCGGAATTTATTTCCGGGCGGATAAAGCCGGTCTGTATCGAATCAATTATCTGACACGGCTCCTATCGCGCTGCCTTGCGCCGCTGATTACATTCCCCTGTCATGATGCCGACACCCTGTATCAGCAGGCCAAAGGGGTCCGGTGGGAAGACTTTTTCAGGGAAGGCCATACCTTTGCCGTATCCGGAACTGTTTCCGACAGCGCCATTTCGCATTCAAAGTTTGCCGCCCTGCGCCTTAAAGACGCGGTGGCCGACTATTTCAGAGAAAAAACCGGCCGGCGCCCGGATGTGTCGGCCCGGAACCCGGATATTCTGCTGAATCTTCATATCCGCAACGATATGGCCGTCATAAGCCTCGATGCTTCTGGCGGCGCGCTTCACCGCCGGGGATACCGGGAGGAGACCGTTACGGCGCCGATGCAGGAAACCGTGGCGGCCGCGATTATCCGGTTCAGCCGATGGGACGGTTCGGTTCCGCTGTATGACCCTTTGTGCGGTTCGGGAACCCTTTTGTGCGAAGCGCTCCTGCGCTACTGCCGGATTCCGGCGGGTGTTTTCAGGGATCGATTCGGTTTTGAATTTCTGCCCGACTTTGCCGGCGCTGTCTGGAACGGGGTAAAAAAAGAGGCCGGGGGGCGCATCCGGGAACTGCCGCAAGGGCTGATTGCCGGGAGTGATATTTCCGTGGAGGCTGTCAGGGCGGCGCGCACAAACCTGATGGGGCTCCATTACGGAAATAAAGTGAGCATTGCACGGACGGATTTCAAAAATCTGCCCGCCCTTGAAGGGCACGTTATTGTTGCCAATCCACCTAACGGCATCCGGATGGAAGGAGACGGCAACCTTGACATTTTTTATAAGGATTTCGGAGATTTTCTGAAGCAGAAATGCAAAGGCGCCACCGCTTTTATTTATTTCGGTGAGCGGGAGTATATCAGGAAAATCGGGTTGAAGGCATCCTGGAAAAAACCGATCATGGCCGGCGGGCTGGACGGCCGGCTGGTTAAATACGAAATGTACTGAGAACACTAAGTACATGTCGGCATAAATACGATCGCGATTTCAAGAGCCTGGATTCCTGCTTTCGCAGGAATGACGGGCGCTTTGAGTTTCTTTGTCATTCCGGCATGTTCTAGGCCGGAATCCAAGGATGACAGCACCGAAACCCAGTTCAATAAAATACGTCATCGAATTTATGGCTCAGAGCACTAAGGAAGGGCCGTTTGGGAAAACGGCCCTTTTCAGTTCTTTTTAGCGGGATTACTTTTCTATCAGCCTGTAAGGCCCTGCCTTGACCGTCCACTCGGTACCCGGAAATTCGCCGTTCAACCGGTCAAATCCCGCGCGTAAATTCTTGGGATCGTGGGTGGCGAGGTATTTGGCGACATGTACGAAAAAGATCGCTTCCGGAACCGCCAAGGTCTCCGGATATTTTTCTGCTACTTCATTAAAGCATTTGATTGCAAGGTCGAAGTTTCCCAAGTCCAGTTCGGTCTTGGCGCCGTTCAGGATTATTGCCGCACAGAATTCGGCGGGCGGTAGAAACCCTGTAAAACGGTAATGTTCCTTACCCTCCGCGTCCATGATCACAATGGTGGGTGTCCAGGAAATTCCGTACTCCTTGAATCGATCTCTCTGCTTATCCACGTTTATCCGTACCGGAACGAACCAGTCGTGAACGATGCGTACGACTTTTTCATCCTTCCAGGTAACAGCATCCAGCTGTTGACACCCTATTCACTGGGGATTGAAAAAGTCCATCAGGACCAGCTTTTTGTCGTTTTTTGCCTTTGAAACGCCACGATCAATTGATCCTTCCCATGATACCATTTTTTATCCTCCTTTGTGTTTGAGTCAATACCCGTCTAGATTCTTTCTCCTCACAGGTGAAGCTGAGATCGTAAGAGGAACAGGTAAAGAAAGTATTGTTCTGGTTGAAACAATAGGTAATCCTCTTAGGAATGAACATGGGGTTAAGCAGGTATTTTGGGTTTGAATCAACGGTACCTGATCTTCCGTGGCTCCAGCGACCGGCCTGTCAGATATGGTCATATGCGAAGACTGGTCGGGGCGAGAGGATTTGAACCTCCGACTCCCTGCTCCCAAAGCAGGTGCGCTACCAGGCTGCGCCACGCCCCGATTTGATGAGGGTGTCCCTATCACGCTTTCGGATTTCATGCAAGATGGGATCCGCAAAATTCCAAGTTGACTTAATTCAGTCCTGTCTGTCAAACAACATTAAGTGCTTATCCGGCCTGCTTCTGGAAACTCGAACAAAGGTTCAGCGTTTCCGGCTCCGTCAACATTTTTTCCCCCCCGGGTTTTACAGCCAAATCCGGGCGGGGCTGACAATATGCAACCTGCTGTCATAATTGGCGCTTTTTCCATTTTTACTTGACATTTTGGGTATTTAATATTATCTTCGCAATTCATGTTTTTTAAAATTTATTTGATTTGGCCGCAAAGTCGCGTACCATTACTGATTTATCCGCCTGCAAGATGCCAAGCAGTGATTTTAAACAACCTCTGATAGAGCCGGAGCCAATCTTTGCGAGAGTGGCGGAACTGGTAGACGCACTGGACTTAGGATCCAGCTCTGGAGACAGAATGGGAGTTCAAGTCTCCCCTCTCGCACCAATAACGGTAAAACTATAATAAAATCGAGGATTTTTAGAAAGGAATGACATGTCAGTTACCATCGAAGACCTGAGCAGTGTCAAAAAAATACTGCACATTGAAATCCCTGCCGAAACAGCGACCGAAGAAATCGAAAAAGCGTATACGGAGCTTAAAAAAACGGCAAAAATCAAAGGATTCCGACCCGGCAAGGCGCCCCGGGCCGTCCTGGAAAGACTTTACCGGAAGGATATTCAGGCGGATGTGACATCCCGCCTGATACAGGAGTCGCTGTTAAACGCCGTCAAGGAAACCGATCTGAAGATCGTGGGCAGCCCCCGGATTGATCCGCCGCAGCTGGAGGCCAACAGCCCTTATAAATATGCCGCAACGGTTGAAGTGAAGCCGGAATTGGGACGGATTGAATTTAAAGATCTGCCGCTGAAAAAAACACGCTACCAGGTTTCCGATGAGGCCGTGGATGCCCAGATTCAGATGCTGCGTAAAAATATGGCCCAACTGAAAAAAGTCGAAGACCCGCGTCCGGTTCGGGAGGGAGATTTCGTTCTGATAGATTATGAGGGGCTGAAGGAGGGGAAACCTTTCGCCGGGACCGGACTGACGGAGAATTTTACCATGAAGATCGGCGCCGGCAGCATCAGCAAGGAATTTGATGAACAGGTTGTCGGGATGACGCCGGGTGATGAAAAGGAAATCAAGGTCAAGTTCAAGGAAGATCATTTCAATAAGAACCTGGCAAACCAGGAAATCGATTTCCAGGTGACATTAAAAGAGATCCGGGAAGAGGAACTGCCGGAGGCAGACGACGCCTTTGCCAAAAAACTGGGAAAATATGAGAACCTGGACGAACTCAAGGCTGCAATTATTGAGAATCTGAAGCAGGGTTATGATAAACGGGTGGAACAGGAACTCAATGAGCAGACTTTTTCCGCATTGATCGAAAAGAAGGATTTTGAAGTTCCGGAAGTTATGGTAGAATATGAACTCGAAAATATCATTGCCGATGCGGAGCGTTCGTTCTCCTATCACAATGTGTCCATGGAAGACTTGGGGCTGACCCGTGAGAAACTCAGAGAACGGTATCAGGATACCGCTGTCAAGCAGGCCAAGCGGCACCTGATTTTAAGCCGGATTGTGGAACAGGAAAACCTGACCCTTTCCGATGAAGAACTGGAACAGGGGTATCGGAATATGGCCGCCGGTGTAAACCAGACGGTTGAGGACGTCCGGCGCTATTACGCCCAGAACCAGGAGAACCTTGAATTTTTCAAACAGGCCTTACTTGAAAAACGGGCAATCAAACTTATTATTGAAAGTAGTAAGATCGAAGAGGTTGAACCGGAACCTGAATCGGAAAAAAAACCGGATGCAACGGATAACGGCTGATATGGCATTGCCGGGCATGCCATTGAGTGAACAGTATTAAACAAGGAGATTATTTTGCCACTGATACCCATAGTGATCGAACAAAGCAGCAGGGGGGAGCGCGCCTATGACATTTACTCCCGGCTTCTCAAGGACCGGATTATCTTTCTGGGGACCGCCATGAATGATGAAGTCGCCAACCTGCTCATCGCCCAACTCCTCTTTCTCGAATCCGAGGACCCTGACAAGGATATTAATTTCTACATTAACTCGCCGGGCGGCATCGTTACCGCCGGTCTGGCGGTGTACGATACGATGCAGTACATTAAACCGGACATTGCGACGGTCTGTCTCGGACAGGCGGCCAGCATGGGAGCCGTGCTGCTGGCGGCCGGCGCCGCCGGCAAGCGCTATTCTCTGCCCAATGCCCGAATTCTGATCCATCAGCCCATGGGCGGGTTCCAGGGCCAGGCCTCGGATATCGCCATCCAGGCCAGAGAAATCCTGCGGATGAAGGACACCTTGAATTCGATCCTGGCGCGCCATACCAATAAGGATTTAAGCCAGATTCAAATAGACACGGATCGGGACTATTTCATGTCGGGCCAGGAGGCCAGGGAATACGGAATCATTGATCATGTGATCCTCAATCGGGAAGATCTTGAACGCTTAGATAAAACGGAGGCAAAAAATGGCTAAAAAAGGGGATGAAAGCGATAACCTTTTCTGCTCTTTTTGCGGTAAAAATCAAAAAGAGGTAAAAAAGCTGATTGCCGGACCGGCCGTCTATATCTGCGATGAGTGTATCCAGCTTTGCGGCGAAATCGTTGAAGAGGAAAGCCTGAAAGGCCCCGGTGAATTTGAGCATGCCCTGATTCCGAAGGAAATCAAGTCCATGCTGGATGAATATGTAATTGAGCAGGATCGCGCTAAAAAAATTCTTTCGGTAGCCGTTCATAATCATTACAAGCGGCTGGATTCATCCGTCAGCGCCGGCGACGTGGAGCTCCAGAAGAGCAATATTCTCCTGATCGGACCAACCGGGAGCGGCAAGACGCTGCTGGCCCAGACCCTTGCCAGGTTTTTGAATGTGCCGTTTACGATTGCGGACGCCACCAGCCTGACCGAGGCCGGTTACGTGGGAGAAGACGTTGAAAACATTATTCTTTCACTGTTGCAGAAAGCCGATTATGATGTTGAAAGGGCCAAAAGGGGAATTGTATACATCGACGAAATTGATAAAATCGCCAGCAAATCGGACAACCCCTCGATTACCCGGGATGTTTCCGGGGAAGGCGTCCAGCAGGCCCTCCTGAAGATCATCGAAGGGACCACCGCCAGCGTGCCTCCCAAAGGCGGGCGCAAGCACCCCCAGCAGGATTTTGTCAAAGTCGACACTTCCAACATCCTGTTCATATGCGGCGGGACGTTTACCGGTCTTGAAGAAATCATCAAGCGCCGGCTGGGTTCCAAATCCATGGGGTTCGGCGCTAAAATCGTCAAACAAAGCGAAAGAAGCATCGGTGAAATTTTAAATCAGGTTCAACCCCAGGACCTGATAAAATTCGGCATGATACCGGAGTTTCTGGGTCGTTTGCCGGTTATCGCTACTTTGGCAGAATTAAACGAGGGCGCCCTGATCCGGATTCTGTCGGAACCGAAAAATGCGCTGGTCAAGCAGTTTATGAAATTGTTTGAAATTGAAGGGGTCAATCTGCGGTTTACCGACAGCGCGCTTTCCGCCATTGCCAGGGAAGCCCTGAAACGCAATTCCGGCGCCAGGGGGCTGCGGGCAATAATGGAAACCTGCATGCTGGACATCATGTATGAAATTCCGTCCATCAAGAACGTTAAGGAATGCGTGGTCGGTGAAGATGTCGTGCTGAACAGAGAGACTCCCATTTTACTGTATGAGCAAAACCAGAAACAGGCCTGAAATTACCGGGGATGATGTTCCAATCTGATGTGTGATCTTTCCGGTGAACATCCGCCCGAACGGAAAATAGTGTGAAAAAATGATTAATATACCCAAAATGCTGAAACCCGACAGCCAGGAACCTTCCAGGCTGTTGTACCCCCTGCTGCCGCTGCGGGATATCGTGGTATTTCCCCATATGGTGGCGCCGCTTTTCGTCGGCCGCGATAAATCCGTCAATGCTTTGGCCGAAGCGATGAACAGCGATAAAAGCGTATTCCTTGCAACCCAGAAGAAAGCCAAGATTGACAATCCTTCCGAAAAAGATATCAGCATGATCGGTTCGATCGGCAACGTCCTGCAGCTTCTCAAACTGCCGGACGGCACGGTTAAGGCTCTGGTTGAAGGCAAATCAAGGGCCAGGATCGTCCGCTTTATTGCGAACAGCGAGTTTTTCCAGGTTGAAGTCGAACCGGTTGTTGAAACGGAAATGCCGGTGGCGGAAGGCGTGGCGCTTTCGCGGGCCATTCTGGAAAGTTTTGAAGAATATGCCAAGCTGAACAAGAATATTTCAAAAGACCTGGTTCGAAACGTATCCGCCATTTCGGATGCTTCCCAGCTGGCGGACACCATTGCGGCCCAATTTTCTTTCAAAATCGAAGACAAACAGCGGTTGCTGGAGACGGTTCCGCTGGATGAGCGGCTTTCGCTCCTCCTTACCCTGATGAAAATGGAAATCGATATTTTCAGGATGGATCAGCGCATCCGCGAGCGGGTCAAGGAACAGATGGAAAAGACCCAGCGCCAGTACTATCTGAACGAACAGATGCGGGCCATTAAAAAGGAAATGGGGGCTGATGATGATGCCGGCGACGAACTGAAAGAGATTGAAGAGCGCATTAATAAGAAAAAGATGTCGGGAGAGGCCGCCGAAAAGGTCAAGCAGGAATTGAAAAAGCTCAAGCTGATGACGCCCATGTCGGCGGAAGCAACCGTGGTGCGAAACTACATCGACTGGCTGATCAGCCTGCCCTGGCTTGAAATGAGCGAGGTCAGCAGCGATATCGATGCGGCCGAAAAGATCCTGAACGAAGATCATTTCGGACTTGAAAAACCCAAGGAGCGCATCCTCGAATATCTGGCCGTTCAGTCCCTTATCAATAAAGTCCGCGGGCCGATTCTCTGCTTCGTGGGGCCGCCGGGCGTGGGTAAAACCTCCCTGGCCAAGTCCATATCCCGGGCGACCGGCCGGAAATTCGTAAGGCTTTCCCTCGGAGGCGTCCGGGATGAGGCCGAAATCCGGGGGCACCGGCGTACCTACATCGGTGCGATGCCGGGCAAGATTATCCAGTCCCTGAAAAAGGTCGGGGTAAACAATCCCGTGTTCTGCCTGGACGAGGTCGACAAAATGAGCATGGATTTCAGGGGCGATCCTTCGGCGGCGCTGCTGGAAGTGCTGGACCCGGAGCAGAACAACAGCTTTAACGATCACTACCTTGATGTGGATTACGACCTTTCAGACATCTTGTTTGTCACAACGGCCAACACCCTGCCGGATATACCGCTGCCGCTGCAGGACCGCATGGAGATTATCCGGCTGCCGGGGTACACCGAGTATGAAAAATACCATATCGCCCGGGATTTCCTGATCCGCAAGCAGATCAAGGCAAACGGTCTGGAAGGCAAGAATATCGAATTTTCAAAGAATGCCGTTTTAATGATCATTCAGCGCTATACCCGTGAGGCCGGCGTCCGCAATCTGGAACGGGAGATTTCATCCATCTGCCGGAAGATTGCCCGGGAGGTTCTCAAGAACAGAGAAACGGAAGTTTTTAAAGTAACCGCCGGGTCGGTACCCAGATACCTGGGGCCGCCGCGGTTCCGTTACGGGCAGATTGAAGAAAAAGACCAGGTCGGGATGGTGACCGGGCTTGCCTGGACCCAGGTGGGGGGCGAGCTTCTTTGCGTTGAAACCCTGGTGATGCCCGGCAAGGGGGAACTTGCCGTGACCGGCAAACTGGGGGATGTCATGAAGGAATCGGCCCGGGCCGCTTTGAGTTATGTGCGCTCGCGATCCGACTGTTTTTCCATCGACGAAAAATTTTACAAGAAAAACGACCTGCACATCCACATACCGGAGGGGGCCATCCCCAAAGACGGTCCTTCCGCCGGAATTTCCATGTGTACCTCGCTGGTGTCGGCTATTACCAAACGTCCGGTCTATCGCGACATTGCCATGACCGGTGAAATAACCTTGCGGGGACGCGTCCTGCCCATCGGCGGGTTGAAGGAAAAAATCCTGGCGGCTCATCGCGGCGGCATTAAAAAGGTCATTATACCCAAGGAAAACGAAAAAGACCTCAAAGATATTCCAGCCTCGATAACCAAACAGGTGGATATTATTCCGGTGGAGCACATGGATGAAGTGCTGTCCCATGCCCTGATCCTGGGGGAAGGGGAATGCCTCTTCAAGAAGGCCGATATTCCTATTGAAATCGCGGTGGAGGAGGTTCCCCGGCAGTCGTCGATAAACTAAGGATCACCTAAAAGCCGGTGAACCTGTTAGGGTTCAAGGATTCCAGGGTTCAAGTGAAATGCAAACAGACTATGCGGATGGAAGCTGGGAGGCCGAAAAGAAATAAGAACATGGCTAACGGCCAAGGGCTTACGACCCATGGAAAAGAGGGGAGATTTTCCCGTGCACCTTGTGCTTGGTTCTTAATTGTGAAATGAACCCCAAAATACACTTGACTTTATCGGGGCAAGTTGGTAGCTAAGCAAATCTTATGGGCTGCCTGAGTGTGGTTCAGCGGCAACGGGCGGGTAGCTCGGCTGGGAGAGCATCCCGCGCCAACAGGCGGGAGGATCACAGGTCAAGCTCTGTTTCGCCCGATTGACATCGCGTTTCTTATAGTAGATGTGGGCGGGTAGCTCAGCTGGGAGAGCATCGGCCTTACAAGCCGGGGGTCACAGGTTCAAACCCTGTTCCGCCTACCAGAAATATCTGGCGGTATTTATCATTAGCCAATTGCAGTACCGCACGTAGCTGCAGGGGTGCAGTTCAGTTTGGTTAGAATGTCCCGCCAGTAAGGGCGGGAAGGTCGCTGGACCGAGTTGACAGTCTCATTGAAATATAACGGTTTTTGGGGGTGTAGTTCAGTTTGGTTAGAACG
>Ga0209164_1000442_pt1 | contig 99801 bp, 87 predicted proteins | sample MTBNYHSulfiMetaG_FD_187458 | JGI IMG/M metagenome (GOLD analysis project Ga0209164, IMG submission 187458) | Enrichment culture microbial communities from rom New York Harbor, USA that are MTBE-degrading - MTBE-NYH (New York Harbor Sulfidogenic)... | ecosystem: Environmental > Aquatic > Marine >...
GGGGTCACGGGCCGGGGCGGCCCGCCGCTCCCGTCCAATCGGTCTGGCCTCCCGCCGGATGGAACGGGTAGCGTGTCACCTGGATTATGCGGGATTTTCTAATTGAAAATGTCCGTAATGTCCGATAGAATTAGGCTAAAGAAGAAAAGATATTTCATGACGAACTGGGAGCTGAGAGGACAGTTACAGTGTCGTAGGGGAAGACGATGGCGTTTTATACAGAAACCACATATCACTCTTTTCCTTTTATAGCTTTTACTCTAACCATTTGCATCAAAAAGGATTATGTCGATTTTGGAGAAGGGGATGTATATTGTAGTCTATCAGTCCAAAGGCATTATGCAGTAAACACATAATCATCGTTATGCCCAGAGGTGCCAATGAAGAGCATTCCGCTATCAGCGATTGCTGAATGGAACAATAATGCGGTACCTGGGAAATGGTGCCCCGTTAGTATTGATGTGATTTGTCCACACTGCGGGCGGATGGTCAACTTGCCTCTTGACCGGCATCATCATGATGCACACCGCAATTGCATTTCTGCGACGTGTCGGTGTCCAGCTTGCTCAGCAAAAACATTTGTATGGATCATCACACCGGGTGATGGCAGGGATCCTTCACAGCGAACTTGTAGTGAGTTATGCGTTCATCCAAACCCCATTACAAGACGCGAACCTGTCGTGCCAACGGGGCACTTGCCGGAGCCGGCGCTTGAGCGTGCTTATCACTCTGCCATTCGCGCGTATAATGTCGGCCTTTGGGATGCGTGTGCTACGTCATGCCGAAAGACACTTGAAGGAATAGTGCATTCCCTTAACCCGGACGGCAAGGGACCGCTATTCCAACAACTCAAGACAGTATTTGAGTCCGCGAATCTTACTGATCCAATCGTCCATGTCGCTGAATCCTTACGTAAGGGCGGAAACATTGGCGCCCACTTCGATTTGGAACGGGAGCCAGACCAAGAGGTCGCCGAGATCATGGTTGATCTCCTCGACTACTTTTTGGAGTACACGTTCGTCCTTAAGGAAAAGGCGAAAAAACTTGAAAAGCGCCTAGATACACTTGGCACAAAGAAGGCATGACAGGCCCATGCACGCAACGTGCGAAGTCACAGGCATGTGATGGACGGCCGCCTAACGAATCGTTATAGTAGTCCGCAATCGTCGTTGCCTCTTACCCAACTACCCGCGAGGTGGTTTGAATCAACTGAAATCGAGCGTTATGTGATTGGGAGACAATAATGCTTAACAGAATCAATCGATTTTTACTCGGCAAAAAGGATGATACGAAGCAAGTAGATAGGCCGAAAGAACAAGTCTCTAGCAGACCAGAAAAATCATCACGGGGAAACGCCTCCAACGCAGTAGAGTCGTTCCTCTTCTCGATAGAAGGCGGAGGTCATCCTGAATACCCGATCTTGGATAAACTATATTCACCAAGCTCTCGGATTCCATGCACAGATTTGGTTCCCTTCATTTCCAACCGCATAATTGAAAGGGACATTTCCAGCATAAAGATTCTACTGCGAGCCGTAATTGAAGGAAATCCAGGACTCGGAATTGGGCCCCACTGGATTGATGACAGCATTGACAATATTCTTACGATTCCATTCGAAAATTATGTTTCGTTTCTTTCGCCAAACGCATTCCCTGAATTAAGGGCATTGTTTATCGTTGCCGCAAAAGACGGAGGCGGTAAAGAGTTTCTGATAACAGAAGAAATACCTCGGCTTATATCATGGGCTTGTATGGCCCACCAGCCGTCATGGTCCACTCAGTTGCATCATTTGTCCAAACAGGCGAATTTATGGATATCCAAGATGGCCAAAGATACTCCATACTGGAAAGGATATGGGAGATTTGATGTTCGAAAAATTCCGAACGATTTTATCGAAAACGAATTACGGGAAATCATCTTAACACTATCACCAGCAGCCAGGTTACAATTGTTTTACACGATAGAAAGAGGTGGCGGATCTTTACCTGGCCTAACCAACTATCAAATACGTAATCTCGGAATAAATGTTGAAAAGACTTCAACAGAATTGATTGACTCTGGGCTTGTATTGTCTTCTCCCTTTTCCCTAGAAGCCATCGTATCAGCGTATTCCAAACAAGAACTTGTGGAGTTATGTGAAACCTATGGAGCGGCCTATAAGAAATCGTGGAAGAAAGAAAAGCTTGTAGATGCTCTGCACAGACTGGATTCGACGATATTGGAAAGAATTGGAAAATCAAAGAACTTTGTATCACCGAATTATCAACGCTATCCAGACTTGAGAAATGTAGTGAAAATTGCGGATGAACAGCAAGTAGGGTTCAAGCTCTTGTGCTTTGCATAGTTACAAAACACCCCGTAACGATCGCTTCGACTCGGATGAGCAATTTCGCTAAATACCAGCCAGTTATGCGAAACGCTGGGGCGACGAGAGAAAAATGACATTTCCCAGGAACTAGACACAGTACATGTCAAGTCTAGGCCAGGAATCCGGTATTGTTCTTCTAAACGGAGGTATTGACTCTTCCGCATTGCCAGCATACTACCTGCGCCAGATAGAACAATTGATTCAGTATATTCTACATTTTACGGAGAAATAATCAGATGGCATTCTATCTTCGAAAGTACTTACAATCTGGACCTGTTCGACTCAACATTTCAAAGGGTGGTCTTGGTCTTTCGGGAGGAGTAAGAGGCGCGCGAATCGGTATCAGTCCTCGAGGAACCTATCTACATGCCGGTCGTCATGGCCTATATTATCGAAAGCATCTATCTGGGCAACAACAGAAATCTCAGCCAGATGAAATGATTAAAGGATGTATGTCTTTAATCCTTGCTGTCATTGCTTTGATCATAGTCACTTATCTGTTCACATGGTTGATGAAACACCCTGAAATACTAATAGCTATACTGATATTCGCAGTCGTTCTCCCCATTGTTTATTTTAGCTTTCTAGTATACCGTAAACGACTGATTTCAAATTACAAAAAAACCCTCGACTTAGAACTTGTTTCAAATTTGTCCTTGTCTGATAAAACTAACCTTCAGTTTATCAGACAAAAAAAGGAAAAATTACCTAAAGATAAATCCTCTAGGAAAAAAATCAACCTCATTGAATTGAATGTATATCAGGCAATCTTGGACCGAGTTCTTGACGATAAAATTGTCAGCGAAGATGAAGCAGCTAAAATCAGGATGGCTGAAAGAATATTATCACTCGATCTGGAATCTCAAGTTAAAATTAAAAAGGACATTTTTACCGAAGCATATCTCGGGGCCATTCAGGATCATATACTTACTGATAAAGAAATGAACATGCTGAACAATTTAATAGAGGGCTTGATGATACCACGGGCTGAACTTAGTCGAGAAATCGAGATAATAGAAGAAATTAGAGAAGCCCAATCTCTTTGCTTACCTTTGACACCTCTTCCAATCGATGAGCTGGAGGTTAAGATACAAAAGAACGAAACAGCATATTACCAGAATGACGCAATGGTTCTAACAAGACTTAAATCAAAGGAAGCACTCTCTGGGTACGAGTACAAGGTCAAACGTGATGGTACTCTTGTAGTGACTGACAAACGGCTGTTCGTTGTAGGGGGAGGAACTACAAACCTACGTTTCTCAGATATCGCTGATCTTGAAGTGGATATCGATGAAAGGATTATCGAGGTTTCCAAGGCCACATCAGAGCGGCCGATTATCATACAGACGGCAACTCCTTTCTATGTGGGAAAGCTTGTCGATCTGCTCATGGGTACTAAACTCATCGAGGACTAACGAGTATGACAAGAAAACGTATTTGGGAGATAGTGGAGGTCGCAAAAAAGGGCGACAAAATCAGTAGGATATTTGACATTTTCATTTTGTCATTGATCTTCCTGAATGTCCTTGCTGTGATCTTCGGTTCTATATCATCTTTCCAGAAAAATTGGGAAACATATCTTGAATATTTTGAAGTGATTTCTGTTCTTATATTCAGCCTCGAGTATATTGCTCGAATCTGGTCATGTACTGCTGATCCTATCTTTAAAGGGTCGCTAAAAGGCCGCGTAAAGTTTGCTGCACAAATCATGCCCTTGATTGATTTATTGGCTATTTTGCCTTTCTATCTTCCCTTTCTGGGTGTAGACCTTCGTTCAATCAGGATTTTACGACTCCTCCGTCTCTTTCGTCTGGCAAAGATTGGTCGATACTACTCTTCTCTCGATCTCATTAATAATGTTTTCAAGTCGAGAAAAGAGGAGCTAGTCCTCACCACAGTACTCCTGATATTTCTCTTGGTGATTTCTTCAAGCCTTTTATATTATTGTGAAAACGATGTCCAACCAGAGAATTTTTCGAGCATTCCTGCAAGTATGTGGTGGTCGATAGCAACACTGACGACAGTTGGGTATGGCGATATTTATCCATTAACAACTTTAGGAAAATTGCTTTCCGGAATTATTTCCGTATTAGGAATCGGCATGTTTGCATTACCAACAGGAATATTGGGAGCTGGCTTTGTGGAAGAAATTCAGAAAAGAAAAACTAGCGAAATTCATTGTCCTTATTGTGGAAATAAACTCAAATAAATGTTGAAATCTCGAGGAAGAGAGCTTCGGTTGGCATTTATCAATCAATCAATCAATCAATCGAATATCCCTATATCTATATTCAGCTTTTGTTGTATAGGCGACTTCTACTGAGACTTTTTGGTTTACCATTGGCCCAAGTATGTCGTCAACCTCATCGCCGGCCTCAGTAATCTTAATATGTTTTTCTCTTCCTTCTTCCATAATTGTAATTTCAATCCAATCATCATCCAAGTGAAGCGCTCGGAGAATACCGTCTAGTTGAACTGTCTCTATCACATCCTCTTTCTCAACTTTTGGAAACTGTGTTTTCAATATAACTTGAATCTCATCACGTGTTTCCTTCTCAAGCATTATAGGTTGTACTTCTTTGAGATCGGCAGTCCGGATAGACATTCGACTAAAAATTTTCCCACTTGGTGCAAGGTCTCGAGTTAGCTTAAGAAAAGTCTTTCTATAGTCTTCATCAGGAACAACATCTCTCAGGCCCTGATCAGGATCTTCGATTGCTGTCGCTAAAATATTGAGGAATCTATCTGATATCGCATCTGGGTCTATATCGATTTCTGGAAACAATCCTAATTGTTTGGGTTTTTGTACACGTATCGCGAACTGATAACTCCCAGGCCCAGTTTGAAAAAGCCATGGTTTGATTTCATTGCGGATCCTTGAGCTAGGTACTCCTCTCTTGCGATGAGGATACCCAAGAAGTAGTTCAATAGTACGATAAATCATTGAACTAACTTGCTGGACTTTTTGTTGAATTAAGTCTAAAGGCGCACCTCCACGTACAATTTCTCCTCCATCAATAGAAACCAACACCTCTCTTCCGCTGAACTTAATGTCTGCTGCCTCAAATGCTTCTTGTTGCCAGATTTCTTCTAACAATTTCTGAAGTTCTTTATATGCGAAATTAGGCAGAAATTGTTGGCCGAGGCATCTGTGTGCAAGAAACTGTGCCTGTCTAAAATCCCCAGCTTTAAACCATAAAGCGGTAGCACTAATAGCTGTGATGCCAAAAGTACGCTTTTGAGAATCAATATCAAGAAAATCCAAGGCACCTGTTTCCATAAGAGCTGCTTCTTTATAGAGTTCTTTGGCCTTTTCAGGCTCTCCTCCTTTATGGGCGAGATAAGCCTCAGCAGCCAGTTCTTCGCTTCGTGAATGTCGATCATTCCAACTCATAGTTGTTTTCCAGAAATGCCAGTTTCACCAATTTCACTTTGAAACCAACTATCACTGCTATTGCCGGTAGGTTGCTAATGCCTCTAGCCGCCTGCCGCAATTTTCTTTTTAGTCGGTCATTAACAATACTCGATTTGTCTGATACTGTTCCAGAAATTTCTAACCGATAGCAGTGTTCAAGATCGCGGGGATCTGCATCTTGCATGGAAACGTAATAATCCGCTCCAGTTCTAGTCTCCGCTCGTCTAACAACATACAAATGATTTGTTGCTTCAGTCGCCACTATTCCTATCGTACAGGCCCCAAATTCAGTGGTTTCATTCATGTTCGCCCATGCATCTTTCATTCTCTGATCAGTCAACTCCCAATTCAGTTCTCCTATAACTGTTTCGTTTCGGTTCTCTAAAACAATTGAAATGGGGGGAGTGTGATGTCTATCGAGACACACGCAAGCGGCTTCAAAAAAAGCAGATGCAATTGCAGGAGTAATTCCCCGATGTCTCTCATCAAGACCTGAGAGTATTAATTCAACTTTTTCCATCTCGATTCACAGAAATGTACTTCAGAATCTTGCTGATGTCCTTACTTGAAAACTTAGGTCAATTCCAGTTTAAACGGCATTGTTGAAAGTTTCAATTGGATTTCTATTTCTTGAGTTCAATTAGCTGATAATATAATGAAATAAAGCATTTTAGCTTAATCTTATCTGCCAGATAGACAGTAGAGCTCTAGGGATTTGATAATTCCTGCCCAGTTTCCTACCTGGCAGCCAACCATTCTGAACCCATCGCCTCACTGTCCGATCACTTACACCCAACTCTTCTGCCACTTGCGTAGTAGACAACGGCCGCCGCCAGAGTTCCCGCGGATCCACATCCTCCAGATCATCCCAGGTGACAATGGGCTCCCGGCAGATGGTCATGGTCGGTCCTCCGCTTTTGTGGATTCATGTTCTGCCTCTGCGCCCACCACTTTCTGGAGCAGCGGGAAAAGAAGATCCCGGCGCAGCCTGGCCTCGAGAGCCATCTCCCGCCGCCAGCAATCGAGACCGGCGGCCCAGCCCATCTGCCAGCCCAGCCACAGGCCCAGCAGGAAGGGGCCGGCCATGAGGCCGAAGAGCTTCAGCCACTCGAGCCAGGCGTTCATCGGGCCACCTCCCCGGCCGCCAGGCGCCGGCAGGCGTGGCGCATCCGCAGCAGGGCGGCCTTGATGGGGGTGACCTTGTCAGCCGGGATCCAGCGCACGTCGCCGATGCCGAAGCGCTGCTGCAGGAAGTTGCGGAAGGCGGCGTCGGTGGGCTCCCGCGCCGCCTCCCGCCAGATGGCCTCCAGCATCCGGAGCTGGCCTGGTGCGGCCATGTCGCCCCGCCGGCCGGCCAGGTCCTGGAAGCGGCCTTTTCGGTTCCCGGTTTTGGCCTGGCCGTACTTCGGCTTGAAACCCTTCTCCTCGAGATACCGCAGCACCAGGGCCAATTCATTTTCGTCCATTTTCGCAGTGGAGCGCTTACGGGTGAGGTCGTGGAGGATCTGCCGGTAGAGCTCGTCCTCCAGCCCCAGCTCCTTCTTGGCGATGTGGATCAGCGCCTTGTAATTGCGGGCCATGGCTCACTCCTCCCCGCCGAGCTGGTAGGCGAACACCCGCTCGCCCACCTGGCGGCAGGTGACGGGGATGCCGTTGGCCCGCAGCTCGGCCACGCAGGAGTTCACGGCGCACACCCGCGCCTGGATAATGATCTCCCAGGTGGTGTGGGCCCGGCCGTCGCTGAGCAGCTTCAGCACCCGCTGCAGCCGCGGGCTCCTGGCCAGGCGGGCGCGGTGGATGGTTCCCATATCGGCCTCCTTCAATGCTCCATGCTAGATTCCGTCACCGGCCGGCCCCGCAGGATGCCGGCCAGTTCCGCCTCTTCGCTGAACGGGATGAGCTCCTGCTCGGATTCCGGGTGCTCACTCGCCAGCACGCAACCCGAGCCGCAGGGATACAGCAGCAGGGCGGTAAACAGCCCGGTCCGGTGGTAGTATTCAGAAAGCAGGGCGCGGATTTCCTCGAGGGTCATGACCGGCTCCTTTCCCCGGATCGGATGATCAGCTCCCGAAACTCCCGGCGCAGGGACGGGTGGTTGTTGCCGATCCCCCGTTTCCGGCTGATCTCGATGAACACGCAGCCGGCGTAGAGATCCCGCACCTCCGGCACGTCGTCATAAGTGAGTATCCACTCACCCTGGAGGGCGAAGATCCGGTCGCGCAGTGTCTGGTGATCCTCGGCCGTCCAGGTCTGGACGTCATACTGGTACCCGCTGAAATACGGTGGATCCAGAAAGAAAAAAATCCCCTCGCCGTCGTAGCGCTCCAGGCACTTCTGCCAGGGGAGGTTCTCCACCAGCACGCGATCCAGCCGCCGGTTCAGCTCCCGGAGCCTGTCGATGCGGGCCTCGCGGCTGCTCATCACGCCGCCGCTGCTCTTGGTGGACGTGGCGAAGTGCCCGCCCAGACCCCCGAAGCTGAATTTGTTGCGGATGAACCAGCGGACGGCCCGCTGGATGTCCGTCAGCCCCTGCTGCTCCAGGAAGTCCACGAACTCCTGCCGGGCGTTGGGCACCCACTCCAGCTCGCGCAGCATTTCGTCCAGGTGAAACCGCACGCAGCGGTAGAAATTGATCAGCTCCTCGTTCAGGTCATTCACCACTTCCATCTTGGATCGTGGCTTGGCCAGCAACACCGCCAGGCTGCCGCCGAACGGCTCCACATAGCACCGATGTTCAGGGATCAGGGGAACGATCTGTTTGGCCAGCAGCCGCTTGTTGCCGGGCCAACTGATCACGGGGACCGTAGGCATGTGCCACCTCCGCTTGAAATTGAAGTCTGTCGCTGCAACCATCGGATCCCCATGTGTCATGTGTGCTCTCCGCCGGCCGTCAATCGTCGGCCGCGTGCTTGGCTCGGCTCGTCAGTCCGCGGGCGCCACCCCGCGAAGACCGCCGCCGGCGGTGCCATCCCGCCGGCGTCCGGTTTCGCCTTAAGCAATGGAGGATCGGTTTTGCTTATGAGGCGTATGCTCGGCCATGTCAGGCCACCGTTTCCCGGAGACGCGGATCGGGGCGCCTGGCATAGCTGCACGTCATCTCCCTGATGGCGGCGATGGGAATCCACACCTTCAAATGGAGGCCGGTATCCATCTGGTTTTCGTCCAGGACGTGGGCATATACCGCCAGACATGCCTCGTAGGTCACGCCGTTCATGGCGTGCATGCCCACCTCGCCCTCGCTCATGACTTCCATATAGAATCCTTCCGCCGGATGGCCGTCGCACTCGATGCGCTCGCCGTAGGTGTCGAGCGCCATCGGGCCGGTGGTGATATCCAGCACCACCTCGCTGTTGAACGAACGGCCGCAGGCTTTCGCCAGGATCCGCCGGATGGTCGCGGCGTCCCGCGCCGTGATGTCAATGCGCTTGATGCGCCAAAGCTGTTTAATCCAATCAAACATGGGAACCTCCTGAATGTTCATTTTTTCCACTGCGCTCAGGCCGTGGCCTTGCTGGGCTTGGCCGGCGTATGCTCGGCCACGTCGGCCCGCTTGGTCTCGTACCAGAAGTCGTCGCTCACCTTAAGGGACGCGTCCACCAGGGCCAGCTTCTCGGGCGACCAGGTCTTGAGTTCCTCCCGGTCCACCGTCTTCTTGATGCGGATGGCCCCGTCGAGCCCCAGCTTCTCCAGCTTCTCCAGGGTGCTCTTCTTCACCTGGACCTTGCTGCTCTTGCGGAAGCCCAGCACGCCGTGGTTCAGCTCCAGGCTCTTGCGCCCCCGGGGCAGGATCTCCTCCCGGTTCACCACGGCGAAGGCCTCCAGGGCCGCCTCCAGGTTGGCCACCCGGCTTTTCAGGGGCTCGATCTCCTCGGCCGCCGCCTGGGTGATGTTGCGGATCTCGATGTCGGCCGCGGCGCCGATGGCCTCCATCTGCAGCTCCAGGGTGGCGATCTCCAGTAGGGCCTGGTCCACTTCCTGGGTGGTGCGGAACACGTTCAGGTAGTCGGGTTTCTTGCGTCGGTTCTTGTTCATCACGCCACCTCCAGCATGAGCACCCGCTGGCGCAGGTTCTGCAGGTCGCGCTCCAGCAGGTCGATGCCCAGCAGCACCCTGTTTTGCTGGTTGGCGTCGCCGACGCGCACCAGCTCCTCCAGGGCGTCGGCGCGGCTCAGCATGTCCTCGATCTGCGAGACCATGATCTTCTTCTGGGTGTCCAGGTGCCCGCCGCGGCGGACCACTTCCGCCGCCGCCAGCAACGAGGCGTTGGTCATTCCGTTGCCCATATCGTCCTCCTTCATAGGTTTAAATTCTGTTTAAATGGACCGGTTCTCACACCCCGGGCAGGTCACATAGAGCCGCAGGGTCACCGGGTTGCCCGTGGCCTTCTTGCCGTAGCGCTTGGCCGCCCGGCAGTGCTGCCGGCATTCCACCACGCTGATCTCGCCCAGCACCGGGCAGCGCACCGTGGTGCGCGTGCCGTAGGTGCGCAGGATCTTCTCGGCCATGCGCGCCGTGTCGGCCGGGTACTTGTCGTTGAGGAGCAGGGAGACGGTGGTCTTGCTCACGCCCAGCTCGCTGCGCACCTGGTCGTAGCCTTTTTTGTCCACCTCCGCCCGCAGGATCTCGCGCCAGGTCATGACCCACCTCCCGGCTGGTCCCGCCGCTGCCGGGCCAGGGAGCGCGCCTTGCCCCGCTGCCGGCGCAGTTGCTCGATGACTTTTTCGGGATCGCCCAGGTGGTACTGGTCGTTGTTGGGGTCGTAGACCAGGTCCACCGTTTTGGCCACCGGGTGCAGGGGGCCGCTGTCGCGTACCAGGCGGTAGACGCCTGTCCGGCCCCGCACGCCCGTGCGCGCCATGCGCACCTTGCGGATGTAGCCCGTCCGCTGCAGGGCCACGATGTAGTCGCGCAGGTTCTTCGCGCCCACCTCGGCCACCTCGGCGATCTCGGCCGGGGTGAACTCGCCCGGCCACTTGCGGATCACCGTCCACATCCGCTCCCGGTCGCTGGTGACGGCCACCCGGTTGGGATGGAGGATTACTTCGTCCATTGGCCGACCTCCGTCATGGTCACCTGCTTCGCGCCGTTGGTGATGGCCAGCTTCTCAAGGCCCTTCATCACCACGATGGACTTGCGGAAGTTGCCGTCCGTCAGCCCGCGCACGTGGCGGATGACGTCATCGGCCAGCTTCACGCCGAGGAGGCCCTGGGCCGCCAGGCGGATGTCGTCGTCGGTGAGGCTGCGGAACTCCAGCACGTGGAGGAAGCGGTCATAGAGGGCGGCGAAACGGGCCAGCTTGCGGGCGATGCCGTCCATGCCGATCAGGATCATCGGTGCGCTGCCCTGGCATTCGTCGTATAGATCACGGATGGTTTCCAGCACGTCCGGCGCGATCTGGTCCGTCTCGTCGATGAGGATGAGGCGCGGATTGAGCAGCAGGCTCGCCGAAATGTCACTGAAGAGTGTCTGAATCCGCCGGGTGGGAGTCAGGACCAGTTCGATGGCCAGCTCTTCCAGCATCCACATGGCCGTCCATTTCCGCTTGGCCCGCAGGTAGACCGTTTTTCCATTGTTTTGGGCGGTGTACCAGAGGGCCGTGCGCGTCTTGCCCAGGCCCCGCTTGCCGTAGACCAGGCCCATGCCCGGCACGCCGGCCGTGACCTCCATCAGGTCCTTCGCCACCTGGGCGAAGGCCTGCACATTCCCGGTCTTCACAAAGACCCCTTTGTCTCTCGTCATACATGCCTCCTGAAGATGAAATCGTGTTATTCATTGATACAGACATTTTTGTAGTCGTCGTATTCCTGCCGGAACCAGGCCACCCACTCCTCCTCCGCGTGCGTCAGGCGGTAGCCCCGCTTGCGGGCGTTCATCAGCCAGTCGTAGCGCGTATAGGCCGAGGTGAAGTAGGCCGGCCGGGTAGCCATGAACTCGGCCACATTGTCTTTCTCCTCCGCCGGCTCGGCCGGTTCCACTTCCCCGGTCTCCTCCGGCTCCTCTGTTCCTGTCGCCGGCAGACTCTGCAGGAAGGCGGCCAGCTCGGGCAGGCGCTGGGCCCGCGCCTCGAAGCGTTCGGCCAGCTCGGCCTGGCCGGGCGTGTCCAGCGTGTAGAGATCCTCGTCCGACCGGGGCGGCAGGTGGAGGGTTTCCAGGAAGGCCAGACCCTCCTCCAGCTGGCCGCCGATGGCCTGGCGGGTGATCTGGGCCTGCTTTCGCTGCAGGCGGATCTTCTGCTTAACCGTCTCGTAGTCCGCCGTGCCCTTGGCCATGGGCCGCTCCGCCTCGTCCGGCTCGGCCATGCCCAGGTAGTGCCCCTCGGGGCTGAACACGAAGGCGTAGCCCAGGTTGGTGAGGGTGAAGCGGGCCGTCACCCGGCCGCGGACGTGGAGCAGCTCGGGCAGCAGGTACTGGATCCCGAACAGGGTGAACTGGCAGTTGCTGACGGTGACCTCTTTTTCGAGGAGCATCTCCTCGGCCAGGCGGGCCGGCTCCACGCCGGGCCCCCGGCCGGCCTTGAACACCTCGGCCGGCGTCTGGCCGTCCAGCCCCGCATGGGGCCGCCGGGCGTATTCCATGAACCAGTCCGCCACCAGGCGGTTGGCCTCCTCCACCGTCAGCACCGTCTCCGTCGGGTAGAGGGCCCGCAGGCGGTGCTCGTTCCGTTTCATGAGCCAGGTCTTGTCGCTTGTGTCCCGCCCGGTGTAGGCCGGCATGCGCCGCTCCCATTCGTTCATGGTGCCGAAGAAGCGCTCCACCGGTTTCGAGCGGGCGTTGTAGGGCCAGGCGAAGTGGGCGATGATGCCCAGCCGGGCGTAGAGGCCGTTGATGCCGGCCTGCTCCAGGTCGGCCGTCCGCAGATCGCCGGTGAAGATCCGCGCTTTGAAGGCCTTGCCGTTGTCCAGGATCACCGTGCCCGGCAGCTTGCCCAGGGTGAGGATGGCATTGTAGAGGGCGCTGTGGATGCACTGGAGGGACTCGGTGGGCATGATCTCCCACCCCAGGGGCATGCGCGAGCGCAGGTCGTAGAACATGACCATGGTCATGCGCTTCGGCTTGCCGGTGTAGGGGTTGAGGATGTTCAGGTTCAGGGTGTGCCCGTCGGCCACGATGACCTCGCCCACGTCCAGGCTGTTCAGGTCGCGGGTGATGTAGTAGTTGCACTTGTCGTTGAAGGCCTTCTCCCCTTCGCGGGCCATGACCCAGACGCCGTGGTTGCGGTCGCGGAAGCGCTGGCACCAGCGCATGTAGGTGCGCAGCGAGGGCGCCGGCCGCCCCAGGCGGCGCATGGTCTCGGCCACCCGGCGGGCGGCGTCCACCAGCGTCGGCCGGTTGGGGTGGAGCAGGATCACCAGCAGGAGCTTCTTCTCCTCGTCGCTGATGGACAGGCGGCCCTTGTTGTGGGGGCGGCGGTAGCCGCAGATGGCCGGCCAGCCGTCCCGGGTGTAGCGCTGGGCCCAGGCATATAAGGTCTGGAGGGTGGGCACCGGGCCCACCGTCGAGCGGATCCGCCGCATGATGCGGCCGGCGTTGTAGTCGTTGAGCCATTGCTGCAGGTGGATGGTGACCTGGAGATTGGGCGTCCGCTTGGCGTAGGTGCGCTCGGCCAGGAAGGTCTCCACCAGGTCCGCCCGGGCCAGGCCCAGCTCCCGGTAGCGGGCCGGGATCTCGGCCGGGGCCGGCGGCGGGGCGGGTCGCCGCGCCGGGAGTGTCGCCTCCCCCGGCGCCGGCGCGGGTGTGGAAGATGACAGAGCAGGTGTCTGGGTGGGATTGTCTTTATAAAGGATAGAAGCCCGGATGTCGGGATTGGGCAGATTCTCGATGTCGTACAGCCGGCGCTTGCCACCGCGGACGGGAATTTCGGAATAGGGCCAGTTCTCTTTTTTGGCTCTCATTTCCACGGCTCGTTTACTGACATTCAAGATAGAAGAGATTTCATTCGTGTTGAGTTTCATAAGAGAGCCCCCCGCTCCAGCTCGTCGATCCTCTCAATGACCGCATCGATAAGGCTGGCCGCTGCCCGAAGCTCATGACGCAAGATCTGGAAGTGTTGAGTTATGGGGTTTCGACTGCGTAGGATTGCGCCCTGGATGTCGGTGTTGGGCAGCCGCTCGATGAGATAGAGCCGCTTGGTGCCCGTCTGGCCGGGTGAGGGGATCTCCTCGTAGGGCCAGCCTTCCTTGTTGGCGCGGCGCTCCACCGTGCGGCGGGTGACCTGGATGATGTCGGCGATTTCCTGGGCGCTGAGTTTCATGGTCGGCTACTCCTCGTCGAACAGGCACATCTGGCCCGTGTTGTATTTGCGCTTCAGGCGGGAGTTCCGCCGCTTGAGATCCTCGATGGCTTTCTCGTTGCGCAGGATGTCAAAGAGCAGTTGCTCCTTTTCGGAGATGGCCACCAGGCCCATCTCCTGAAGGAGATAATCCAGCAGCTTGATATTGCCCACCGCCTGGCAGAAGGCGGCGGCGTACTCCAGGGGGAAGCGGTGCTGCTTTTTCGATTCCGCCGTCCAGGCGTTCAGCATGTTCACCGTGATCTCGTCGCCCGTGGCCTGGGTCATTCGCTCGGCGATCTGCTCCCGGCTGAGGCGGGACTGGGTGATGATGCCTGAGATAAATACCGGATAGTCCTTCATGGCCGTGTCTCCCCTGGGGCCGTCTAGCTGGCCTGGCGGAATTTGCCATCACCGAAGAGCCGGGTGTAGTCCAGCTCGAGCAGACGGCAGATGGCTTCCGCCACTCGGCGGCTGGTGCGCTCTCCTTGAATCACATAGGAAATGGTTTGCGGCGTGACGCCGATCTGGTCGGCCAGATCTTTTTGTGTGAGGTCCCGTTTGATCATCTCAATCCGGATCGGTTTTTGTCGCCAGTGCCTATTTTTTCTGGGTGTATTAGACATTGTTTTTTCTGCCCCTTTGTCTTATATTTGCTATATAGGGCTGATACGTTCAGCCGTTAATAGCCATTATACGTAAAATTTTCAGTACGTCAAGATAAAATTACGCTTCGATCTAAAATTGTGGGTGTAGTTTCTCTGATACGTATAGCTGACTGAAAGAGAAAGACATAGAAAAGTGCGAAGTGCGAAATCAATCTAACTTCTAGCTTGCGCACTTACATAAAAAAGTGCGAATGGAGGATTCATGGAGATTAGTGAGCGAATTAAAGAATATCGTATCTCCCTTGGCCTTAATCAGAAAGATTTTGCAGAAAGACTCGGGATTAGCCCCTCAATGATTCAGAAGTATGAATATGGCAAGTCCAATCCCGGAAGCGATATTTTAGTTAAACTTAATCAGGTCTTTGGTGTAAATCTTCAATGGCTTCTCACTGGAAAAGGGTGGCCAGATGAACCAAGTCAACGCAGCTGGCCCAAAGAATCAGATGCATTAAAACGTTTGAAAATATTACGAGAGAGCCTTGAATTCAGCGCGGAAGACTTCGCTTCCAAGCTCGGCTTAGAGACCGAGGAGCTTCTATTGATTGAAAAGGGGGAGGGCAAGCTTACCGGGCCTTTGGTGAATTTGGTCTGCGCATTATTCGATGTTAATGTGGATTGGCTTCTCCGTGGCGCCGGTAAGATGTTTTTAGAACCACTTAAGCATGACGATTCGACTTTGAGAGAACATATCGCTATTCCTTTGTTGACAAATGCCGGGGCCGCCACAGCCGGCATTACTGAGGATGCCATCGACGAAAAAAACTTTTATGCATTCCGGAAGGGATTCATCCGGCATGTGGCCGGTGGCCTGGATGAGGAATGCACCAAGTGGCTGTTCCTGGTGCGGATCAAGGGCGATTCCATGGTGCCCACCCTCCAGGAGGACGAGGTCGCCCTGGTCAACGCCAATCCCCACACCCCGTTCCGCCAGGGTGCCATCTACCTGATCCGGGACCAATTAGACATGTCCACCCTGGCCAAGCGCCTCTATATTCTCGAAGGAAAGATCGCGCTCCATTCTGACAACACCAAGTATCCCCCCGTCGTCATTCCCATCGACGAGCACAACACTCCCGAGCGCCTCATCATCGGCCGCATCCGCTGGTCCAGCCGACTCTTCGATTGATCACAAAGCTGATTTTTCAGCCGCCATCCCCTTGACAGCCGGCCCCGCCGGGACTATTATATAATTGAGTCTTCCCCCTAAAAATGATCCGGGCGGCCACCCCCCTTAGCTGCCCGGATTTCTTGTGAGTCAGTGTTCGAAATAGCCTTCGGCAACCGATTCTGCTAACAAAGTCGAAACCACGTGATTTGCGTCACATTTTTCCCCGTGATCCAGGGAGTAATCTGGGAAACAGTAAACAATCGCTGCAGCACTATGTTATTATTTATAAATAATTTACATTAAGAAATGTTCTTCTTATCAACATGCTGCTGGATTGACCGCGCTGCTTCATGTCATCCAGCACTTGAGCATACATCATCGCCTGAAAAATGAATTGATTAGTCACGGCTCCATATCAATGGAGACATCCAGATGGGAGAATCAAACTCGGGCGCGGAAGGCGCTCTGCGGCGTATACCGGGAGGTGTCCGGTTTCCGGCCAAAATCCATGGCATTCACTTTTATTGTTTTATCACCACGCATGCCTTGATGCTGTTGCCGGGTGACCCCCGCCCGGTGCAGAAATTCGTTGATAATCAGGCATTAATCCGAAGGATCACAGCGAAAAAAGTATCCAAACTCATCGCCCCCCTCTCGGAAGACACGCTGATCTGTATTCTGCCGGAAGACGTACAGGAGGAGCTGTTGTAAAACAAGCCCAGGGAATGACTTAAATCAGTGGTGAATGTTAAATTCCTAGCGTAGAAAGTTGTTTGAAAATATTTGTTACATCAGCTGTGAGCGCCTGGAAACTGTTTTCGGATTGCATATTGAGTGGATTGTACATCCGACCTCTTTGCCGTTCGGACAGTCTCTCCCCTGAGGGCTGTCCGGATTTCTTTGATCATTTGCGACTTCGATCCCCTTGACATCCGGATCCGGATTCATTTAAGATGAATTCGAATAAGCCCAAAACATATTGGTCCGGACAGCCGCCTGAAGGCTGTCCGGATTTCCTGGTAGGTTTTTGGGGACCAGGCGCAAACACTCGCCTTCATCGTTGCAAATCTAGGAAATTCGAGCGGAGGACTTTATGAACGTACCTCTCTTTGGTGACGCCTATTCACCACATTACATGTTGACCGGGATCCGGTTCCAGGTCGCCTATGATGGGATGAAGCTGACCTGTTTCATCACCATCAACGCCCTGGCTCTCCTGCCTGGCGCCAGGGACGGCGGCGGCCGGGTGGCCTTCGAACAGAACCGCGATCTCATCCACCAGGCGGCCACACGCCTTATAACCACGGCCCAGTACCCCCTCTCCGAAAAGACCCTCATCTACATCGGGCCCAAGGACCTGGAAAGTATGATTCCTACAATTGAATTTTAAGGAGTTAATAATATGAGTTCCTCAAAAAGAAAGAATAATGAAAAGATGACCACTTGCGTCAAGTGTGAATCTACGTTCTCAATAACAAAAAAGGAATGTCCTGAGTGTGGGAGGGAAAATCCAGAATACCCTCCTAATATTGGACTCAGGGTCTTCTTCGTATGTCTTGCGATGATTGCATTATTAGTAATCTATGCCTTTATTTTAAAAGATATAAAGCTAGAAGGGCTTTCAGATTCAGGACAATTTGGCGATATGTTCGGAGGTGCTACGGCATTATTCTCAGGTCTGGCTTTTGTAGGAATTATTTGGGCGATTTACCTGCAAAAAAAGGAACTCGGCTGCCAGAGAGCAGAACTGGAATTGACTCGAAAAGAAATGAAAGGTCAGAAGGATCAGCTTGAACGTCAAGCGAAAATATTTGAGCAACAAACGTTTGAATCCACATTTTTTCAACTATTAAAGGCATTTAATGAATGCATTAATAACTATACATATACCTCTACTCTTAGAGGAGAAATTATTACGGGCAGAGATCTTTTGAGAAAACACAGTAGAATATTAGATTCCACCATCCGGGAGTCCACCCCTGATACTTCCCGGGATTTAGAACATACGAGATTGTTAGTACAACAGACATGTTTAAAATATCCTGAGGGGCGCAAATTTGATTTTATTGCTTTCACAACAATGTCGTATCGGATATTGGTATTCATCGACTCAGCACGAAGCCTAGACAAATCAATATATTTAGAAGTGTTTAAAGCACTTATTCCTAATGACTTTTATGTCATTATTTTCTATGAAGCGTTATCGGGAAGAATTTCCGGATTGAAAGAGATTTGTGAACGATTTCATTTCTTCAAGGATCTTCAAGAACACCTGCTATCTAGGCCATATATCAAGCAATGCTTCGACGGATCAGCGTTCGGAGAATGAACTATTGCTATAAAGAAGAGATCAAGACTTTTTCAGTACACGACATACTTACAAAAACACCATTGCTAAAATTCGGTTTTGGCGTGTCATTCTCCTGACATTCCATCGCCGTTTCCGCCGAATTCAGTGACAGCCTTCTTTATCTGTCTTCCTGATATAACCTATTGATTCATATGGTTTAGCGTTATTTCGAATTCAGCCTCTACCGATTCTTTCCTGGTATGTCCCCCCATAACCGGACGATGGTTTCGACCATTGCAGCCCACCCCTAATTGACATACTTTCGTGACAGAGCCTGGCACCATCCAACCGAGCGGGCGAACGGGCGACGGAGCGAATCGGCACCGAAAGACCGGACGATGGTTTCGACCAGGGCAGCCCACCCCTAATTGACATACTTTCGTGACAGAGCCTGGCACCACTTCCTGTACTGGTAACGCTCTCTGGATCTGTCATCTGTCACCTTATACCTATCCCCACCTTTCGGTTGACTAGAATACATTCAAAATGTAATATTATAACCTTTTTGAATTCGCTCGCGCCAAAGCACCGACCATGAGGAGAAATTCATGACACAACGCGTTTTAATCATTGATGATGAAGCGGAAATCAGGCGCAACCTGACCTTCGGCCTCATGCAGGAAGGGTTCGAGGTCACCGCCTGCCCCAACGGGCTGTCGGCTATCCACGAGCTGACCGAATCACGGGAGAAGGGTCTGGGTTACGACTACCTGGTTACGGACATCTTCATGCCCGACATCGACGGCCTGAAAATACTCAAGGTCATCAAGCAGAAATTCCCCGATCTGCCAGTGCTGGTCATCACCGGCTTCGGCGACGAGGAGCTCAGGCAGACCGCCCTGTCCGAAAAGAACACCGGATTTCTGGAAAAACCGTTCGAGATCGAGGACCTGGTGGCGGCTCTGCACGAGCTGGCGCCGGGCGTCACCACCCTTGGCCCCGCCGAAGAAGCGGCCCCGCCGGCCGGTGAAGCCGTACGTGAATCGGTCAGCGCCTACCTGACCATCCGCATCCAGGACACGGCCCGCAGCCGTGAAATTTTTAACGAGCTGCGGGCCATGGAGCACGTGGTTTCCTGCGACGCCGTGCGCGGCGACATGGACATCATCATCTTCGCCCAGGCCGGCTCGGTAGAGAAAATCCGGGACCTGTTCGATCAGGTGCGCCAGGTGACAGGGGTGGAGGTGCTGTCCAAATCGCCAGTGGAGCGACCCAAACTGGACCGCGACGTAAAAGGCTTCATCGACAGCTACAAGCAGGCCGTCAAGGAAAAAGCCGGCACCGAATCGGAAGAGACGGAATCGCCCACCACCAGCTACATTATCGTGGACATCGACCCCGACGCCATCCAGGACATCTTCATGCGGGTTTTTTTCATCGACGAGCTGATTTTTTGCGACGTCGTCGACAACGGCACCAAGCTGGTGGGCATGATCACCACCGCGGGGGCCATGGGACGCACGCCGCGGATCATCGAAAAACTGAACCAGGTGGACGGTGTGCTGCGGGTCCGCGAGGCCCAGATCATCCGCATGGCGGAGGAATGAGGCATCCGGTCCCGGCCGCCGCTGACCGGCGGGAATTTAACATCAATTTTATCATGAGGTTATTATGGCAGATCAGCATGATGCAGATTTCACCTTTCGCCTGTGGCGCTACGACGGCGAACCGGGTGAGCTCATTCCCCTGCTCCAGTCGGCGCAGGAACACTTCGGCTACATCCCGCGCCGCGCCATCAAATACATTTCCGGCGTGACCAACGTCCCGGAATCCACCATTTATGGCGTGATCACCTTTTACAGCCAGTTTCGGCTGCAGCCTATGGGCAAGCACGTCATCCGCATCTGCGCCGGGACGGCCTGCCATGTGGCCGGCGCCACCACCCTCATCGAGGCGGTGCAGGACGAGCTGGGCATCGAGGTGGGCGGCACCACCGAGGACGGGATCTTCACCCTGTTTACCGTGGCCTGCCTGGGCTGCTGCTCCCTGGCGCCGGTGATGATGGTGGACGACGAGACCCACGGCCGGCTCTCCGCAGCCACGGTCCGCAAGATCCTGCGCGGCGTCCGGCGACAGGCGGCCAAGCAGGCCGTGCCGGAAACGGCCTGAGGGCCGCGCCGGTACCCGGAAGGTACGCCGTGAAGAAAACGAGCAAACAACAAATGGAGATACAGCATGTCTAAGATTTATGTGGGGATGGGCACCTGCGGGCTATCCGCCGGCGCCCGTGACACCTATGACACCTTGAAGAAGCTGATGGGTGAGACCCCGGCCACAGCCGAACTTCACATCACCGGCTGCATCGGCATGTGCTACCGGGAACCGCTGGTGGAGATCCGCGACAACGGATCCCGCGTCATTTACGGCGAAGTGACGCCGGAGCGGGCCGAGGAAATCTACCAGCGTCATGTGCAGAACCGGGAGATCATCGACGAATACGTGGTGCTGCGCGAAGAGACGGCCGGGGAGAAGACCGGCTCCGAGACGGAGTTTATCACTCCCCAGGAACGGATCGTGCTGCGCAACTGTGGCACCATCGACCCCGAATCCATCGCCGACTATGAGGCGGCGGGCGGCTACCAGGGTCTCCGCCGGGCACTGCTGGAGATGAAACCGGCCGAGATCATCACTGAAGTCAAGGAATCGGGACTCCGTGGGCGAGGCGGTGCCGGCTTCCCCACCGGCCTGAAATGGTCCTTCGCCGCCGGCAATCAGAGTGACCGGAAATTCGTCGTCTGCAACGCCGACGAAGGCGATCCGGGGGCCTTCATGGACCGTTCGGTTCTGGAGGGCGACCCCCATGCCGTTCTGGAAGGCATGATCATCTGCGGCCGGGCCATCGGCGCCGATTTCGGCTATATTTACTGCCGGGCCGAGTACCCCCTGGCCATCAAGCGGCTGAACATCGCCATCGCCTCGGCCCGGGAAAAGGGGTACCTGGGGAAGAAGATCCTGGGGACCGATTTCAGTTTCGACGTGAAAATCAAACAGGGCGCCGGCGCGTTCGTGTGCGGCGAGGAAACGGCCCTGTTCGCCTCCATCGAGGGCGAGCGGGGCATGCCGCGCATCCGCCCGCCCTTCCCCGCTGAAAAGGGCCTGTGGCAGAAGCCCACCAACAACAACAACGTGGAAACCTACGCCAACATCCCCTGGATCATGACCCACGGCGCCAAGGCCTATGCCGCCTTCGGCACCGAAAAGAGTCGCGGGACCAAGGTGTTCGCCCTGGCCGGCAAAGTCAACCACGGCGGCCTGGCCGAAGTGCCCATGGGCATGAGCATCCGCGACCTGGTCTTCAAGGTGGGTGGCGGCATCAAGAACAACAAGCGTTTCAAGGCCGTCCAGATGGGCGGCCCCTCGGGCGGCTGCATCCCCGAGCACCTGGCCGACACGCCGGTGGATTTCGAGAACATCCCCCAGACGGGTGCCATCATGGGCTCGGGCGGCATGGTGGTCATGGACGAAACCACATGCATGGTGGATATCGCCCGTTTCTTCCTGGATTTCACCCAGGCCGAGTCGTGCGGCAAGTGCACTTTCTGCCGGGTCGGCACCCTGCGCATGCTGGAGATCCTGGAGCGCATCACCCGCGGCGAGGGCGTCCCGGAGGATATCGAGACCCTGCGCCAGCTGTCGGTGCAGATCAAGGAGTCCAGCCTCTGCGGCCTCGGCCAGACGGCCCCCAACCCTGTCCTCACCACCCTGAAATACTTTCTGGACGAATACCGGGCTCACATCGAGGACAAGAAATGCCCAGCCAAGAGCTGCGGGGCGCTGGTGGACTACGTCATCGACCCTGAAAAGTGCGTCGGCTGCACCCTGTGCGCCAAGAACTGCCCGGTGGACGCCATCAGCGGGCAGCCCAAGCAGTTGCATGTCATCGACCAAGGCAAATGCGTGAAGTGCGGCAAATGCATCTCCAGCTGCAACTTCGACGCCGTGTATAAAGACTGAGGAGCGTTTTAATGGAAACGATCACCATAGAAATCAACGGCAAGACCATTACGACCGAACCCGGCCAGACCATCCTGGAGGTGGTCCGCCGCCACGACCTGGACCATATCCCGACGCTCTGTCATTCCGAGGAGCTGGAGCCCTACGGCTCCTGTTTCGTCTGCGTGGTGGAAGTGGAAGGCCGGGCCAACCTGGTGCCGTCGTGCGCCACGCGCATCGCGCCGGGCATGAAGATCCAGACCCGCTCCGAACGCGTCGTGACGGCCCGCAAGACTGCCCTGGAACTGCTGGTGTCCAACCACTACGCCGACTGCGTCTCCCCCTGCCTGCTGGGCTGCCCGGCCAACGTGGACGCCCAGGGCTACATCGCCCTGGCGGCTATGGGCCAGTATCGCCAGGCCATCGACCTGATCCGGGAGACCAACCCCCTGCCCGCCGTGTGCGGCCGGGTGTGCGTGCGCCGCTGCGAGGACGTGTGCCGTCGCCTGGACGTGGATTCTTCCGTGGCCATCAACTGGATCAAGCGGTACCTGAGCGACGTCCCCGGGGCCTACGAGGGCGCGCCCGAGCGGGAGCCCTCCCGCGGCAAGACTGTGGGCATCGTCGGTGCCGGACCGTCGGGCCTGACGGCCGCCTGGTTCCTCGGCCGCAAGGGCTATGACCCGATCATCTACGAAGCCATGAAGCATCCCGGCGGCATGCTGCGTTACGGCATCCCCGAGTACCGCCTGCCCAAGGATATGCTGGACAAGGAAATCGCCTATATCTGCAAGGCCGGCGCCAAGATCGAGACCGACGTGCGCATCGGCCGGGACACCACCCTGGACGAGTTGCTCAAGAAACACGACGCCGTGTTCATCGCCGCCGGCGCCATGGGCAGCAGCCCCATGCGCATCGAGGGCGAATTCGAAACGGACGGTGTGGTGCCCGGCGCCGAATTCCTCATCGAGAAGGCCGAGGATCAGTCGCCCGTGGAGGGCACGGTGGTGGTGGTGGGCGGCGGGAACACCGCCATGGACGTGGCCCGTACCTCCTGGCGGCTTGGCGCCGACAAGGTCATCATCCTCTACCGGCGCACCAAGGCCGAAATGCCGGCCGACCAGATGGAAATCGAGGACGCCCTGCGGGAGGGGATCGAGATCATGGAACTGGCGGCGCCCATCGCCATCGTCAAGGAAGAGAACCGCATCAAGGCGCTGCGCTGCATCCGCATGAAGCTGGGTGAGCCCGACAAGTCGGGCCGGCGGCGGCCCGTCCCCCAGGAAGGCTCCGAATTCGAACTGCCGTGCGATATCGCCATCCCGGCCATCGGGCAAAAGACCGTCATCGAGGATCTGATGGCCAGCACGGAGACCAAGCCGGAAATGACCCGCTGGGATACGGTGGTCATCAACACCAGGACCATGCGTACCAACGTCGAAGGCCTTTTCGCCGGCGGCGATGTGGCCGACGACGGCCCCACCGTGGCCATCGATGCCATCCGTGACGGGCAACGTGCGGCCAGAGCCATCCACGCCTACCTGGCCGGCGAGGAACTGCCCCGGGAAAAATTCATCGTCCGCAAGGACTTCTGGGCCAAGCCGGGCAAGACCGAGCTGGGCGAGGTGCCCGAAAGCCCGCGCCATCATCTGCAGGAGCTGGAGATCGAGGAGCGGGCCGGCAACTTCCGCGAGGTGGCCACCGGTTTCGAACACGAGGACATGGTCCACGAGGCGGAACGATGCCTGTCCTGCGGCTGCGTGAAGTTTTCCGACTGCCGCCTGCAGGAGTATTCCGAGGAATACGGCATCGACGTCGAGCGGTTCAAGGGCTACATCCGCAAGCACAAGGTGGACGAGCGGCATCCCTACATTGTCTATGATCCCAACAAGTGTATCCTGTGCGCCAAGTGCATCCGCACCTGCGCCCGCATCCTGCCCATCGCCGCACTGGGCCTCATGAATCGGGGCTTCAGCACCGAGATGCGCCCGGCCATGAACGATCCGCTGGTCCAGACCAACTGCATCAGCTGCGGCAACTGCGTGGACAGCTGTCCCACCGGCGCATTGACTATCAAGTCCCCCTTCCCCGGCCGTTCCGACCTGCACGCCGAGACAGCGGCCGACCATTGCGGCATGTGCTCCCTGGGCTGCGCCCTGACGGTTCGCCGCATCAGCGACGACCGCTACACCATCGCCGGGTCGGGCGTACCGGGCGAATATCTCTGCCATTACGGGCGTTTCGGCACGGAACTGTTCATCCAGTCCCGCCGCCTGACGGTGCCCATGGAGCGCGACAAGAACCAGTGGAAGGATGTTTCCCTGACATACGCCAGCAAGCAGATCGTCAAGCGGCTCAGGGAGACCATCGACCGTCACGGTCCGGAATCCGTGGCCGTGTTCGTCTCCCCCGAGCTGACCAACGAGGAGATGTTCCTGGCCCAGCGCATCGCCCGGGAGGGCCTGGGTACCAACAACATCGGCTCGCTGACGGTGCTGGGCACCGGCACCGAGAGCGGTCCGCTGGATGAGTCGCTGGGCTTCACCCAATCCACGGCCGACCGTTCGGCCATCGGCCAGGCCGATCTCATCGTCTGCAACAACATGGACATGGAGAACGAGGTGCCGGTACTGAGCGTGGACGTGCTGCAGGCCATCCGCCGCGGCGCCCGTCTCATGGTCTGCAACAGCACCGCCACCCCGCATGAAAAGATCGCGTCCGTCAGCCTCGATCCCATGCGCGGTCGGGCGGCCCTCCTCTGGAACGGTGTGCTGCAGGTACTGCTGGACACCGGCTACTTCTCCCGGGATGAAGTCAAAAAACTGGACGGCGGCGAGGAATTCCTGGCCGATATGTTCGACTACAGTCCCGAGGCCACCATGAACTGGACCGGTGTCGAGGAGGCCAAGGTGCGGGCGGCGGCCGACGAGATCCGCAACGCCCGGCGCGTGGTCTTCCTGCATTGTCCAGACCGCACCCAGGACCTGGCGCCCGGCGACCTCAGAGTGCTGGCCAATTTCATCATCCTGCTGCGCGCCAGGGGCATCGACGCCCAGCTGATTCTGCCCAGCATCGCCGCCAACCGGGCCGGACTGGAGCTGGCCGGTGTCGATCCAGCCTTCGGCCCCGGTCGGGTTCCGGTGACCGACGGCCTGCCCGGCGCCCGCAGCCACGCCGAACTGCGCACCCTGCTGCGCGAGGGCCGGCTCCGGGGGGCGATCCTCATCGGCGAGGACGCCATCCGCGACGACCGGACGGCCTCCTACTTCCGCAACGTGGAGTTCCTGGCAGCCATGGACTGGGCCCAGACCGAGACTACCATGCTGGCCGACATCGCCCTGCCCGGATCCACCTACCTTGAAACGGCCGGTACCCGCTGCAATTTCGAGGGCCGCCTGATCCGCTTCAGCCAGGCCGTCCAGCCGCCAGCCGGCATTCCGGGCTGGCAAGTGCTGAAGCAGCTGGCCGGATTCTTCACCATCCCCGGCCTGGGCGAGACGGCCGACGCCATCACCCGGCAGCTGGAGGTGCAGGTGCGGCGCCAGCTGGATGGATGGCGCCCCTTCTACTGGAACACCGGCGAGGAACGGTCATGGGACGGCCGCGGCACCCTGCGCGTGGCCGATGTCAAAACCAAACCCGTACCCGTGCAGCCGGCGCTTACGCCGACGGACCACTACAAGCGCGAAATACTGGAGGTGGGCATCGAGCGCTTCCGGGTGCGGTAACACCGAAGGAGTGCGACTATCGTACTGAAGCAAGTCATTGGCATTTTTCTGGCGACGTTCGAGTTCGTGCTGTGCGTGAACGACGCCGAGGAAATCACAGTCATCAACGACCGGTTTTCCCAGGCCTGCCGCTGTGACATGGAGTCCCTGGTGGGCCGAAAGCTGGAACACCTCCTGAATCCGGTCCGCCTCGAGCAGTTCCGGCTGGCCATGAGCGAGGCGCAAACAGGATCCACCCGGACGGTTGCCTTCTCCGGCGACCGGGATCCCACATCCCTGATCCATCTCAAAACCACCCGCATCCAGCATGGCGGCCGGGATCTGTACCTGTTTTTCGGCGACCAGGTGGCCGGGCTGCGCACTACCGCCGAATGGGAAAAACAGGAGCGCATCAAGGAACTGGCCTGCCTGTACTCCGTATCCGACTGGATCGAAGTGTCGGACTCCATCCGCGAGTTCTTCCAGCACTTGCCTGAATATCTGGCACCCGGCATGCATTTTCCCGAGGACGTCAGGGTCTATTCCGTCTACCAGGGCACGGCCTACGGCGAGCCTATCGATCCCGACCGCTCCATCCGGACCCGACTGGTGGTCCGGGGTGAGGAGCGGGGCGAAATCCGGGTCGGCTACATCAACGACCGGCACGATTTCCTGGTGGAAGAGCAGAAGATGCTCAACGAGATCGGCCGCATCCTCAACCTGGCCCTGGAGCGCAAGGAGCTGTCGGAAAACGAGAAACTGATCCGGGAATTAAAGTGCCTGTACCAGGTGGCCGAGTGGATCGAGGTGTCCGAAACCATCACCGAATTTTTCACTCAATTGCCCAAGTATCTGGCACCCGGACTGGAGTATCCCGCCGACGCCCAGATATGGTCCACCTACCAGGGGCAGGATTACGGGCCGCGCATCGAATCGGAGAAAAGCATCGCCACCCGCCTGGTGGTTCGGGGCCACGAGCGGGGCCAGATCCGGGTGGCCTACCGCAATGACGCCCATGAATTCCTGGAAGAAGAGCAGAAAATGCTCAACGAAATCGGCCGTATTCTCAACCTGGCACTGGATCGAAAGGAGCTGTCGGAAACCCTGATGCAGCGGGAGGAGGAGCGGATGCGCCTGTCCGGGCGGGTGGAACAACTCGAGGACGAGATCCAGGAGCGTTCGCAGGAACTGGAAAAGCAACAGAAAAACCTCGAGGCCGTCAATACCTACTTCGACCGCATGAGTCGGGGCTGGGAAGAAGCCCAGAACCGCATGATGTCCATTTTCAAGGCGGTGCCCGACCGGATCGCCTTCATCGACAAGAACCGCAACGTCATCATGACCAACCAGGAAGGAGACAGCATCGGCGACAAGTGTTTCCGCACTTTCTTCAACCAGGACACCCCTTGCCGCGACTGCCGGCTGGCCAAGGTCATCCGCACCAAGGCGCCGGTGCGCACCGAGATCCGCGATGACGACGACTATTACGAAGTCCAGGCACTGCCCGTGTTCGACGACCAGGGCGAAGTGGGCTGGATCACGGAATTCTATCGCAACATCACCAAGGAAAAGAATTACGAGCAGCAGCTGCAGCAGGCCGACAAGCTGGCCTCCATCGGCCAGCTGGTGAGCGGCATCGGCCATGAAATCAACAATCCCAACCAGTTCATCCGCGGCAACATCAAGATCATCCAGCAGGCCCTCGAGGACATGTTGCCCATCGTGGACGAATACTACCAGAACCATCCAGACCTCAAGATCGCCCGCCTGAAATACGATTTCTTCCGGCAGCACATCATGGTCCTGGTCAATGACATGGCCCACGGCTCCAAGCGGATCAAGGACATCATCGAGGGGCTCAAGAGCTTCGCCCGCAAGGACGAAGGCGAGCTCATCGACGAGGTGGAGATCAACACCATCATCGACGCCGCCGCCCGGCTGGTTCACAACGAGGTGCACAAGCACGCCGACATCGAACTGGACCTGGCGCCTGATCTGCCGGTTTTCACGGGCAATGTCCAGAAAATCGAACAGGTTCTCATCAACCTGGTCATCAACGCCGCCCAGGCCATCCCCAAGGAACGCCGCGGCAGGATCATCGTCGCTACCCGGCGGGAGGACAACAACATCGTCATCACCGTCAGGGACAACGGCAAGGGGATGAGTGAGCGAACCCTCAAACAGATCTTCGATCCGTTTTTCACTACCCGGCGGGCCAAGGGCGGCACCGGACTGGGACTGCCCATCGTCCACCGTATCGTGGAGGAGCACAATGGCATGATCTCGGTGAACAGCAAGGTGGATGTCGGAACGACTTTTGCAGTGACGATCCCCATCAAGACGAAATCCGGCGGGGCGCCGGGTGACGAGCAGAAAGAGGAAACCCGGCCGGCCAAGGTGCCATCCGCTGGAGACCATCAATCCCCGGCCGATGCGGAACACCCTCTCGACGGGGAAGAGGGCGGCCGCCGCCCTGACGCGTAATAACCGGGCCGCCCGGGTATATGGAATCCAGCAACGTAAAGGGGCATAACACATGGTGCAGAAAATTCTTGTCGTTGATGATGATGTGGCCGTAACCAACTACCTCATGGTGTTCCTGATGCAGACCGAGAAGTGGGAACCCACCGTCATCAACGACTCGCGCAACATTCCCGAGTTGCTGCAGCGGGAGCACTTCGACGCCATCCTGCTGGACATCAACATGCCCGGCCTGAGCGGCATGGATATCCTGAAGATCATCCGGGAGAAAAAAATCGATACGCCGGTGGTGATCCTGACCGGATTCGCCGATGTGGATCTGGCGGTCCAGACCATGAAGCTGGGCGCCTTCGACTATCTGACCAAACCGGTGGAGGACGAACACCTGCTGGAGGTGCTGGGCAAGGCCATCCAGCACCGGACGGTCCACCGGACCATCACGACGCTGCCCAACGGCCTGAAAAAGGAGGACCTGGCCTACCGCGAGGCGTTCGACAAAATCCCCACCCGTGACCCGGCCATGATCCGGCTGTTTCACCAGGCGGAAAAAATGGCGGCCAGCGACCTCAGCATCTACATCTGGGGCGAGCGAGGCACGGAGAAGGAATACCTGGCCCGGGCCATCCATTCGGCCAGCGACTTCCGCGAAGGCCCGTTCGTGGCCGTCAACGTGGAAGCCCAGGATCCCGAGCGTTTTCCGGCCGATCTGTTCGGCCAGGCCCGCGACTGGAGCGGAACCCGTGAAACACGCAGCGGTTTCCTCGAGGAGGCGGCCGGCGGCACCCTGTTTCTGGACAAGATCGAAAAACTGACCATTCCCGTGCAGCTGCGCCTGCTGCGGGTGATCCAGGCCAAGGAATACTACCTCGAAAGCTCCTCCCAGATCCGGGACATCAACGTGCGCATCATCGTCGCCTCCCGTTACGACCTGACCAAGGACGCCTACAAGGACACTTTTTCGCGGGACCTGCTTTTCCACCTGATGGTCAACTACATCCAGATCCCGCCCCTGCGCGACCGCAAGGGCGATATCCCGCTCCTGGCGCACATGCTGCTGGAGCAGGAGCGACAGAAAACCGGCAAGCAGATCAATGATTTCGCCGAAGATTTCATGCACCTGCTCGTCGACTACCAATTCCCGGGCAATACCCAGGAGCTGCACGACATCGTGGCCGCCTCGGTGGTCAACGAGGAAACCAGCATCATCACCGTGGATTCCCTTTCCCCCTACATGCGCCGCAAACTGACCCGGCACGAAGAGGAGCCGGAACTGGCGTTCGCTCCCCGGCCGCTGGCGGATATGGTCCGCGAACACGTCAGCAAGACCGTAGACTACTTTGACGGGGACGAGGAACTGGCCGCCCGGGAACTGGGCATCTCGCCGGATGAACTGGATTCCATCCTCAAATAAGTCCGGCACCCTTTCAGCGCAGTGACCGGATCCGCACGTCGATCCCTTCATCTCCCTTGAGCAGCTGGACCAGTTTTTCGGGATCCGTTTGTCCGTAATGATACGGATAGAGATACTGGGGCCTGATCATCCGGGCGGCGGCGGCGGCCATTTCGGGAGTCATGGTATACGGCACGTTCATGGGCAGGAAGGCGATGTCGATATTCTCCAGGTCCGCCATCTCCGGGATGTTTTCCGTATCGCCGGCGATGTACACCCGAACGTCGCCAAACGTGCAGATATAGCCGTTCCCCTCCCCTTTGGGGTGATAAGGTTCGCCGTTGTCCCGCTGATGGACGATGTTGTAGGCCGGGACGGCTTCGATGCGGATGCCGTCCACGGTTCGTTCGTCGCCGTTTTGCATGATGATGCCGTTGTCCAGCCTCTCGGCACAGGCGGCCGTGAGCACCAGCCGGCTCTGCGGCTGACGGATAAGCCCCAGGGCGGTCTCGTCCAGGTGGTCACCGTGGTGATGGGTCAACAGGATCAGGTCCGCTCCGGGCAAACGGCCATAATCCGTCAGGCGGCTGTACGGATCCACGTGGATGATTTTTCCGCCGAACTCCAACATCAGCGAGCCGTGACCGATGAAGGTTATGGCCAGTGGACCCGCCGATGTGTCGAACACGTCCCGCTGAAAATTGCTTTCCCCGGCCGGCGGTGCACCGGCTGCCACCAGACACAGAGCGATAAGGGCAAGATAGTGCATGAGACCTCCTGACGCGGCGAGTTGCGGGCGGCCTTCCGCCCGGCCGGTAATGCCGGTGAAGAGAATTTGCCCCGCGATATCCCGCGTGCTGACATCATACGCCAACCGGTTGTCCCGACGCAAGCCACCTTCTGCAATCGGTCAACGGCAACATTTTCGTGACAGAGCCTGGCACCGTTATGGTCGACCCGGCGAGGGGGCGAATCGGCGACCCGATGACTGAAGGATCGTTTCGACCGCCCTGCCCCGGCTTCGATTGACATATTTTTGTGACAGAGCCTGGCACCGTTTTCCATTGCAGAACCGGCGAGGGGGCGAATCGGCGACCCGATGACTGAAGGATCGTTTCGACCGCCCTGCCCCGGCTTCGATTGACATATTTTTGTGACAGAGCCTGGCACCATGTTCATGGCTGCAGGCGAGATTTTCTCTCATTCTCCTCCTTAGAGCCTTCATCTTTAAGCTTTTATCCTTCAGCCTTTATCCTTCTTGCTCTGCCTGACACCTGCCACCTGATACCTGAAACCTTTCCGTGACAGAGCCTGGCACCATATTCCCATATGCTACCCGGCGGATAGTCCGCCCCATTGATCCGGATACCTTTTCGCCTTACACCGAACCGTCTTCAGCACGCTTGACAAGTGCCCGCTCACACGGGTAAAGTGAGGTTTTTTGCATAACGTAAGGAGTTTGAATGGACATTCGAGGCATGGTATTCGATCTGGACGGCACGTTGGTGGATTCCCTGGAAGATATCGCCACCAACCTCAATGCCGCCCTGACGGCCTTTGGGCTGGACACACTGCGACCGGAGTGGGTCCGCCGCAACCTGGGCCACGGCGCCCGCTATCTGACCCTGCAGGCCCTGGCGGCCCAGGGTCGGGACGACCTCGGCGAAGCGGTGGTCACGGAATTCATCCGCACCTACAACGAGCACCCGGTAGGCACCACCGTCCCCTACCCCGGCGTCCGGCGACTGCTGGAGCGGTTCCGCGACCAGGGAATCATCATGGCCGTCAGCAGCAACAAACCTGCCAGTATCACCACCCAGGTCATCGACATTCTGAATCTGGCCCCCTTCTTCCGCCATGTCTGGGGCGGCGATTCATTCGCCGAAAAAAAACCGTCGCCCCTGGCCCTGCAGCATTTTGTGGCCCAGCATGCGCTCGATCCCGTGGCAGTGATGATGGTGGGGGATTCCCGGGCCGACGTGCAGGCCGCACAGCGCGCCGGTGTTTGCAGCTGCTTCGTTCACAATGGCTATGGCGCCCTGGATCCCGGCGATCCGCCGCCCGATTTCGCCATCGACGCCTTCACCGGCCTGGAAGCCATCGTGCCGCCGGCCGGATCCTCCTGCCCGCGCTGAGGATTGTCCCGCCGGTCACCGCGACGCCCCACGCCCGCGCCGGCCGCTGAACCTTGCTTTCCTGAAAAACCACCGGAATGGTCAGTCTCCGGGTTCGGCCGGCGGCGGTGAAGCCGTACCATTCCCGACAAACGAGTCCCAGCCGAAGGTCGCAAACAGCGGGCGCATTTCCGCCGGCAGGGGGGCCCGGATGCGCAGGCTCTCGCCGCTGTAAGGATGGGGGAACAGAATGGCCACGGCCGTCAGCAACAGGCGGTGCAGCCCGTAGCGCTGCCGGAAAAAGATGTTGTGCCGGGAATCGCCGTACGTGGTATCGCCGATGATGGGGTGAGCAATATGACGAAAATGGCGCCGCAACTGGTGCCGACGCCCGGTGAGGGGGGTGGCCTCGGCCAGAGAATAGCGGGCCGTGGCGAACTCGCCCACCTCTTCCGCCACCTCGGCCTGGGCCAGACAGCGATACCGGGTCTCGGCGTCGCGCGTCCGGGTGCGGGAGCGGTTCTGCAGCGCATGCTCGATGTGTCCCTCATCGGGCAGAAAACCCCGCACCACAGCCCAGTAAGTCTTGTCCACAGAGCGCTCGCGGAAAATCTCGCTCATGCGAGCCATGGTGGACTGGTCCAGGGCAAAGACCTGCACCCCGGACGTGGCCCGGTCCAGGCGATGGACCGGCCAGACATAGCCGCCCAGCTGGTCGCGCAGCATTTCCAGGCAGGTGCGCTCGCCCGGCGAGAGATCGGTGGGATGCACGTGAACGCCCGAGGGCTTGTCCACCACGGCCAGCCATTCGTCCCGGTACAGTATGTCGAGGGATGGATTCATGATGTCCCCGCCAGCGGCCGGTGCGGATCTGCGGCCTAAGCGACGGTTCTCACTGCCGTCTTTCCACTTCCCGGCCCGGGAATGCCGCCTCTTCCCGCAGCCAGATGGTGGGATGCCAGACCTCCCGCGGCGCCTCCCCCTCCTCGGGAAAGAGCACCACGATCCAGCGCACCCGGTCGTCCCGCCACTGGTCTTCCTGAAACAGCCACAGCCGCACAAAACGGGCGATGGTCTTCCGACCCTCCTCACGGACCAGCTGCAGATGGCGCGGGTCGGCGGCGTAACGATTCAGGGTACCGGTCATGGACTGTTCCAGCCGCGCCATCTGCTCCGTCACGTTGAAACGGAGCCAGCCGCTCTCGGCCCGCTTCTGCAGCTGATCCGTATGGATGGCCGGCGGCAGGCTGGGCTGGAGGGTCGGGGCATGGACGATGCAGACCTGGTCCGCCACACGGATCTGCCATTCGTCGTCCAGTCGAACATGATAGCGGTAGGTCACCGGCACCTTGATCTCCGTAAATGTTTCGCCCAGGGAAAGAAGATCCCACAGGATCCGCTTCTCGTCGGCCCGGCTGAACGTCTCGGTGACGGTCACGGTGGCCAGCTCCAGGTTGCCGGAGCCGGTGGACGTGATCTCCGGCAGGGAAGCCAGGAAGCGTTCGGTGATGTCGCCGCTGATGAATTTTCCGGCCACTTCACCCAGCTGCCGCCCGGTGTCGGCCACCCGGTCCCGGGTCTCCTCGAATACCTCGCGCGTGGTCTCCAGGGTCCAGATATAGGCGACGAGCGCCATGGCGCCCAGCAGTACCACGGCCAGCGGCCAGCGGAAGGAGTAGAGGATCCGGAAGGTGCTGTTTGCCCGGGGCGGCCCGTTGGCGGCGGAAACCATGTGCGGCTGGGGACGGTCCGGTGCCTCCGCCGGGGGGCGGGATTCCGGAACGTCGGGTGGATGACGATGGTCGGTCATGGGCATCCCCTTCCTGCGGGAGGTGATCCAAAGAGACGGTCTTATGGTTGGATGCCGGAATCGCCCGGCTGTTTCCGCGCCGTCAGGACGATGTTGCCGGCATCCGCGGGATCGTAGGCGGCAAAATCGAGGCCACCGGACACTTGCCGGTGGGCGAAGCCGGCCCTCGCGGCCGCCTCGTCCACTTCGTTCCGGCGAAACGGGTAGAGGCGGGTGCTGGCCATGTTCCAGCGGGCCGTATCGCCCTCCCACGCCACCTTGAGCAGGTTGAAACCCAGGTGCGGATCCAGAAAGTCGTAGAAACGGATGAAGGTTTCGTCACCGCCACGGGTAATGGTGACGATCCGCTCCCTCTCGGCCAGCACGCGGTCATAATTGAGCAACTGGACGACAAGGACGCCGTGGGGTGCCAGCAAGCCGTGCACGTCGCCGAACAGACGGTGCAGCTCAGCCGGCCCGGTCAGGTGCGGCACGGAATTGCCCAGGCAGAGCGCGAGCTCAAAACGGTGTCCGGCGAGGCGGTCCGCCAGCTGCAGCATGTCGGCGGCGATCCACTCCACCCGGACCGCCAGCCGGCGGGCGTTCTCCTGGGCCTGCCCGAGCATCGCCGGCGATATATCGGTGGCCGTAACGGCGCATCCCAGCCGGGCCAGGGCGATGGCGTTGATGCCCGTGCCGCAGGCGATGTCCAGCACGGTGTCGGCAGGATAGCGGGCCAGAATTCCCTCGAGCCGGGATTGTCGCGCCGCCAGCCTGTCGTCGAAACGGGTCATGCGGTCATAGTCGGCGGCAATCTCCTGGTAGAATTCGGCGCTATCCTTCATGCTCCTCCAGGAATCGTTCGGCGTCGATGGCCGCCATGCAGCCGGTGCCGGCGGCGGTGACCGCCTGGCGATACGACGGGTCCTGGGCGTCCCCGCAGGCAAACACCCCGGGGACATTGGTCCGGGAGCTCTTGCCCGGCGTCAGGATATAGCCAACATCGTTCATCTCCACCTGGCCGGTGAAGAGCTGCGTATTGGGCTGGTGACCGATGGCGATGAACACGCCTTCGCAGGCCTGTTCGGAAATTTCGTCGGTCCGGAGGTTCAGAATCTTAACCCCGCGGACCCCCGACTCCCGGTCTCCCAGGATCTCCGTCACAACGGAATCCCAGCAAAACGCGATTTTGGCATTGCGGAACGCCCGCTCCTGCATGATCTTGGAGGCGCGCAGTTCATCCCTGCGATGGATGACGGTGACCTTGCTGGCAAAGCGGGTCAGAAAGATGGCCTCTTCCATGGCCGTGTCGCCGCCGCCGACGATCACCACCTCTTTTTCCCGGAAAAAGAAACCGTCGCAGGTGGCGCAGGCCGAAACCCCGCTCCCCATCAGCCGCTTTTCCGACTCCAGCCCCAGCATCTTGGCCGAGGCGCCGGTGGCGATGATGAGGGTTTTGGCCAGGCTCACCTCTCCCTGGTCATCCTCCACCCGGAAGGGGCGCGCCGAGAGGTCCACCGACATTACGGTGCGCTGACGGCAATCAGCGCCAAACCGCTGCGCCTGCTTGCGAAACAGGTCCATCATCTCCGGCCCCATCACGCCCTCGGGAAAACCCGGGTAGTTTTCCACATCGGTGGTGATGGTCAGCTGGCCGCCCGGCTGAATTCCCTCGAAAACCACGGGTTGCAGATTGGCGCGGGCGGCGTAGATGGCCGCCGTCAGCCCGGCCGGGCCGGTCCCCACAATGATGACATTGTATGATGGTGCATCTGTCATGATGTTCGCTCCTTATGATCGTGTTCGTCCGGACGCGTGCTCAGGGGCGACGTAAAATATCGGAAATATAGTTGGCTGAAGGATTTTGCAGAGTGGCACGGCGATCCGGACCCGTGGAGATCAGGCTGATCTCCGTCTGGAGAAAGTTTTCGATAAAGCGGATATAGTGTACGGCCTCGGGCGGCAGCTGGTCGAAGGTGCGGATATGGCTGGTGGGCCCCGGCCAACACGGCAGATCGTGCCACACGGGTTCCACCCGCCCCAACGTTTCGGCCGACTGGGGTACGCCGTCCAGGGGGTGGCCGTCCAGCCGATAGCCCACGCAGACGCGCAGGGACGAGAGACCGTCCAGCACGTCGAGCTTGGTAATGATCAGCCCATGGAAACCGTTGATCCGGCATGAATACTGCATCTGGAAAAGGTCCAGCCAGCCGCAACGGCGTGGTCGGCCGGTACTGGCGCCGAACTCGGCACCCCGCTCCTGCAAATGCCGGCCGGTCTCGTCCTGGAGTTCGGTGGGGAAGGGGCCGCTGCCCACCCGGGTAGTATACGCTTTCATGATGCCGACGATCCGACCGATGAAATGCGGCGGCACGCCCAGCCCGGTCATGGCGCCACCGGCCGTGGCGCTGGAAGAGGTCACGAACGGATAGGTGCCGTGATCGATATCCAGCATGGTCCCCTGGGCACCTTCGGCCAGAATGCGCTTGCCTGCCGCTTGCCACTGATGAATCAACAGGGCGGTGTCGGCCACGAACGGCCGGATGAGGCGGCAGGCATCGTAGAACTCCGCCCATTCCTGGGCCGGGATTTGCTGCGCCAGGCCGTCCCCCCAAAACCAGCTCTTCTGGTCCCGGAAATGCTGGCAGCGGATGCGCAGGCTGTCCTCGTCACGAACGTCCCCGGCCCGGATGCCGCAGCGAAAGAACTTGTCGCTATAGGCGGGACCGATGCCGCGCAGGGTGGTGCCGATGGCATGGTGGCCACGGCCGTCCTCGTCCTTGCGCTCCACGGCGCGATGGTACGGCAGGATCAGATGGGCCCGGTCACTGATGAACAAACGCCCCGCCACCGAGATCCCGCGCTCGTGCAACAGGTCGATCTCCTTGACCAGGGCCACCGGATCCAGCACGACGCCGTTGCCGATGACACACAGTTTGTCCGGGCGCAGAATACCCGACGGTATCAGGTGCAGAACATATTTTTCATTGTCGATGAGGATGGTATGCCCGGCATTGTGGCCGCCCTGGTAACGGGCCACCACGTCGAAATGATCGGTGAATATGTCTACGAACTTCCCTTTGCCCTCATCCCCCCACTGGGAACCTACGATAAGCAGATTTTCCATGAGAACTTCCTTTGAAATGAGGGTTGACGGCCGCCGCCGTCACGATGCGCAGGCCGGCCCGCCCGGGAGGCCGGACGACTGGACGGCCGCCGGCCCGGGCACCAAACGGTTAGATATGCTTGTCGATCATGCGGGCGATGGTTTCCTTGGGGGAGGCGCCCACAATCTGTTCCACCACCTGACCGTTCTTGAAGAGCAGCAGGGTGGGGATGCCACGGATATTATATTTGCCGGCGATCTGGATGTTCTCGTCCACGTTCACCTTGCCGATGACTACACGGTCACCGTATTGCTCCGACAACGCCTCGAGAATGGGGACCACCATGCGACACGGCGCGCACCAGGGTGCCCAGAAATCGATCAAGACCACTTTTTCGGAATCCAAAACCTGCTGCTGGAAATTGGCCTCATTGATTTCGATCATCTTTGTCCTCCATGTGAAACAGCTTAAAATATAATGATTTATCTATTTGCCTGAACCAAAACGCAATTCTACTCAAAAAAAAATCGTATTGCAACTCATGATGCGAAAAAATGCGTGCGTGTCACCGCTCTCCGCAGGGCTCATGAATTGGATGCAATGTCGACCGGATGGATGCCGAATTCCGGCAGGTGAATCCACCCGCAACGGGCTCGGTCGGGCCATTGAAATGCTCTGTCGGCTGGGCTATACTGTGGCTGGGAGACGACATGGGCAAACGGCCACCGCCACGCAAGTCACTGGGCCAGCACTATCTGACCGACGCCAACATCCTGCACAAGATGGTGGATCTGGCCGGGTTGTCGCCGGGCGAACCGGTGCTGGAGATCGGCCCGGGCCCCGGTGACCTGACCCGGGTGCTGCTGGAGCGCGGCCACCCCGTGGCCGCCGTGGAAATCGACGAACGCTTCGTCGTGGACCTGCAGGCCAGATACGCCGGCCGGCCAGACCTGCACCTTTTCCGGGAGGACGCCGTCCAGGCGGACTTCGGGGCCATCCTGAACCAGGCCGGACTGCCCGTTCCCGTCACCGCCATCGGCAATTTCCCCTATCACGTGGGGACCCACCTGTTGCGCCGGCTGTTGCCGCGGGGGGACCTCTTCCGTGCCGTCTGCGCCCTGCTGCAGGAGGAAGTCGTTCGGCGTGTCATCGCCGCACCCGGCAACGGCGAATACGGCTACCTCAGCGTGTACTGCCGTTTTTTTGCCGAGATAACCGCCGGCTTTCGGGTCAAACCGGGGTCCTTCTTCCCCCCGCCCAAGGTTCGTTCCCAGACGGTCTGCCTGGCGTTGCGCCACCCGCTCCACCTGCCAGCGGATGAAATGCGGCCGTTTCTGGCGCTGGTATCGGCCGCCTTCACCCATCGCCGCAAAACCCTGCTGCGCAACCTGTGCGCCGCCGGTTTTCCGGAACAATGGGTCCGGCTGGTGCTGGCCGGGCTGGCGCTGCCGCCGGACGTGCGGGCCGAACAGATGGCGCTGCCTCTCTTTCTCGAACTGCATCGGGGACTGGCGCAACACCAGGCTGACCGGGCGGACAGCCACGGCGTCCCGCCGTGAGTCCGGCCGTGATTCTTCCGCCGGCTTCCGTAAAAAAATCAATTTCATCCGCCCCCGAACTTTGGTAAGATGAAGTGAAAATTATGCGGAAAAAGTGCTGATTCTGTGTTTCTTTGACTGCAGAAACACCTCGACGTCAGCCGGCGGGAGACACGGCACAGCGGGTGCCGGATGAGATGATCAACCAGTCCGGGTTATTGATGAAGCCATCCGAACGAACGACACAGATCATTCAGATCCTCGGGCGGAAGTATCCCGATCCCACCTGTGCACTGCAGCACCACAATCCCCTGCAGCTGCTGGTGGCGACCATCCTCTCGGCCCAGTGCACCGATGAGCGGGTCAACAAAGTGACGCCCCGCCTGTTTGCGCGCTTCCCGACGGCCGAAGCGCTGGCCGGGGCGGACCTGGCGGAACTGGAGGAGCTGATCCGTTCCACCGGCTTTTTCCGCAACAAGGCCCGGAACATCCGGGACTGTTGCCGTATGATCGTCGACGAGTTCGACGGCCGCGTCCCGGCCACCATGGCCCAACTGATCCGTCTGCCGGGCGTGGCCCGGAAAACGGCCAATGTCGTCCTGGGGGATGCCTTCGGCACGGCGGCGGGCATAGTGGTGGACACCCACGTGCGCCGCCTGTCCAACCGGCTGGGACTGACCACGGCCACCCAGCCCGACCGGATCGAGCAGGATCTGATGCAACTGGTGCCGCCATCCGCCTGGATCCCCTTCGCCCACTGGCTTATTTTTCATGGCCGTGAAACCTGCAAGGCGCGCAATCCCTTGTGCGCGCAGTGCGAACTCCTGAAAATCTGCCCCCGGATCGGCATGTCATGATCAAGAAAGACTACCCTTTCTGGTTTTTCATCATCCTGCTGCTGTTCGTTCTGTACCTGTTTTTCAACATCTTTCGCCCTTTTTTCCTGATCTTCATCTGGGCCGCCATCCTGGTCAGCACCAGCTATCCCATCCACCGCAAACTGCTGCGCTGGACCCGCGGCCGGAAGGGCCTGAGCGCCGCCCTGATGACCGTCGCCATCACCCTCATCATCATCCTGCCCATCGTGCTGATCATTTTGGTGGTGACCCAGGAATCCATCGACGCCTACCGTTCCATCTCCACCCGCATCAACACCATGGAGATCGGCTCGTGGGAACAGTTTTCCCAGCATGAAACCGTGCTGAAGATCAAGGAGTTCATTTCCCGGTATGTGGCGCTGGAGGACCTGGATCTCAAAAACACCGTGGTGGACGTTCTGCGTTATGTGAGCAGTTTTCTGGTCAGCCAGAGCCAGAATATTTTTTCCGGGGCGGCCCGGACCTTTTTCCAGTTCTTCCTGCTGCTGGTGGCCACCTACTATTTCTTTCGGGAAGGCGAGGACATTCTGCGCAATCTGCGGAAGCTGAGTCCGCTGGACGCCGCCCGGGAGGAGCGCGTCCTGGCCAAATTCACCGATGTGGTCAGCGCCACCCTGCTGGGAAATTTCGTGACGGCCACCGTCCAGGGCATTCTGGGCGGACTGGGGTTCCTGGTGGTGGGACTGCCCTCGCCGGTGCTGTGGGGCACGGTGATGGCCTTCATGGCCCTCGTGCCCATCGTGGGCGCCTTCCTGGTCTGGATCCCGGCCGTAGTGTACCTGCTGTATCTCGGCGCATACGGCAAGGCTATCTTTTTACTGGCCTGGGGCAGCATTATCGTCAGCCTGTCCGACAATGTCCTCCGCCCGATGGTCATCAAGGGCAAGGCCAATCTGCACCCGGTCATCATTTTTTTCAGCATCCTGGGAGGGCTGTCTTTCTTCGGCTTTTCCGGACTGATCCTGGGACCGCTCATCACCGCCCTGATGTTCGTGTTTTTCGAGATCTACCGGGAGGAATTCAAGGATTCACTGGCCGGGACCGGCAAACTCAACAAGCAGATGGTGGAGTCCATTCTGGCCAAGAAAAACACACTTTCGGATCGTGTCGATTAGGGAGTTGACAGCTGTCGCTTTATTTTTGGTACGGTTTTTTGTTAAGATAACGATGTAGTCAGCCTTTATTCATCCAAACCCCGTGGCGAGGTCAATGATGAAGATATGCCCGCAATGCAGCAAGGAATTCGGCGAGGAGTACAAGTTTTGCCCAGAAGATGGTACTCCGCTGGTCCAGATCGTCCGGACCCAGGACCCCCTGGTGGGCAAAACCGTCAATAACAAATATGAAATCATCAATCTGGTTCGGGAGGACAATCTTGGCCGCACGTTCCATGCGCGGCAGCAGCCCCTGGGCCGCACCGTCCTGCTGGAGATTTTCAATGCCAATCTCACCCAGGACGACAAGTTTCACAGCCGTCTGAACGAGGCGATCCGCCGGTATTCCAAGCTGCAGCATGTAAATATCGGCACCATTTACGACATGGATGAAATGGACGATGGCCGCTTTTTCATTACATCCGAATATGTAGAGGGACGGCCGCTCAGCGAAATCCTCGAGAGTGAGGCGCCCATCGCCCAGGAGCGTGCGATCAACCTGTTCTACCAGATTATGGACGCTCTCCAGCACGCTCATGCCAACCTCATCGACCATGGCTACCTGACACCCAAGGACATCATCATCTATACCAATCCGGACGGCAAGGAATGCGTCCAGCTGCTCAATTTCGGCATTTCCAAGCTCCTGCTGCATGAAAAGATCGACAAGTTTTTCGCCGAACCGGAAGGCGGGCATCTGGACGTCGCCGATGTCACCTACCTTTCACCGGAGCAGGTGACGGCCGCATCCTCGTCCGACGATCTGGACGACATTTATTGCTTCGGGGTGATACTGTATCATGCCCTGACCGGCGGGCCGCCCTTCCAGGCCGAATCGGCCGAAGCCATGCTGGAAGCGCATACGACCATTGAGCCGGTGCCCATCCGGAACCTTCCCCATTGCAAATTCCTCCATGCCACGTGGGACGCCATCGTCGAAAAATGTCTCAAAAAGAAAAAGGGCGAGCGTTTCCAGTCCATCAAGGAACTCAAGGTCATGCTGCAGCGGATCAGCGAGTACCTGTCTCATGAAGCGGAGCCCACCATCATGCGGATGAGCACCGAGCTGGGCCGGGAACTTCAGAAATCCAGGCCAGCGACGGAGGCACCCGCGGCCGAGGACGCCCCGCCCGAGGAGACATCCGCGGTTCCGCCGCCGCCGCCCCCTTCCGTCCGGAAAAAGCCGCCCCTGGCGGAAACCTTCATGATCCACCGGGATGAAATCCTGGACGAGCCACCCGCCGAGGAAGTCGCCGACGAAATGGAGGACACCCGCCCTCCCGTGGCACCGCTCGAAGAGGAAGCCGCGGAAATCCAGCTCGAGGACCTGACCGAATCCTTGCCCCCGGAGGACACCCCACAGGAGGAGGCGGAAGAGGAGGATCAGCGAACCGTCATGATCACCATGCCCCGGGACGAGGAAGACGAATCCATCGAGGATACCGGCCCCATCCCCATCGAGGAAGTGACCGAAGGAGAGGGTGACCTGGCCGGCCAGACCATTCTCATGGATGTCGGCCCCGACGAACCGGAGCCGCCCGAGGAAACACCGCCGGCCGATGTAGCCGACGAGGATCTGTATGAAGGGAAAACGGTCTTCATCGAAGACGTTGCCTCCCGGACTCCGGCGGAAGAAAAGGACAGGGAATTCTCCCTGACCGAGATGATCGAGACACCCGCCGCCGGGGGGCTCGATGACGCCGGTGAAGAGGACGGCATATTCGGCAAGACAGTGCTCTTGACCACCCCGCCGGACGAAGAGGAACCGCCGCCGCCGGCTGACGAACCGGCCCCCGAGTCGGATACGGCCGCCTGGGAGAGCCCGCCGCTGGGAGAGACAGTCCAGACGCCGCCGCCGCCGCCGCCGACCGAACCCCCGCCGCCGCTGGTGGTGGAACCGCAGGCGCCCATCGACCTGCTGAACGACGAACCATTCTCCGTCACCGCAGGGGAGGAGATTTCACCCGAACCGCCGCCGGCACCGCCCGCCGCCGGCCAGCCGCCCACTGCCGAGTATGCCCCCGCCGGCGAGTATGCGCCCGCGCCGGCGGAGTATGCTGCCCCGCCGGCCAAATCCGGCAAAAAGACCCTGGTTGTTGTGGGCATCATCGCCGCCGTGGTCATCATCGGGCTGTTGGCGGCCGTCGGCTATTTCGCCCTGCAATTGCTTTCCCCGGACAAATCCACCCTGACCATCAAGTCCTACCCCGAGGATGCCGTGGTCTATCTCAACGGCGACGAGTACGGCAGCACGCCCTTCCGTCATGAGAATATCGATCCGGGTGAGTACACCCTCGAGTTGCGCAAGGAAGGCTTTGCCGTGCTCACCAAGCCCATCACCCTGGAAGCCGGCAAGGCCCTGGAACTGCGGGAGCGCCTTACCCGGCTGGGCGAACCTGAGCCCACCGAGCCCCTGGCTGAATTCAGCGACGAACTGGTGGATCTGCAGGCCAAGGCGGACGACGCCTTTCAGCGGGAGCGACTGCTGGAGCCGCCGGAGGACAACGCCTATTACTATACCCAGCAGATGCTGGCCCTGGACGCCACCAACGAATACGCCCTGAACTTGCAGACACAAATCGTGGACACCTGGAAATCCAAGGCCGACGCGGCGTTCAAAGCCGGCAACTTTTACAACGCCAAGAAATTTTACACCCAGCTGCTTGAATTGCAGCCGGAGAACGAGGAATTCAAGCAGGCCCTGGCCCAGTCCGAAGAAAAACTGCAGGAATTTTTCGCCAAGAAGAAACAGAACCTGCAGCAGTTTCAGACGCGGGCGGAAAAACTCATCTGGCAGGGCGACCTCATCACTCCGGCCGATGAAAACGCCTATGAAATCTGCCTGCAGATCCGGGCCATGGATCGCAACAACAGCTTCGCCACCAAGACCATGCGCGACATCCGCCGCAAGGCCGACAACCAGATCGACAACGCCATTCTGGAAAGCAAATGGGCCCGCGCCCAGGAGCTGCTGGAGGCCTACAACAAGTATTTCCCCGGTGATGCCGCCGCGTTCCAGAAACTGGAAAAAGTCAAGGAGAATCTGGCCCAGGCCCGGATCGAGGCCCAACAGCAGGCCCGGGAACAGCAGCGCGAACAACAGCTGGAAAGAGCGCGCCAGACATCGCAGCAGGGGATCACCGCCTACAAATCGGGGAATTACGGCAATGCCATCGATCTGCTTCAACAAGCCCTGCAGATCAATCCTGATTTGAGCGATGCCTACTTCTATCTCGGCGCGTCATATCTGGAAATGCGGGACTACGCCAAGGCACGCCAGTATTTCCAGAAAGCCATCGAAAAGGACCCCAACCACAAGATGGCGTACCTGAATCTGGGGATCCTGTCCCAGGAATCGAAGAATTACGACCGGGCCATCGAATGTCTCAACAAGGTCATCCTGCTGGGCGGCGCGCCCAATTACCCGGTGTCCCGTCTGCGCGAAACCGTCAATGAGCTCAATATCCGAAAAGGATTCTCCAGCCTGGTCAACCAGTCCCTGGCCGCGGAGCACAAAAAATTCCTCGGCGGCACCGATGGTAACGCCATTTTCACCGAGGACAGCTTCCGCTTCGAGACCAGCGAAGCCAAGAAAGGGTTCGATTTCCCGCTCAGCACCATGGACAATCTGAAGTTTACCAAGGGAACAGAACTGGAATTCACCGCCGGCGGAAAAAAATACACCATCGAAATCAAGAACACAGCCGACTACGAGCGGCTGCGCCGTTTCCTGCCCGATTACCTGAAACTGGTCAAGTAGCCAGTCCGCTTCGGCCAGCCGGACGAGCGCCGATAAACAGGACCACCGCCCCGGGCGGTGGTCCTTTTTTTCGCCCCCCGCGGGGTCCGTCTCGCCGCCGGTGAAAACGGGGCGTGCCTATGGGAAGGATATGTCCGTCACCCGGCTTTCCACCAGCTCGTTATACTTGGTGAAAAACAGCATCCGCACGCGGATGCGCACCTGCAGAAAACTGAGAAACCAGTGACGGTTGTCGTATTTTATCCGGTGGTAATCCAGGCGCAGAAGATTGATGCTGCCCAGGATGCCCCAACCGATCCGGACGGGGGAAATGATTTCCGCCTCGACCTTCATCAATTCATGTTCTTCCTCGTCGACCCAGACATAACCGGCAGTCTTTTCAAGGATGCGGTCGGAGATCTTGCCGCCGCCAAAACGGTCGGAGATCGGTTCGAAGCGGATCTTGATGACCGTCCGGCCCCACAGTTCTTCCCGCGCCACCAGGCGGTACGAGTACTTTTCAAGGAGCGGGGCGATGGCGACAATGGTGATCTTTTCTTCTTCCGGCGGATTGGCAAGCTCTTCGTCGATGGCCTCTTTTTTCTGCCGCGCCTCCTTGGCCAGGGCTTCGGGTGAGCGCAGGCGGCCGTTGACTTCCAGCTGAACGTACACGGGCTTCCCCCGGTACCAGGTGATGCGGTATTTCTCGTCCAGCCGCTCGGAAACCTCCTCCCCGTCGAAGTGGGAAGTGACGCGATGCTCCGTGTATTCAGGCTGGGGAGGATTTTTCTCCCATTGGCGAATCTTGGTGAACATCCGGGCCAGGAATTCGCCCCGGTCCGGCAAGGGACTCTCCTCCGCCATGCCGTCCCGGGCGAGCAGCGGCCCGCCGGCCGAAAGAATCACAAGCAGCATCATGGCGAGGAGCGACATCCGCCAACAAGAATCTGTTGAAAACGTGCCGGGCGGCAGAGACGTGGATCCACTCCGGGATTCTCGATGTACGATACGCATCTATCTGACCCGGATCAACATCCGAAGAAATTCAGATGATCATTGAAGTCCCGGTAATAGGAATCGGCATCCTCACCGAACTGGTTGACCAGGCGCTTCTGTTTGAGATCCACCAGGAAGGTGGCCTTTTTACCATAGATCTTGTTGAAGATCACCACAAACTCGTTGTCGGCTTCATCGATCATCTTGATCTCGGCCAGATTCTGGTCATAGGCGGTGGTAAAATTGCGCTTGCACTGGCCGTTGATGCATTCGAACTCCACGAACGCCCCTTCCTTGACGCGCAACCCCTCGCCCACGATGCCGCCGTACTGGCCCAGCCGGGCCGGAATGTAGAACATGGTCTTGCAGGAAAATGTGTCGGCGTGAAGTCTTCCCACCATCTTGACCACGGTTCCGTCCATGAAAGACAGTTTCTGGCCGCAGTAGGGACAGACATATGTGAGTTTTCCTACCGGCTCCGCCATGGTTACCTCCCCTTGTCGGACGTTTGGGACACATCTTAGCGATAAATTGTGACGGAGTCAAGTTGCTGAGGCATGCCCCGGCACCGGAAAACGGATGGCGAAGAGGCCGCTGAAGCTGAACCATGCACCGGCGGGTCTACTCTAAGAGGATGAGTAGAGTGCGAGGAGGCCCCAATGAACATCATACGCCAATCCAGAGTATACTTCGTTTGCGTGATACTGGCGGTGTTGCCGGCAGGCGATAGCCTGGCCCGGGACCAGCGGGTGACGCCGGGTGACCTGGCGGCCAAGGCGGCGCATGTCGCCATCGTGCGCTGCAGCGTGGCCCAGGCGGTCCGGCATGAGTCAGGCCTGATCTTCACCCGATATGAGTTCGAGTCGGTGGATCGCCTTGGCGGCAAGGCGGCGCCGGACCGTTTTCAACTCCGGATAGCAGGCGGAACCATCGGTCATACCCGGGTCGTTCTCCACCACATGCCCCGCTTCGAAACCGGGCGCTATTACGTGGTTTTTCTCCGTCCCAGGAAGGACGGTGCCGGACTCCTCCTGGCCGGTTCAGCCCAGGGCGTGTACCCGGCCCGGCCGGACCCGGAGTCGGGCCAGTGGCAGGTCGCCGTCGCCCGCAAAAATCTTCTGCAAAAAGCGAACGTGTTGTCAGAAACAGAGGATGGACAGTGGATCGGCGTGGATGACTTTCGCCGACTGCTGGAGGAGAAAGGGGGTGCCCAATGAGACGCCGTCCTGCTCCGCACCGGATACCGGCCAGTATCGCCCTGGCATACGATCCGTCCAGCGCCGGCCGGCAAACCCGGCAGCGTTTGTCGGGGTACTGGCTGCTGGCGGCCGTGATCCTGCTGACCAGCCTCGTCGCCGACCTGCACGCGTTCATCCCCCAGAGCAGTGTATCCGTCATCGATGACCAGACGCGGGTATTGCGCTGGCCCCAAATACCGGTCGACTTTGTCATGGATGGCGGACTGCTGGGCGGCGAGGACGGATTCCCCCTGGTGGCCAGCGCCCTGAACGCGTGGGACGATGTCCCCACCGCCCGCCGGGTGGGCGGTGAACTGTACATCTATGTGGATGATTTCGACAATCCCATCGATTTCACCGTCGACAATTTCGGCCTCGATTACGGGATCATCGACGACGGCATCAATGAGATCGTTTTCGATGAAACGGGCGGCATTCTTGAACTGCTGGGCGTGGATCCCGCATATACGGCCGGCGTGAGTATCACCATCGAGAATATGGCCGACCAGACCATCACCGACGCCATGCTGGTCATCAACGGCGGCTTCGCCGGCTCCCCCGTTCTGGACCTGGAAGCGACGGCCATTCATGAGCTGGGCCACCTGTACGGGCTCTCCCACACCTTTATCGGCGCCATCAACAGTGCCAACACCGAGCCCGGGTTTTACCCTATCGAGGCCGAGTTCATCCCCACCATGTATCCCTACCAGAATCCACTGGATGATCAATATCACCGCTCCCTGGAATGGGACGACATGGCCGGCATCTCCTTCCTGTATCCCGAAACGGTTCACTTGCCACCCGATCAGATCGCCTTCGGCGCCGACACCGGAACCCTGCGCGGCCGGATCCTGTATCGCGGCCAGGTGCCTGTCGCCGGCGTCCATGTGCGGGCCGTCAATGCCGACGATCCGACCATCCAGCTCTCCGGCCTGGCCGGCGCCGACGGCCGCGGCACCGGACTGTTCGACATTCCCGGCTTGCCGCCCGGCCCATATTATCTGGTGGTGGAAGGCATCGACGGCCGCGATGGCATCGACGCGGCCACCATCGAAGATGACGGCATCGGTGTCTGTTCCTGGGATGGTTTTCCCGATTTCGACACCCCCGTGGCGTATACGGTTCGCGAAGACGAAGTCCTGGCCGGTTTTCAGCTGTCCATCAATCGGCTCCCCCTCGACGACAACGACGTGGTGGAGTTCGGGCTCCCCGACACCGTCGATTTCACCTTTATGGGCCTGGACTGCCGCCGGGTGTTCCTCTATTCCAACGGGATGATCTCTTTCAACCGTTTCGAAAATCCCGATCCGGACATCACCTGGACGGACGCCGATCTGTTCGATTTTCTGTCCCGGCCCATGGCCAAGATCTGCCCCTTGCGGACGGATCTGGATCCGGCCGGCAACGCCGACGGACGCATCGACGTCAGCACCACCGGCAGTCAGATGGTGTTTTCCTTCAGCCAGGTCCCCATTGTCGGGAACAAGAGCACCGCCACCTTCGACCTGGTGCTGGACGACGCCGACTGGTTCCGGTTCGATTACGGCTCCACCGGCGCGCCCGAAGCGCTGGTGGGCTACACCAGTGGTGTCTATGACGCCGGCGGACTGGAGCCGGCCGTCGATCTCGTCACCTGGGCGAACGGCACTGTCCCCACCGCCAACAACCGGCTGATGTATCAGTTGCTGGACGGCTCGTGGCTGGACAACTCCAGCCTCACCTTCCCCACACCGGCCACCGATCCCTTCCCGGTACGCAACCGGCTGATCTATCCCTGGCTGGCGGCCAGCGAGGACTTCAGCCTGGGCTTCGCCGTGGTCAGCAACGTGAACGAAACCATCCGCCTGCGCATCACCGCCTACGACTATGACGGATTCATCCACCCGGTGGCGTCGGCCAGTGAAAACCCGGTCCTGGTGGATCTCGGCCCATATGAACAGTTCGTCATCCAGGCCGGTCAGCTCTTCGACTTCAACGGGCCCGACCCCCTCGGCTGGATCCTGGTGGAGACCAACGAACCCGATCCCTACGGCATCCAGGGTTTTTTCCTCATTCAGAGCGGCACCGGCGGCGTGCTGGATTCCCTGGACGGCGCCGTGGCCAGCGGCGAGACCGGGCTCAGCCTGGTCTTTCCCCGCTTTACCGGCGAACCGGGAGAGTATACCGAAGTCACCGTCGTGAATCCCAATCCGCTGCCAGCGGAAGTGACGACCTATCTGTATTGGGATGACGGCTCGGAAAGCGTCTACACGGACGTCATTCCGGCCAATGCCCTCTCCATTTTCCCCCTGGACGGCAGTGGCCAGGCCTATGTGGTGGTGGACAGCACCCAACCGGTCACCGGGTTCGCCATGAATTTCCACATGAACGGCTCCCTGGCCGGCCAGCCGGCACGTTTTCTGTGGGAGTCCCGGCCCGAGATGGTCAGCCCGCATTTCATTCACCTGGCGGGCGACTTCGCGTCGCGTCTGGACCTGGTGAATCCCAACGACGACCCGGTGACCGTCACCGTCGAGCTGGTGGATGCCGCCAACCAGACCATCGGCAGCCCGGTGGAGCTGGTCGTGGACGGCTGGTTCCACCAGCAGGTGGATATCACCCCTGAACGGTTCGGGTTCGATCCCCAGGCCCTGACCGACGGCTGGATCTGGGTGGCCGGCGACCGGTCCTTCCTGGGCGCCATGACCTTCGGGGATCCGACCTTCAGCCTGGCCCAGACCACCCTGCCCCTGTTGTGGGCACCCCAGTACGGCACCATCCATGCCCACCTGGCCCAGGGATCGGCCGGCGGGGTGGATTACCTGACCGGTCTGGCACTGCTCAGCCTCGATCCGGCCAATGACTTTTTCATCGACGTGTACGACAGCGCCGGAACCTATCAATACGGGTTCGAAAGCCAGCTGGCGGCCGGCGAGCGGGGAATCGGCCTGCTCGATGAATGGATGCCGGACGGACCGTGGCCCCAGGTGGCCGGCTACCTGGCCGGCGGTGCGGCCGACGGCCTGTATGCCTATGAGATCTTCACCACCACCGGCTCGGAGTTCTACGCCGCAGTGCCGGCGCAGAAATACCTGCCCGTCCAGAACGAGACGGATGATTTCGACAACGGCTGGCCCGATTTCGCCGTCCCGCTGGACGGCTTCCCCCTTGAGGTCCGCGGAGAGTTTCCCCTGGACGACGCCGGCTACTATTACGTGGACCTGGGTGACGGCTATATCGACCAGATCGAGGATCTGTTCGCCTTCGAGGTCACCCGGGCGGGCTGGTACATGTTCGCCCTGCATCCCGACAATCGCTGGTGCGACGTGGACCTGTACCTATTCGACGACGAATGGTTCATCGTTGAATCGGCCGCCGCCGGTGTGCCCAACACCGAATACATCCAGGTGTATCTGGAGCCGGGCACATGGTACGTGGGTGTCAGCCTGTTCGACCTGGGCTGGTTTGAAATGGGCGGCTATCACCTGGTGGTGGAACCGGACGGAATTTTCTGAGGGCGGACGGCACAGGTGGTGGAGAATCCGGATTACGGCTCGCCGGGAAGCCCGTACCCCTATTCGCCCTGCCCTACTGCGGCCGACAGACGATCCGGTAACGTCCCGGCGGCTCGGGGCAGACTTCGAACATCACGTCCAAAAAGCGGCTGATCACGTCCATATTGGTTCTGGTGTGTGCGGTGAGGTCCCCGGTGATGTACTCTCCCCCGCCGGCCAGGGCCAGCGGCAGGAGCAGCTGATCGGCCAGGTAGGGGCCGACGGGCACACCCGCATCGAGATGCTGCCGCACCTCCCCGGCCACCCGGGCCCCCACCTGTTGCGCCGGCACCCCTTTCTGACCATACGCGGTGAACAGTTCGGTGATGTACCGGCAGCGGATCTCCACCAGGATGGCATTGCCGGGACCGGCGGAATCCACTTCCCGGACATCCGTTTCCAGATGAACCTCCGGCAGGGCCTTTCTCACCGCCGCCAGTTCCTCATGGGCGATACGAGCCGGCAGGCGGGCCACCAGCGCCGTGGCCCGGATCTGCTGGATGTCGCCACGCTGCAACAGGGAAAGTTGCGCTAAGGCCCGGTTCGGCTGGATCTCAGCCACGCAACGCCCGCCACCGGCCGGGTAAAAACCGCACCGCTCCAGTGTGAGCCGCAATCCGGTGCCCGAATCCGTGAGCAGCGGCGCGTACACGCGTTTCACAAAATCAAATGGCGGGGCCCACGGATTGTGCGTTCCGCCCGAAAGGTCGAGTCGGGATGGCGCGTCCGCCAGGAGGAGCGGCAACAGAACGGTCTGCAGGACGAGCATGACGCTGCCGGCGCTGCCCGTGGCGAACGGATAGTCCCCGGGCGTGACGGGCCCCGGCCGGAAAAGCACCTCCCCCGAACCCCGCCGGTCGCCCTCCAGGTGGGCCCGGCTGACAGTCGCCGCCGCCCGGACGGCCGCCAGATGCTGGTTGCCCAGGCCCGGCACCCGACGTCCAGCCCGGATGGAATGCATCCGGAACGGCCGCCCCGTGACCATGGCCAGGGTCAGGGCGGTTCGCAGGATCTGCCCGCCCCCCTCGCCGGCAGAGCCGTCGATACTGATCATCCGGTGTTCCTTTCGGTCATCCGGCGGCGTGGGATCGCCCCGCCCTACGACGTTCCGGCCGGATAGACCAGCGCCACGATTCTTTCGAGACCGGCGCGGTCCACCTCGTCGAAGGCCGCCGGCCGGTCGCTGTCCACATCCAGTACTCCGATGACGGCCCCGTCGGGTGTCCGCAAGGGGATGACCACCTCGGACCGGGCGCGGGCATCACAGGGGATATGCCCCGGAAACTGCTCCACATCATCCACGATCAGGGATTCCCGGCCGTTGATCCCGGCCCAGCAAACCCCCTGGTTCCGGGCCAGTACCTGGCAGGCCAGCGGCCCCTGGTAGGGCCCCACCGTCAGCTCGTCGTCCACCAGGCGGTAAAAACCGGTCCAGAAAAAATGGTCCATCTTGTGGTGCAAGAGGGCGACGACGGTGGCCATGCGGGCGACCGGGTCGGCGGTCCGGGTGAGCAATTCCTGCAATTGTTTGTCTATGCGTTCGTACCGATCCTGCTTCACGTTCTTCTTCATCCTCGTCTCTCCTCGCAAAATGAATCCATCAAAGCCCGAACTTCTCGATCATCCGGAACAGAAAAAAATCGGTGAAACCGGCGATATAGTAGACGATGACCCGGTGGGGCGGCATTTCGCCGGCCTCGATCCGGGCCTGGTAACGGGGCGGAAGAGTCTGTGGATCAGTGTAGTACAGGTCGAACAGTTTTTCGATCCGGCTCATGTAATGATCCCGGTCATCCAGTACCGATTCATGCTGGTAATAGTGGCGGAAGAGAAATTGCTTCAGCCGCCGCATCCAGTCGGCCATGGCAGGGGAATACCTGACCACCCAATCCGGCTGCCGCCGCACATCGGCCACCGTCTCGATGCCGGCCCGACGGATCGCCTCGTCGGTGGCCGTCACCAGGTCCTGGATGGTGCGGCTCATGAGACGGCGCAACGTTTCGTTGAACAAGAGTTCCGGGCGTTCGACGGTGTAGTGGCGTTCCATCTCCAGGAACAGGCTCCGGAATTCCGGCAGGCCGTTCCGGATGTCGTCCAGGCGGATGAATTTCATCTCCAGGGCATCGTCCAGGTCGGAGTAGCTGTAGCAAATCTCGTCGCAGAAATCCACCAGCTGGGCTTCCACCGTCGGCTGGAGCTCCGGCGGGAATTCGACCAGATCGGCTGCGGCCAGCGGTTTGCCGGCCGAGTGCTTGACGATCCCCTCCCGCACTTCGTAGCTCAGATTGAGGCCCGGGAAAAGGGCGTATTTCTGTTCGAACTCATCCACGATGGTGAGGGTGTGCCGGTTGTGCTCGAACCGGTCGTCAAAACGCCGGCAGATGTCGTTGAGGACGTCCTCGCCGCAATGCCCCAGTGGCGGATGCCCCAGGTCATGGGCGTACCCGAGACAGGCGGCCAGGTCCTCGTTCACGCCCAGACGCCGGGCCACCGACCGGCACAGGGATCCCACTTCCATGCTGTGGGTGAGGCGGGTCCGGTGGTGATCGGACTGCCGGCCGGCCAGGACCTGCGTCTTGCCCGCCAGGCGCTTGAACGCCCGTGAGTGGATGACCCGGTCGGCATCGCGTTCATAGATGCCCCGCCGGTCATCGTCCGGTTCCTCATGATGGACCCGGCCCCGGGTGTCCTTCTCGCGCATGGCGTATGTTCGGCGCATCGGTTCATCCTTTTTCACGTTTTTGCATCCATTAACCATGGCTGGCCTCCGGCCGAATCATGATACACTGATCGGACCGTGAATGAAAGAGGATGATCCCGTATGGTTTTCAGCCCGCATCAGCTTTCGGAGATCCACCGCTGCCTGGCTGAGGCCGAGGAACGGCTCAGCCTGTTCTACCGCTTCGCGCCCCGGGAGTGGTTCAGCTACAGCTATGACGTGCTGACCGTGCGCGATCTGCCCACCGGGCACCCCTTCCCCGCGGCCGGAGTACTGGCGGAAGTGTTCCGGGGACCGTCGCCGGCCGCCTCCAGCGCCAGCTTTCCCTTCGGGATGGACTCCCTCTATCGCATTCTTCTGTTCGACCGGAACATCCTGCAATCCATGGACCGCCTGCCCGATATCCCCTTCGACCGGTTCATGCTGTATATCCTGACCCATGAACTCATCCACATCGTGCGATTCACCCACAGCGTTGATTTCCACCTGCCCCCCGTCGCCCGAAAGGGCGAAGAGGTCAAGGTCCACGAATTGACCGGCCAGGTGCTGGCCCCCCTGGCCGACCCTTCCCTGCACCGCATCGCCCGCCTCTATTCCGTGTCGGGCGAGTATTCCTTGTAGAGGATGTCCTGAATCAACCGGAAGATTTCATCCACCGTGATGGCCTTGAAACAGCGGAGATCGATGGGGCATTGGCGCTGGAAGCAGGGGCTGCACTCCACCGGTTTCTTCACGATCACGGCATGCTTCGAGAACGGGCCGGTAGCCACCGGATCGGTGGAGCCAAAGATGGCGATCTGGGGAACCTGCAATGCGGCCGCCACATGCATGGGTCCGGAGTCGTTGGAGATGAACAGGTGGCAGTGGGCCATGAGGGCGACGAGTTCGTCGACGGCCGTCTCACCGCAGAGGTTATGGACCCGCTCGTCACGCATGTCGCCGAGCAGGGTGGTTGCGGCGTCCCGTTCACCGGGCGCGCCGAAGAGGAGGATATGGGGGTGGTATGCCTCCCGCAGGCGGCGGATGAGTTCAGCGTATCGTTCCGGCAACCAGTGCTTGGCGGTGCCATAAAACGCGCCGGTATGGAAACCGATGACGGGCTCCTCGGCGGGGATATGCAGGCGCTCGAACCATTCCTGGGCCAGAATCCGCATGGCCGGATCGCGGCGGATGGTCACATCCGGCCGGAAATCCGGGTCATGCAGATAATCCACTGTCGACAGGCCGGCCTGCTGCAGCAAATACAGATAATAGTACAACTGATGGTAGCGGTTGAGCTCGAGCGGCACCCGGAAATGTTTTGTCAGAAGCCATTTGCGGCCATCCAGGGCGAAACCGATCCGCTCGCGGGCACCCGACAGCCGGGCCAGCAGCGCTGCCTCGAAAGCATTCTGCAGGCAGAGGAACGCGTCCGGCCGCCGGTGGCGCAACTCCCGGCCCATCCGCCGCACCTCTTTCCAGCGGGCACTCCCGGCGTTGACCTGGTAAGGGATGACTTCATCCACTTCGGGAATCCAGCGGAAAAAATCCCGCAATGTGGGGCGCACCACCATCACCAGGCGCGCAGTGGGGTGATGCCGGCGCAATTCGCGAATGGCCGGCAGGTTCATCACCGTGTCGCCCAGCCAGTTGGTGCCCCGGACCAGGAGTGTCCTGCCATCGAGATCCATCATATTGATCCCCCGTCGTTTCCTTCCCCGTTGAAACCTTCCGGTCGGGATTTCGTATGTATACCTTCATAAAGTCCGGGCATTTTCCCGGACGAACCAGTATAATACAACGTTTTGAGTTACACCAGCCAGTTTTCATCACCACACATCGACTTTGCAAGGAGCGTACCATGAGAAAAGCGACGGTGTTACTGGGCTTTATCGTCATTCTGCTGCTGACGGTCAATCTCCGGGCAGCCGAATCGGTGCTCAGCGACGTAGAGAAAAACATCACGGAATTCCAGCTGGACAACGGAATCCGGGTGATCATCCTGGAACGGCACAACGCCCCGGTGGTGTCCTTCGTCACCATGTTCGACGTGGGCGGCGCCAACGAGGTCAAGGGGATCACCGGCACGGCCCATGTCTTTGAGCACATGGCCTTCAAGGGAACCACCACCATCGGCACCAAGGATTATGCGCAGGAAACAGAGATCCTGAACGAGATGGACGCGGTATATGACCGGATCCTGACCGAAAAAAAGCGACCCCAACCCGATACAGCGCGCATGGAAGAGCTGGCGGACGAACTGGTCCGCCTCCAGGAGAAGGCCGCCGAGCTCGTGGAAAACAACGAGTTCGTGAACATCGTCAACGCCAACGGGGGCGTCGGCACCAATGCCGGCACGGGCATGGACCTGACCATGTACCTCATCAACCTGCCCTCCAACCGGGTGGAGTTGTGGGCCTGGATCGAGTCCGAGCGGATTCTGAACCCCGTCATGCGGGAGTTTTTCAAGGAAAAGAATGTCATCCAGGAAGAGCGGCGCATGGGCTCCGAAACCCGCCCCATCGGCCGTCTCCTGGAAGATGTTCAGTGTGCCGCCTTCAAGGCTCATCCGTACGGCGAGCCCCTCATCGGCCACATGTCCGACCTGGAGTCCCTGAACCGACCGGCTGTGCGGGCTTTTCATGAAAAGTACTACGTCGGGCGGAACATGACCATCGCCATCGTGGGCGATGTATACCCCGCTGAAATTCGCCCGCTGCTGGAAAAGTATTTCGGCCGCATCCCCGCCGGCGAAGCCGCCGGCCGGGTCACCACCACGGAACCGCCCCAGGAAACGGAAAAACGGGTTATATTGCGGGATCCTTCCCAGCCCATCCTCATCATGGCTTTCCACAAGCCCGATGGCCGCCATCCCGATGCCGCCGTTTATGACGTCATCCAGGATATCCTGGCCGGCGGCAAATCGTCACGCCTGCACGAAAAGCTGGTCAAGGAAGAGCAAATCGCCCTGGCGGTGGGCGCCTTCCCCGGCTATCCGGGCGAAAAATACCCCAACCTCTTCCTCTTTTTCGGCCTGCCCAACAGCGATCATACCAGCGCCGAGATCGAGGCCGGCATCTGGCGGGAGATCGAAGATCTCAAGACCGGCGAAATCAGCGACGAAGAGCTGAACGCCGTGATCACCAAAACCCGCGCCCAGATGTACAACGGCATGCTCTCCAACCAGGGCATGGCCATGCAGCTGGCCAGCGCCCAGACCATCAGCGGCGACTGGCGTGACGCCTTCCGGAAACTTGAAGAGCTGCAACAGGTCACCCGTGCGGACATCCAGCGTGTCGCCCGCGAATGCTTCGTGCGTTCCAACCTGACAATGGGCGAAATCGTGCATGAAGACGCCGTCGCCGAGAACAAGTGACGGGGAAAGGGGTATGAACATGAACATCAACCGACTGCTGACCATACTGACCGTGATGGTGCTGCTGGGCGCGGCGCTGATCGTGCACGCGGACGCCGCCACCTACCGCCATGAAAAAAGCGATATAAGCTTCAAATTTGCGAAACTGCGCGACATCCAGGTGCCGCCCATCCAGTCCCTGACCCTCCAGTCGCAGATGAAGGTGTTTCTGATGGAAGACCATGAGCTGCCGCTGGTCAAGATGTATGTCATCATCCGCACCGGCAACGTCTTCGATCCCCGGGAGATGGTGGGTCTGGCCGCCCTCACCATGGACCAGATCCGCTCGGGCGGCATCCCCGGTCTGGACGGTGATGCCCTGGACGAAAAGCTGGACAACATGGGCGCCGCCATCAACACCGGCTGCGACGACACCTATGCCTGGATCAGCGCCACCTGCCTGGCCGAGGACGCGCCGGAAATCCTGGACATCCTCCATCAGATGATGGGCCGGCCGCAGTTCGCCGCCGACAAGCTGGACCTGGCCAAGACCCAGATGCGCAGCGCCATCTCGCGACGCAACGACGATCCGGGCGCCATCGCCGATCGTGAATTCCGCAAGCTGGTCTATGGCACCGACAGCCCTTACGCCCGCCAGACGGAATACGAGCACCTCGACCGCATGACCCGCAATGATCTCGTTTACTTCCACGAGCAATTTTTCAAACCGCAGTTTATCTCCCTGGGCATCTGGGGCGACTTCGATCCGGCCCGGACCACGCCCGTCATCACCGAAACGTTCGGGGTGTGGCCCGGCGATACCACGCCTGCGCCACGCTTTCCGGCCGTGGCCGCCACCCCCGCGGCGGGCGTTTACCTCATCCCCCGCCCCAACGTGAACCAGTCGGAAATCCGGCTGGGCCACATGGGCATCGAGATGGGCAATCCCGACTATTTCGCCGTGGAGGTCATGAACAAGATCTTCGGCACCAACAGCTTTCTGTCGCGGCTCATGAAGGTGGTGCGCACCGAAAAGGGGTTGACCTACGGCATCAGCGGCGGCATCTACGCCGAAATGAAGTATCCGGGCCTGTTTGCGGTGGACACATTCACCAAATCGGAGAGCACTGTGGAGGCCATCCAGATCATCACCGACGAGATCGACCGGATGCGCGACACGCTGGTCAGCGAAGATGAGCTGGAAACGGCCCGCAGCGCCTACCTGAACGGCTTCGTCTTCAATTTCGCCTCTACCTACGCCGTGCTCACCCGCATCATGACTTTGGATTACTACGGCTTCCCGGAAGATTTTCTGGAACGGACCCGGGAAGAGATCGCCGCCGTTTCCCGGGAGGCCATTCACCGGGTGGCCCGTGAGTACCTCCACCCCGATCAGCTCAAGATCCTGGTGGTGGGCAAACCCGAGGATTTCGGCGCAAAGAGCCTCGATGTCTTCGGCCCGGTCCAGGAAGTGGACATCACCATCCCCGAGCCGGCCGTGGCCGAGGAAGCCATCCCCGAACCCACGTCCGCCTCCCTGGCGCGGGGCAAGATCGTCCTCAGCCGGGCCGCGGAGGTGATGAAGGCGCAGGATGTGGTGGCGGACCTGCAGGGCACGCACATGGTCCAGACGTCCGAGATCCGGTTCAATCCGCAGATGAAGTTCCCGGTCCGGGTAGAAACCTGGACATTCCTGCCGGACAGGCTCGTGTTCCGGATGTCCTCGGACACCATCCCCCAGCTGTCCGTGACCCAGGTGGTCACAGGCGGAACGGGCTGGGCCAGAACGGTCCAGGGGCTCCAGGATCTGCCGCCGGAGGAGTGCGCCCGCCAGGTGCGCGACATTCAGCGCAGCCCGCTGGTGCTCCTCAAAAACGCCCAGATCCAGGGTTTTCCGGCCCAGTACCTCGGCGAATCCGAGATCAGGGGGCAAACCTGTGACACCCTTTACATCCGCATGGAGGACGGCACGGGCTTCAAGGCGTATTTCGATCCGGAAACGGGCCACCTGGCCGGCATGATGTACCGGGGCAAGCGCGGCAACGAACCGGGCAGCTTCCTGGCGTTGTACAGCGACCCGGCCGATTTCGGCACCGTCGTCTATCCGCGCCATAATGAACTGTATTTCAATGATGAACTGTTCATGTCTTCCACCATCGAGCAGTTGGAGTTGAATCCGGCCGAAGATCCGGCCTTGTTCGCCAAGCCGGTCCAGGAATAGCCTGCCGGCTGCGGCGCGGGGCGGAGAGCGCGCGCTGTCCGCCCCGGCCTTCCCCCCTTGGATTTTTACGGCGTGTGGTGTATCCTGAAGTGTGTCCGACGACGGATTCGCCCGTCACGGCAAACGGTGGACGAACGCCATGGTTAAAACTGAAGAACTCGAACATTTTCTCAAAGGCTACGAGGCCTACATCGAACATGTCCTCCGGCCGGCACACCATGAAATCAAGCGCCAGTTCCGGCGCTGGCAGGAACCCGACTACTGGCGGCACATCGCCGCCCCCACCGTGTCCAGTTATCCGTCTCCCATCCGAACGATCCTCACCCGCATCAAGCGGCCGGAGCGGGTGGTGGACAAGATCCTGCGCAAGCCCACCCAGTATCCGGCCGGACTGTCGCCCGAAAGCTACCGGCAGATGCACGACACTGTCGGTGCGCGCATCCTGGTTTTTTTTCTCTCCCAGCTACCACACATCGATCGCGAATTCCGCCAGTCGGAAGTGTTCGAAATCTCCGACCGGCATCCGCCCGAAGCATACGGCAGCGCGGACATGCTGCAACGTTTCGGGCTCTCTCACATCTCCCACCAGGCCAAGGACAGCGGCTACTCTTCCATCCACTACACCGTTCGCCTGAAACCTCCCTTCATGCCGGCTGACAAGAGCCCCTGGTTCGAGGTGCAGGTCCGGACCCTGGCCCAGGAATTCTGGAGCGAGATGGAACACATCCTGGCCTACAAATCCGATACCCACGTCAGCTTCTCCGCCCGGCGACGACTGCAGATCCTCAGCCGCGAAATCAGCGACCTGGATGAACATTTCAATCTGCTCTACGAAGAGTTGCTGCAATTTCAGGGCGAGGCCATCTTCAACAATGCCGATGCCCTGAGCGTGGAGAATCTTCCCGCCGTGTTGCGGGAGCTGGGGGTCTCCTGCCAGCAGGCGAACGGCATGCACTGCGCCCAGCAGGATTTCGACAAGATATTGTCCATGCTGTACAGCCGCGGCATTCGCCATGTGGGGGAATTGCGTTTCCTGGCCTCGCCGACCCGCCTAGAGACCATCCGCAACACCTACATTTCCAAGCTGGGCCGGCCGCCGACGGGGCTGGAGATGATGGCCACCCTGGCCGCCCTGTCCGGGCTGGAAAGCAGCGAGGAGGAGATCCGCCGGATCCTCTCCCACATCGAGTACTTTCAATCCTGGAACACCCTGCGCGACCAGATCTGAGAGCTCCTCAGCGTCGCTTCCCCCCGGATCGCCGGGCCGGACGACGGTCCGTCGCCGCCGCCGCCCCCTGGTACTCCAGCTGCAGCTGGCGCAACTCCTTGATCCGGTCGCGGTAAACGGCCGCCTGTTCGAACTCGTATTTTTCGGCGGCGGCCAGCATCTTTGCCTCGAGGCGGGCGATCTCCTCCTCCACGGCGGCCAGATCGCTGAACTTGCCCAGCGTGTCCAGGTCGCGGGTGAGGTCCACGTAATCGCTGTAGCAGATACGCGCCAGTTCGTCATCCACCGGCTTGACGATGCTCTCCGGGGTGATGTCGTGGACGGCGTTGTACTCGGCCTGGATCAGCCGGCGGCGGCCCGTCTCCTCAATGGCCGCCGTCATGGACCGGGTGATGGAATCGGCATACAGGATGACGGTGCCGTTGATATGTCGGGCCGCCCGGCCCATGGTCTGGATCAGGGAAGTGGTGGAGCGCAGAAATCCTTCCTTGTCGGCATCCAGGACCGCCACCAGCGACACCTCGGGCAGATCGAGCCCCTCGCGGAGCAGGTTGATGCCCACCAGCACGTCGTGGATCCCTACCCGCAAGTCGCGCAGGATCTTGCTGCGATCGAGGGTTTCGACCTCTGAATGGAGATAGGTCACACGAACCCCCAACTCACGTAGATATTCCGTCAGATCCTCGGCCATCTTCTTGGTGAGGGTGGTGACGAGCACCCGTTCGCCCTGTTCGACGCGACGGCAGATTTCGGCATACAGGTCGTCCACCTGCCCCTTGACCGGGCGCACCTCCACCGCCGGGTCCAGCAGACCCGTGGGCCGGATGATCTGCTCCACGACGACGCCTTCGGATTTTTCCAGCTCATAGGGGCCGGGAGTCGCCGAGACGTAGATAACCTGGTTGAGGCGGCGTTCGAACTCCTCGAAGCTCAGCGGCCGGTTGTCCAGCGCCGAGGGGAGCCGGAAGCCGTGCTCCACCAGGGTCGTTTTGCGGGAACGATCGCCGCGGTACATGCCCCGCACCTGGGGGATGCTCACGTGGGACTCGTCCACGAACAGCAGGTGGTCGGGCGGCAGGTAGTCCATCAGGGTCGGCGGCGGCTCGCCAGCCCGGCGGCCCGTCAGGTGACGCGAGTAGTTCTCGATGCCACGGCAGTACCCCAGTTCACGGATCATCTCCAGATCGTACATGGTCCGTTCATGCAAACGCTGATGCTCCAGCAGCTTGTTCTCGCGAAGCAGGCGGGCCTCCACCACCTCGAGTTCCTCACGGATGCTCTGCACCGCCCGGTTCCATTGCGAGCGCGGGATGACATAGTGCGACTTGGGGTAGATTGGCACCCGCTGCATCCGGTGGGTGGTTTTCATGGTGACCGGATCCAGCAGCGAGAGTTCCTCGATCTCATCCCCGAACAGCTCCACCCGGATGAGGCCCTCCCCGAAAGGCGGGTAAATATCGATGATGTCGCCGCGCACCCGGAACTCGCCCATGTCCGGTGCCGTGTCGTTGCGGCTGTACTGGAGCTCCACCAGCTTCATGAGCAGATCGCGGCGGTTGATCACCCGCCCTTTTTCCAGGATCTCCATCATGCCGTAATAGGCTTCCGGCGAACCGAGACCGTAGATGCAGCTCACACTGGCCACGATGATGCAGTCGCGGCGCTCGAAGAGGCTGCGTGTGGCCGAGTGGCGCAGGCGGTCGATCTCCTCGTTGATATCGGCCTCTTTTTCGATGTAGGTATCGGTGGCGGGGACGTAGGCCTCGGGCTGGTAATAGTCGTAATAGCTGACAAAATACTCGACGGCGTTGTCCGGAAAAAAATGCCGGAACTCGGTGTAGAGCTGCGCGGCCAGGGTCTTGTTGTGGGCCAGCACCAGGGTGGGCCGCCCCATGGCCTCGATGACGCGGGCCATGGTATAGGTCTTGCCGCTGCCCGTCACGCCCAGCAGCACCTGGTGAGGCAACCCGTCCTGCAGATTGCCGGTCAATTGCCGGAAGGCCTCCTCCTGGTCACCCCGTGGATGGTAATCCGAGGCCAGGCGAAAGGGGCGCGAGCGGCCCAGGTCGCCGCCGTATACGATCCCGCGATAGTTCAGTTCAGAATTTTCCGGCTGGTTTGGCTGCGCCATGAACGTCATCCCCCGCTGGCTGGCGTTGGTGTCGGGTCATTGTAGCACAGTCCCCCGGCCGGCACCATCTTCACTGCCTGGCGCTGCGGCCGATCCGCGCGGCGGCGGTCTCAGGCGGAGGACAAGGGTTCGTCGGGGGTCAGGGAGAAGAGGCGCCGGACCAGGATGCGCATCAGGGCGGGAAAGATGAGACTGGTGAGAATGGCCGTCATCAGGATGGCCGAGGCCTGGGTCTGGTCCAGCACACCCAGCTCCAGTCCCAGCGCCGCCGTGGCGATGAGCAGGGTCAGGGCGAAGGACGTGGCGAACGGGACCAGCAGGATGAGGCGGATGGACAACCCGGACAGCAGCAGCACCAGCGAAGCCACCAGGCGCAGCAGGAAGATCACGGCGGTCAGCAGGACCGCAGTGCGCAACACATCGGCATGGAAGAAATCGCGCACATTGAACTTCAACCCCACCTCGATGAAGAAAATGGGGATCAGGAATCCGTAGCCGAAGGCACCGATGCGCTGCATGATCTGTTCCCGTTCCTTGAATACCAGCGCAAAGAGCATGCCGCCCAGGAAGGCGCCGACGATCAGTTCCAGGTTCACCAGGCTGGCCAGGGCCACGAAGACGAAAATGTTGACGAAGTTGGCCCGGATGCCGCTCTCCGAGGAATCGCCCGTGGTCAGAAACAGGGTCCGCAGATGGGGATACCACCAGATAAGGAGCTGAAACAGTTTGAGCAGCATATAGGCCACCACCAGGAAGACGACCACTTCGAGGAGGTGCCGGAACGACTGGCGGGAAAGTCCGAATTTGAAATAGAGCACGAAGCCGGTGATGAACAGCAGGCTGAAAATTTCGCCGATGCTGCCGATGATGAGCAGGGATTGTCCGGCATCCTTGCGGATCAGGCCGGTTTCCTTGAGCACCGGGAAAAGCAGCCCCACGGCCGTGGTCAGATAGACCAGGGCAAAAATGACCGGCTGCCGGAACTGGGTCACGATCCAGAAGGCGCCGCCCACCACCACCATGAACAGGGCGCAGTAGAGAAGGATGTCCATGCGCCGGGTCTGGCGGATTTTCTGGAAATTGATCTCCAGGCCGGCCAGGTACATCAGGATGATGAAACCGAATTCGCCCAGAAACTGGACCACCGGCGTCTGATGGAAAACATCGCCGAAGAAGATGCCGATGAACAGCCCGTACATAATCTCTCCCACGGCGACGGGCAGATGCAGCCGGCGGCTGATGAGGGGCATCACGAACGCACCGGCGCAGATGCTGAGCAGGAGCAGGGCCTCCATCTTACTCATGGCTGACGTCCCCCGGGATGATGAGGATGGAGAAGCGGGATTTGCGGGTGATGAGATAGGGAATGTTGGGCCGCAGAAAACGGATGGGCTCGTTGGGCTGACGGACCATGACCGCCAGCTGGTTCTCGAAGTTCCCGAAATAGCGGATGGTTTCCCGTACCGGATTCCCCTCGAGGATGGCAAAGGGGATCTTGGACTTGTAGATGTTTTCGAAATCCGAAATGATGTGCTCCCGCTCCGCCAGCATCGCCTCTTCCTCCTCGCTGCGCAATTCCGGAGGGAGCGTTACGAAAAGCGCCCGGTATTCCACGTCCAGCAGCCGGGCGATTTCGATGGCCGTCTCCATGGCCAGGGAGGGATGGGGACCGTTGAGGCTCACCAGCACCCCCCGATAGGGAAACGTCCGCCGGGAAAACAGCAGCGGCAGGTGGAACTGCCGATAACAGGTCTTGATACCGAAACCCGACAGCCAGGACCAGCGCGTCGCCGGAATGATGAGCACGCCCGTGGAGATGTCCGTTTTATGAAGATCGGCCAGGGCGGTGATGGCCTCGCCCGCCACCCATTTGACATCCGCCCGGATGAGCTCCCCGATATCCTCGTCCTCACTCTTTTTGGGATACGGCAGAACATGCAGTCGCAGGGACTTGGACCATTGCTGCACATGCGCCGCTTCGGCCAGGTGCTGCCGGTACCGCCGATGGAGGGGGAACACCAGATCCGAGCCGAATTGCAGCGGAAACTGCGGCACCCCCTTGACCAGGATCTTGACCACGTTTTCCAGAACCTTCGGCTCCCCCACCAGCACCACCTGATCCCCCACCTTCATGGTGGAATCCCCTTTGGGAATGATGAAATCGCCGTTGCGGTATATCGCGGCGATGTGCCACCGGGCCGGCCGGAGGTAGCGAAGCTTGCGGTCCGTCAAGTGCGATTTGGCGTAAATTCCCACCTGGATGATTTCGCCACGCCGCATCCCCACTGTCACCGCCCGGGAAAATTTTTTTCCCAGCATGTTTTCGACGATGGTCACCCCCAGCGAGATGGGCTTGACCGTGGTGGCCTTGTACTCCTTGAAGCGTTCCTCGCCGGCGGAGTCATACAGGATGACGATGATGGGGATGTCCAGCTGCAGGGTTTCCCGGGCGATGCGGCATACTTCCAGGTTCACGTCATTGTCGCGGAAGGAGGTGATGATGTAGCGCAGATCCGTGACGTCCAGTTTTTTCCAGGTCAGAATGCTGCTGGCGTCACCCACCGTGAAGGTGACGCCCGGCATGGCCTTGCGCAAACGGGTCATCTTTTCCTCGTTCAGATCCACGACGACCGTATCCCAGTCATCCTTGATGGACTGCAGCAGTTCTTCCTCGAAGTAACCGAGCCCCAGAATCAGGACTTTCTGGCCCTGCAGCGGCAGTGGCGTTTTGTCTTCGGACATGGACATCTCCTCCCTCACCTTGAAGCGGCCGGTTGCACGTCCCGGGGCGTCCGGGCGACCGGTGCTGTCCTGTCAACGGTTTTTCCATTGTAATCGCTGCCTGTACCCGAGGCAAACAAAAGAAATGCGTGTCCCGGCCATTATATCGGCTTCCCATCGAACTTTTGACGATTATTCTGCGTACCATATTTTTGACTCTATTTCAATTTCTGCCTGATCAACAAGGAGGCGATATGATACGAAAGAACATCCATATCATCCTGGTGCTCGCGGCCATGCTGGCCGCGTCGTCGCTGGCACTGGCCGTCGACGTGAAGGAATTCAGCACCGTCGAACCCCTCCAGTCCGGCGCCCGCCTGAAACTGGACACCTACAAGGGGACCATCAACATCGTGGCCTGGGAACGGAATGAAGTCGAGGTCACGGCCCGGATCGAGGCACCCGACGATGTGGATGCCGACTATGGCGCCAAAATCGTGGCCGCCACGGAAGTGGAGGTCTTCGGCGACGAGCGGTCCCTGACCATCCGCTCCAACTACGACGATGTGCCCAGCGAAAAAAGCTGGCTCGGCCTGGGAACCAGCAAGACCCTGCCCTATGTGCACTACGAGATCCACGCCCCCCGCAACCTGAACCTGCGGATCAAGGACTACAAGTCGCGCATCGAGGTGTATGACGTTGAAGGCGCCTTCGACATCGAGACCTACAAGGGCGTCCTGTCCCTCCGCGACCTGCGCGGCGACATCCGCCTGGAAACCTACAAGGGAACGGGCGACATCCTGGGCATCTCCGGCTCGCTGGACCTGGAAACCTACAAGGGCAACCTGACGGTGGAAGCCGACGCTCTGACCGGACGATCCCGCCTCGATACCTACAAGGGAGAAATCACCCTGATCGTGCCCCGCTCCCAGGGATTCGACCTCGATGCCGATATTTCCAAAAAAGGTGTGCTAATAAGTGAACTGGGCGACAAATCCGCCCGTATAAGGAACGAAGATATTCGGCAGGACTTGAACGGCGGCGGCCCGCGGCTGCGCGTCGAAACCTATAAAGGCCAGATCATCCTGAAACATTAGGGAGTTTGCCTGAACCTTCGCTCATCTACTGTATACCTTCCAAGTCGGTGTGGTACCCGTTCCTGTACACGGACCACACCGTTTCTTTTTGTGCCGCCGTCGTCGCCCGGCCCGGCCCGTTCGGCCGGACGGGGCTGCCTGCCTGAAAGGCGTTCCTTCCGGCCCGATTTTCCGGTATTATAGCCGCAAATCCGATCAGGGAGTTCCCATGAGGACTGGTCAACATTCCGGCATGCTGCGCTGTCTGAAGATCCCCAATGCTCCTTCATGGCGGGGGATTTTCCTGACGGCCTGGCTCTGCTTCTGCTGGCCGGCCCTTGCCGCCGGCCAGTACCACGTGGCGCCCGGTGGCAGCGATGTGAGCGGCGACGGCTCGGCCGACGGGCCCTGGGCCACCATCACCCACGCCCTCGGCCAGGTGCCCGACGGCAGTCTCGTCCTGGTGGCGGCCGGTGACTACGTCGGCCAGGTCCGCCTGGACCAGGCCTTCGCCGCGGGGGTCACCGTCCGGTCTGATCCGGCCTACGGCGCGCGGTTGCGGCACCACGGCACGGTGGTCCGCTGCTATTACGGCCAGGGCATCACCCTGGAGGGATTCGACATCGCCCATGACGGCCCGGGGGCCGATCCGCTGGTGATCCAGATCCAGGATCTCATCGGCGAGCCCGGCGGCGCGGTGACCGTGGAACGGATCGTCATCCGCGACTGCATCATCCACGACAGCTACAACAATGACCTCCTCAAGATCAACAACGGCTGCGCCCACATCCTGGTGGAAGGCAACATCTTCTACAACCAGTCCGGCTCCGACGAACACATGGACGTCAACAGTGTGGCCGACGTTTGCATCCGCGACAATATCTTTTTCAACGATTTCGCCGCCAGCGGCCGCACCAACGGCAACGACACCAGCAGCTACATCGTGGTCAAGGACAGCAACGGTGACAGCGACGGCCGCGTGGGCAGCGAAAACATCGTGATCCAGCGCAACATCTTCTTCCACTACGAAGGCTCCAGCGGAACCACTTTCGTGCTGGTGGGCGAGGACGGCCAGCCCTATTTCGAGGCGCATGATGTCCTGATCGAAAACAACCTCCTGCTGGGGGATTCGGCCAACGTGATCCGCGCCGCCTGCGGGGTCAAGGGCGGCCAGGACATCACCTTCCGCCACAACACCGTCTCCGGCGACCTGCCCGCCCTGGCCTATGCCATGCGCCTGAACACCGAGGGGAGCAATCCGGCCAACGAAAACATTTCCCTCGTGGGCAACATCTGGTCCGACCCGACGGGGACCATGGGCGCCCAGGCCGGGTCAGGCAGCAACGATTTCTCCGACACGCCGCCCGGCGAAACGCTGAGCTGGCTTCTGGACGGCAATCTTTACTGGAACGGCGGGGCCGCCATCCCCAGCGATCCGGCGGAGCTCATCAATTATACGGACGATCTGAACGGCATGGTTGGCGATCCCCTGCTGCCGGATCCCGGTTCGGCTGTTCGTCCGTACTGGCGGGCCGAAGAGGGGACATTCAACGACGGCTCGTCCACCATCCGGGCCGCGTTCGTCCGGCTGGTGCGGAACTACGGCATCCCGGCCGCCGGCGGCGCGGCCCCCGATTCGGGCAATCCGGCCACGGCCCCGGCGGACGATATCCTGAAAACCCGGCGGGCCATCGGTCCGGCGCCGGACATCGGAGCGGTGGAAACGGGGACCATCGCCGGGGATCTCGATCTGGACGGCGCGCCGGGCCTGCTGGACCTCGTCATCCTGCATGTGACGCTGGCGGGCCATGTGGCGGAAGGGACGACGCCGTGCCACTGCCCCATCTGCGGCGATCTGGACGGTGACGGCCGGCTGACCGTCACCGATGCCCAAGAGCTGGCGTCATTCCTGGCCGGCAACGGGACGAACTGAATCACCCGCGGCTCACCTGCGCCCGGGTCGTTTTCACCGCCCGTGGCCACTGTAGCGAACACGCGGAAGAACCAGGTGAAAATCGCCAGCCACCGCCGCGATATCAGCGGCGCCGACGACCGGCGGCCGGCAACAGGCAGATAAGCAGCGAACCGCTTTTCCGCTTGCGGCGCTGTTCCCAGCGGAAGGTCTGCACCACCCCCTGCCTTCGCAGACGGGCCGCTTCACGCTCCACAACGTCGGGCAGCACGGCCTTTTCCCGGGAATGCAGCCCCTTGCCGACGACGATACGCACCGTCCGGGGCTGGGCGGCCTGGACCTGCCGTACGAATGTGCCCAATCGCTGGACGGCCTCGGTGGCGTTGCAACCGTGCAGATCCAGCTCGGCCGACGGGGCCGGAAAATCATCCGCCGGCCACTCCGTGCCGACCACACCGGGCGGCCGGTGCACCCCCTCCTTCTCCGCCAGGATCCGGGCAGGATCCGTCCCGGCCAGGGATTGTCCCAGCAGTTCGGCAAAGTCATCATCGGGCGCATATTCTTCGTCGTCGGGCGGTGTTGCCTTCCGCTCCAGAAAGACCTCGTACAGATTGGCATGGTCGTCCAGGCGGCGCACCTTGCCTCGCCCCGGGTGCGTGTGTCGCGCCCCGGTTTCCTGTGGATCGCGTTTGTCCCGCCGTTTTCGTTGATTCATCATTGTACCGCGACGGCAGAGCCTTCCGGCTCAGTCGGGCCTCTCGGCCAGTTTCAGTTTCTCTTCCACGCTGCGGATCTTGTCCATCATGGTTTGGGGGCGGTCGGTGCGCGTGCCCAGCTTGATGGTGGTGGATATGCGCGGTGCGCCCATCTCATGGATGACGGTGTGACACCGCCTGATGGCGGTAAAAACCGTGTCCCAGTCCCCCTCGATATTGGTGCCGTAGGCGTGCAGCTGGCAATTCAGGCCCGCTTCGGCCAGGATCTTCTCGCAGACGGCAATGTATCGGGATACGGATACGCCGACGCCCATGGGGACGACGCAAAGATCGACAATCACATTCATGCCATAAACCTCTTCTCAAAATTTCCGCCGGTTGCCACCGCCATGATGGACAGCGTAACCGATGGTCTATCCGTCACCGGCAGGCGGAGATGACGGTGCAGCAGCCACAGCGGGTCGCAACCGGCCGTAGGTCAGCCGCCGCCACAGCCACTCCAGCGGGCCATAGCGGAAACGGCGCAGCCAGAGGACGGAAAAGACCACCAGGGCCAGCCACACCGCCGGCACCACCAGGATCTGACCGAACCGTGACATCTCACCATACAAGCCCAGCCCGTGCCCATAGAACAGGAAAGTGCAGATGACGGACTGCAGAATATAATTGCTGAACGCCATCCGGCCCACCGCCGCCAGCGGCTTCGTGAACCAGGCTCCGCCGGACGCCCGGCAAATCAGCATGACGACGCCCAGATGACCGGCCGCCACCAGCAGGCTGCCCCAGTAGTTGAACTGCACACCCAGAAACATGGAATAGTGAACACTCCAGTCGTGGGCGAAATGCTGCTGCAGCCCGTAAAGGACTACCGGCAGGCCGATGCCGTAGCCGGCCAGAACCATCCAGCCGTAAAATCGTGCGGGCCGTTCAGCCGTCAGCACCCGCCAGTGGAACAGCGCCATGCCGATGAGCATCAGCCCCGAGACGCGCCAGAAGACGTAGATGAAAAAGACGAAGGTCTGCATTTTCAGGGATTGCGGAACCCGCAGCGCCATTTGCTGCCACCAGTTCCCCTGGTAGACCTCCATGTCATGCAGGAGTTGCTCCGCCGGCGGGGCCCACGATTGCATGGTCTGCTGGATCGCCTCGGGCGGCCAGAACGACATGGACAGGCCGAACAACACGTAGAGAATGGACGTGACGGCGATAAGGCCCAATCCGAGGATAACCAGACGCGCCGGCGGCACACGGCGCAGCAGGAAAACGAACATGCCGCACAGGGCGTAGGCCACCAGGATATCGCCGTACCACAGCAGGTAGGCGTGGGCCAGGCCGAACACGAGCAGCCAGAGCATCCGCCGGTAATGTATTCGCGCCGGCCGGCCGCCACGCGCTTCCACGCGCCCGGTCAGGAGCATGACCCCTGCGCCGAACATCAGGGAAAAAATAGCCATAAACTTCAGGTCGGCCAGCAGATGACTCAGGCTGTACACCCAGAAGTTGAGGCCCGTCAGATCGCCGAACGAGGCGGGATTGATATAGGCCGTCTCCGGCATGGAAAAGGACTGGATGTTCATGATGAGGATGCCGAGCACCGCCACCCCGCGCAACAGATCCAGCGACAGAATCCGCTGCTGCGGCGCTATGGGCGTGACCCCGGCGGTAGCTTCCGCCATGTTGCCTCCTGATGATCAGGATTTCTCCATAAGATAGCACAGGGATACGACCCGAATCATGGAGTTTCTGAGGATCATCAAAGCCAGTGTTCCGCCAATGGATGCGGGATAACAATCCAACTTCACGCATATCGGCTCAATGGAGCCATGGGCAGTACTCATGAATGGCGATACACCGGCAAAACGATATTCGCGACAATGGCTGGAGGCCCTCTGCCGACGCGATCTGCACGTACACACCGCCTTATGCAATCACGCCACAGGAGGCATGGACGAGTACGTGGCCGCGGCCCTGGCCGCCGGTTTGGACGAAATCGGCTTTCTGGCCCATGTGGAAAAGGACATCCGGCATCGCCGCCGCAGCTGGCTGGAACCGGAGCAGCTCGATCTTTACTGGACGGAGGGGCGGCGGCTGCAGCGGGAGTTCCATGACCGGATCCGGATCTCCCTGGGGATTGAACTGGGAGTGAATCCCCACGCCGTGGACGGCCTGAAGCAGCTGGCCGCCCGCCATCCCTGGGACCGGATCGGTCTTTCCTATCACTACCTGGAGGAGCCGCCACCCCGTTCGGCAGAGCATTGCAATATCTGCTCCGCCCGGGACACCGCCGCGTCAGGATTTACCGCGGCGGAACTGGCCTGGCTGCACCGCCACTATTACGCCGAGCTTCGCCGTCATATCCCTGTCTTCCGGCCCGCCTTCATCTGCCATCTGGACGTCGTGCGGCGGTATCTGCCCGATCCGCCCGGTGAAACGGATCTTCAGCCGGCTGTCTTTGAGCTGCTGGCCACCATGGCCCGCCACGGCACCGCCCTGGAAATCAACACCTCGGGTTATGCCCACGGCGGTCTCTGTCCGGCCCCCTGGATCATCCGGGAGGCGGCGCGCCAACACCTGGACTTCGTTTTCTGCTCCGACAGCCACCAGCCCGACCAGGTCGGCCGCTGGTTCGGCCAGGCGGTGGAGGATGTGCGGCAGGCCATCGGATCGGCCGACTGACGACCCGACGCTCAACATCTTCGGCGGTGAATGGGCTGTTTCAGGATTCGGTTCAAACGACCAGCCGGCATCGCTTCCGCAGCAAAGAAATCTTCTTTGGCCGACGGATTATTTTCCCGTCAGGAAGAAACGATGACCCGGTTTTTTCCTTCCCGCTTGCCAAGGTAGAGCGCCTGGTCGGCCTGTTTGATAACCTCGGCCAGGGAGTGCGAACCGTCGTATTCGGCTACTCCGAACGTCGCGGTGACGGTGATGCTTTCGTCCGCCACCCGGTCGACCTGGAATTCCTCCACCAGGCGACGGATCTTTTCGGCGATGACGGCCCCGCCGGCCACCCGTGTTTCCGGCAGGAAAAAAAGGAATTCCTCGCCGCCCCAGCGACCCAGAATGTCCTGCTGGCGAATGCTGTCCCGCATCGCCTGTGCCAGGCTCGTCAGCACCTGGTCGCCCCCGTCATGTCCGAAATGGTCGTTGACGGCCTTGAAATTATCGATATCCATCAGGATCAGGGCGAAGGGCAGTCCCCGCCGCTGCACCCGGGCCGTTTCCTCATGAATGCGCTCCATGATGTCGCGGCGGTTGGACACTCCCGTCAGGGGGTCGGTCCGGGCCACCTGGTCCAGTTTTTCATAGGCCGCCGTCAGGGCATTGTTCTGTTCGGAAATCTTCCGGTTGGCCTCCGCCAGTTGCCGGTTGGCCTTCAACTTGAGCCGGTAGCGATTGTAGAACAGGACAACCATTCCCAGAATCAGGACAAAAAAGACGATGAGAGAGTTGCGGATATCTTTCTGGCGCTCCAGTTCCAGCCGCTGGATCTCCCGATCCTTCTTGAGCAGCTCGATTTCCCGTTCCTGCTTTTGTGATTCGTAGCGGTTCTCGATTTCGGCGATTTTTTCCTGCCGTTCCGTGGAGTAGATTTCCTGGTTGAGGGCGGAATACTGCTCGAAATGCTCCAGCGCGGGACCATAGTCCTTCCGGATCCGGTGGATCCGCGACAGCAGGAGATGGCTGTCCATCTGCAGGCGGGGGGACTCGATGTCACGGGAAATCTGCAGGGCCCGCCGGGCATATTCCAGGGCCAGCTCCGGTTGCTTCAGCTCCAGGTAGAGATTGCCGATTTCCCGGGCCGTATAGGCGATATTCCAGCGGTCTTTCAGTTGCTCTTTCAGCCGCAGCGCCTTCAGGTAGTAAATCAGCGCCTCGTCATTCTCGCCGAGCTTGAGATAGACTTTGCCGATATTGTTGTAGCTCTCGGACACCCCCATGTTGTCCTGAATCTCCTCGCGGATCTTCAGGGCCTGGAACAGGGTGTCCAGGGCGCGCCGGTCATCCCCCTGCATGGAATAGATCCGTCCGATGTTGTTGAGGAGAAGGGCCGTTCCCTTGCGATTACCCGTCGCCTGGCGAAGCTTCAGGGAGCGTTCGAAATAATCGAGCGCCTTGTTGTAGTTGCCCAGAGAGTCATAGATGTTGCCGATGTTGTTGAGGGCCGCGCCGATTCCGTCGCTATCGTTGGCGTCCTCCATAATCTGCAGGGTGCGGGTGAAATACTCCAGTGACCTGTCCAGATCGGCCATCCGCTGGTAGATCACGCCGATGTTGTTCAGGCTCCGGGCGATCTGCTTCTTGTCGCCGATTTGCTCACGGATTTCCAGCGCCTCCAGAAAAAACTCCAGGGCTTTGGCAAAATCGCTCAGGCTGCCGTGGATTACGCCGATGCGGTCCAGAGCCAGGGCGATGTCCGCTTCATCCTCCGCCTTGCGGGCCAGAGCCAGACTGTCCGTAAAATGGCGCAGGGCGTCCTCATAACGGGCCAGGTAGAAACAGGCTGTCCCGGCCTGCATCAGGGCCTTGCGCTCCGTCACCGGATCGGCCAGCTCGCGGGCGATGGCCGTCGCCTCCCGGGCGTAATCCAGACTCTTCTGCGGATCCGTCGTCGCCTGCTGCTCGGCTAGAGACAACAGCAGCTCCAGGCGTCGGGCCCCTTCGGAACCCGGCAGCTGTTTTTCCAGTTCGGCCGGCCCGTCCACCGCCATGACCAGGCAGGCACAGGCCAGGACGGCCAGCCATGTCCAGCATCTGTTCATCGTTGACCTACTTCTGTCTCTACCTATATCACAAGATGACGGTTAAACCAAAACCGCCGTCGAACGTTTCACTGAATATCCGCCACCCGGGTGCCGCTCCGGCCTGGCCTGTCAGGCCCCGCCTGCCGTCCGGCCGCCGGGCAGGAGATCCAGCACTTCAGGCCAGTTCGCCACCCGCCGGATGCCGCCTCCCTGCTCCGGCGCCGTCCCGTTGAGCCGCCGGTTCCATGGACGATCGAGCAACGCTACATCCAGCCGCAGTTCATGGGCCAGGTAAGCCGCCATCTCCGCCGAGTCCTCCACGGCGAAGAGATAGTCGCGCCGGGCCAGCTCGTGTCGGCCGATGCAGAAATCCCCGCCCGTCTCCGTATCCGGATAGTTGTATTTGTTGACGAACGTCAGCCGGTGGTACGGCATGGTCTGCTCCCGCAGCCAGCCAAGAGTGATCTCCCGCGTCGAGGGCCATCGTCCGGTGACAATTTCGATTTCGAATCCCTGCTTCATGAGCCTGGCCAATGTTTCCCGCGCCCCGGGCACCGGCAGCAGGGCCCCCAACACGTCGGGCTGATGGCCCCGGCGCATGAAGAGGGTCAGCTCCTCGTCCGTCAGACCGAACGACACGCCCAGGTTGAAGGACGTGATCCGTTCGAACGGCACGATCCGGCCGTACTCGCGTTCCAGCAAGCCGACAAACGCCAACGCCGTCTGGCAGATGACATCATCCATATCCACGTATATCCGGTTGCTCATACGTCTCGCAATTCCATTGTTGAGTTACCTGAAGCAGAATGCCCTTATACGGTCTCGTGTGCCTGTGGGCCATCCGGCCCCGGCGGCTGCGCCCGGGCGCGCGGTGGTATGAACCTATTGTAGGGGTTATGGCCGGTTAAATCAACCATCATCCATGATCCGCCGCGGCGCCTTTGGTACTGCTACCCATAAAATCAATCGATGGATTGATTTGCTGGACCAAAGTGCCTACAATGAGGATTTGGGGAAATGGTCCGGCGAGGCCATACGTATGGGTCGGTATGCCATCATCACCTTTCGCACCACTCACTTTGCCCTGAAGGCCAAGCGGGTACTGGAGCGGCAAAAGGTGACCGGTTTCGAGCTCACGGCCGTGCCCCGCGAGTTCAGCTCCGAGTGCGGTTTCTGTCTGAAAGCGCCCTGGACGGAACGGGACGGCATACTCCGTCTCCTGGAAGAGCATGGGGTGGAATATTCCCGTATCCACTGTCTGGACCGGAGGGGACGTGAGGACGGGATCACATTTGTTTGAAGGAGTTGCCCATGGTGATTGAAGTCGATGCCGTCGGCCTGGGGTGCCCCCGGCCGGTCATCAAAACCCGGGACGCCCTGTCGAAATCTGGCGGTGACTGCCTGCTCATCAAGGTCGATGATCCCTCCTCACGGGACAATGTCATCCGGTTCCTGGAAAGGAGCGGGGTTCTGATCGAATCCGTCGAACAACGGGAGGATGTGTATTACATCCGCACCGCCGGCACGCCTTCGTCGGTGGAGGCCGATGCACTGCAGCCGGAGGAGATGGTCTGCCGGACCGTCGTCACCGATCCGTCGGGCGGCAAGACGGTGCTCTTCATCAACCAGGACCGTATCGGCCATGGCAGCGACGAACTGGGGTTGAATCTCATGAAGGCGTTCATGAATACCCTGAATGACCTGGATGTCCGCCCCCGGTTCATCTGTTTCATGAACGCCGGGGTCAGGCTGACCCTGGCCGGCAGCGACACTCTGCCCGCCCTGCAGAAACTCGAGGAAAGCGGCGTAACCATGCTGGTCTGCGGTACGTGTCTGAATTATTTCGGTGTGACGGATCAGTGCCGGGTGGGCACGGTTTCCAATATGTACGATATCGCCACGACCCTGCTGACGTCTTCCAAGGTGATCACCCCTTGACGCCAGAACACCGCCGCAAGCAATCGGTTCGGTTTCCGGATCGGGGGGGAAGGGCCGAGGATTCCGCAGGACGGGCGAGCCGCTGTGGTATGACCATCAAGAGGCGATGAGACAGACCATCTATTTCGACAACGCTGCCACATCGGGCTGGAAACCGCCGGCTGTCATCCGGGCGGTGACGGAATGCCTTGGCCGGCCCGCCAATCCGGGCCGCTCGGGGCACTCGCGGGCACTGGACGCCGCCCAAATCCTGTATGATACCCGGGAAACCCTGGGGCGTTTTTTCAGTTTCCCCCGCACCGAAAATATCATTCTCACCCGGAACGCCACCGAAGCGCTCAATATCGCCATCTACGGCTGTCTGGCCTGGCGCGACGGCCACGTGGTGACGACATCCATGGAGCACAACTCGGTGTTGCGGCCGCTCCATCATCTGCAGCAGCTCGGTCACGTCGAAGTCGCCATCGTCCGGACCAGCCCCGATGGCATGGTGACGGCCGAATCCCTGCGGCCGGCGTTACGGCCGGACACCCGGCTGGTGGTGGTCACCGCCGCATCCAACGTCACCGGCGGCATCACCGACCTGGCCTCGGTGCATGCCCTCACCACGGCGGCCGGGATCCCCCTGCTGGTGGATGCCGCCCAGGCCGCCGGGGCCGTGCCGCTAAATCTGTCGGCCGTGCCCTGCGAACTTCTGGCCATCACCGGTCACAAGCACCTGTTTGGTCCCCAGGGAACCGGGGCGTTGTTCATCCGCCATCCGGAACGGCTGGATCATGTGTTATGCGGCGGCACCGGTTCCGCGTCGGAGCAGACAATCCAGCCTGATTTCACACCGGACAAGTTCGAGGCCGGCACCCCCAACACCCCCGGTCTGGCCGGTCTGGCCGCCGGCGTGCAGTATCTGGAAAAGGCCGGCCCGCTGGAACTGCGGGCGGCCGAGGAGTCGCTGACGCAACGGTTGCTGGCGGGGCTGCGGCAGCTGGAGCAAGTGACGGTGCTCGCCCCGGACGTCCCCCGCATGGCCGTGGTCTCTTTCACCCTGCGCGGACAGTCGTCATCGGAGGTGGCCACCTTCCTCGAACGGCAGGCGGGCATCTGCTGCCGGCCGGGTTTCCACTGCGCCCCCGAAGCGCACCGGACTCTGGGCACCTTTCCGGCCGGTGCGGTCCGTTTTTCCCTCAGTGCCCGCAACACGCCCGAAGAAATCGATCTGGCCCTGACGGCCATCAAAGAATGTATCCGCCGGCATCGGTCCGGCCGGTGATGACCATGAGACGGACGACAGGAACGACATGAATAATAACCACAAGGACATTCGGTTGACCCAGACGGTACGGGGTGCCGGCTGAGCCTGCAAACTGGGGCCGGAGGATCTGGCCCGCGCCCTGGCCGGTCTGACGCTGAACACCGATCCCAACCTGCTGGTGGGGATGGAAAAGGCGGACGACGCCGGTGTGTACCGGATCGGCGACGATTTGGCGCTGGTCCAGACGCTGGATTTCTTTACCCCCATCGTGGATGATCCCTTCGACTTCGGGCGGGTGGCGGCGGCCAACTCCCTGAGCGATGTCTACGCCATGGGCGGGCGCCCGCTGACGGCCATGAACATCGTCTGCTTTCCGTCGGGCAAGTTGCCCCTGGATGTCCTGCACCGGATCATGCTGGGCGCCCTGGAAAAGCTCCGCGAGGCGGAAGTGACCCTGGTGGGCGGCCACAGCGTCGACGATCCGGAACTGAAATTCGGCCTGGCCGTGACGGGTCTGATCCGGCCGGACCGCATCCTGACCAACCAGGGCGCCGTGGCCGGCGACCGGCTGGTGCTGACCAAACCCCTGGGCACGGGTATCGTCAATACGGCCCTGAAAGGGGGGCTGGCGTCGGCGGAGGCGGTCCGGGAGACCATCGACCTCATGGCCATGCTGAACCGCCGGGCGGCCGAGATCATGGCCGCCTTCCCCATCCACGCCGCCACCGATGTCACCGGGTTCGGCCTCATCGGCCACGCCGCCGAAATGATCCAGGGGACGGGACTGGGGATCCGTTTCTTCGGCAACCGGATTCCCCTGATCCGCGAAGCCGCCGAGTACGCCGATATGGGGCTGATTCCCGGCGGGCTCCATCGCAACCGGAAATTCTGGCAGGCGGTCGTGTCCCTCGCTCCGTCGGTGCCCCGTTGGCTGGACGACCTGGTACACGATCCCCAGACCTCGGGCGGCCTGCTGCTGGCCTGCCCGTCCGGCGACGCCGACGCCCTGGTGGCGGCCCTCCGGAACCAGGGCCATCCCTGGGCCGGGGTCATCGGCGAATTCACCCCCGATCCGCGCGGCATCCTCCACGTCAGCGGGTGACGGAAAAAGGTCTCTCTTCCCTCCGGCCCGGATTGTGGCCATCAACCCGCCGCCGGTCCCGGGGTTTATCTCTCTTTGGCTGTCTTTGTCGTAATGGATAAACGACTCCCTCCACCACCACAATGGATACATGGAAAACGATCTGGGGCATCTACATTTTGCCCGGAGATGTGCCAAAATCTAGCTGATGCCTTCTTGCCGGCCCTCCGGGCCTCTATCTTCTTTCAGGGGCGCCCTTCCCGTGGGCTCACTCCGTTCGCCCACGTCTACCCGACTCGTCGGCCCTGCGGGCCTTGAGAGATACTTGACAAGTTCTTTGGGATGGATTAGGTGGAGACCACCGGGTGATTGCGGCCGGACGATTCACGCTCGGGAGAATGGACGGGCGTTCCTTCAGAACGCTTCGCCGTGACCCCCGTCCCACCCAGGGTTCGCTCCGCTCATCCTGGGCTATCGCCGGGCGTCCCTGCGGGCTCAAGACCGGCGGAGCGGATTCCAGGCCAGGTGGTCAACGATCACCACCTTTCTTTATTTCGGGGTCGGACCAAGCCAAAATTCTGAAATCAAACATCATACGCTGATAATTGATCGAATTTTGGCCTTAAACGCCACTTTGTTTGGTTGGGGGAAATATTCCTCGTTGCGGGCGTGGCGGCGTGGCGTGATGATCCGCTCGCGACAGCGCAAGGAAACAAAACAGTCCTCCCGAATGAATGATGGTTCATCTTCATTTTACATGTCGTGTCACGATCCGATCCCGAGCCTTTTCTCTGGCCGGCCTTTCAGGCCTTCGCCCATTTTTATGGGCGCTCTGTCCGGGGGCTCGCTCCGGCTCACCCCCGGCTAGCAGACGGATCGGCCCTCCGGGCCTGAGGAAGGCGGGATCTTCTGTCTCGGGATTGGCTCGTTGACACTATGGTTTTCGTAATGGTGATCCGTGATGCGCATCCGGGGTCAGGATCCAATTCGACATTGTCGTCGTAATCGCAGTCGTAGTCGATTAAATGGTTACCGATGGGAAAGATGAAGAGTTCGACCACGACCACGACCACGAAAAGGAACGGATAAAGCACGCAAGACAACCACTTCGCCTCGGCGAGAGAAAAGAGGATATTTCTCGCGGTGACGCAGAAACGCAGTGAAGAATGTTGGCAGGGAAGCCATGACGCAAGATCTGTTCTCTCTGCCACTGCGCCACAGCGAGAGAAAGAATTGGTTTTATCATCCCCATCGGGATCGAGTCGTTGTCGCTGTGGCCATAGTGATCCGTTATTCGACCCTGGGGTCAGGATCCAATTCGATCTCGTTGTCGCTGTCGTTGTCGTAATCGTAATCGAATTTTGCCATTGGACAAGCGGAAAAATGGACCGCGAGCACTGTTCCGACGCGCCGCGGAGTGGCGCGGGGAGAGTAGCCGGTGGCGGCGCCGGAGGCGCGGCCACCGGATGGGCGCGTCCGGTCCGGTTTTTCGCGCCCCGGGCCGGGGCGCGGGGAAATTCGGGGCATCTTACCCATCGTCTTCCGTGTTGACCTTCGCCTCATTCTGGTTTTCGCCGGGATGATGAAGCACACTCTCCGGCCGCCCCTGCCCGGAGCGGCCATCTCCTGATGCCTTCCTTTCCGGTGGCCGCGCCTCCGGCGCCGCCACCGGCTACTGGTCTTCCGCCCCTGCCCGGGGCAGAAAGTAAAAATGAGGGGTGCGCATTCGTTTCATAAATCGTCACAGCCCTGAACGATTGTGGTCGATGAAGGGCAATGAGACGAGATGGTCCACAACGATTACGACAACGAGTAAAGAGGGAAGTTGGCTGAAAATACCGGGGGTAGCTGATCGAAGGGGTCGACCACGAAAACGATTACGACTACAACAGCGAGAAATAAGGAAGTTGGCTGAAGGTACCGGGGAGTGACCGTTCGACGGGGCCGACGACGACGAATACGGCCACGACAGCGACAACGATCAGCAGTTGCAATCCGGCATTCGGTGAGGTGCGGGGCCGGGCCGAATCAATCGCCGAAGAAATCGTCGCAAAAAAAGACCAGCACCGCCGTCACCCGCCGCCGGTCGTCGAAACCGGAGCAGCAATCCTCGGCGGAGCCCCAGATGGAGCCGTTCTTGCGGATGGTACCGTCCGACTCGATCTCACCGATAATGCTCCCGTTCTTGCGCAGGGTGCCGTCCGGTTCGATCTCACCGATGATGGATCCGTTCTGGCGGATGGTGCCGTCCGACTCCACTTCGCCCACCAGGCTGCCGTCTTTCCGCACGTAACCATCGTCCTCGAACCGGCCTACCAGACTGCCGTCGATGCGGATATAGCCGTCCGACTCCACCCGCGCCCACAGGGAGCCGCCCTTGCGGATATCCATGTCTCCCGCCTGCAGCAGGGTGGCCGACAGCGCCACCAGTCCCACACAGAGTGCGAATCGTGCCATGATGTTCCTCCGGTCATCCGTTTTCAACCAATGTATCTTTGTCGGCCGTCCGTTGTCTACCTCTATTTGACGCCGGTCCCACCGTTATGTTTCAGTCGCAGACGACGTGCCGGTCCCGCCGGTCCTTCAGGGCACAAAAAAAGCGGGATCCACCTTCGCAGATCCCGCTACCTGATTATTGGACTGACCATCAGCCGACCCGGCGGATCGTTCCCCCCGCCGATCGGCCGCCGGCGGGCATCAGGCCCCCTTTTTCATTTGTTTTCCGCACGCGCAGGTCGTTTGCTTCTGGCTCATGGTGTCGCAGGTGCACATCTGTCCGCAGGCACACACAAAGGCACCGGCGGTCTTGAAGGTACGCGCCTGACCGTCGACCAGAACCACGATCCCGCCGTCGCGAACTTCCTTGACTTCACTCTTCACCAGATCCACCCCGCAGGCACAGGTGGCGGACTTGCGCGACAGGGTGTCGCAGGTGCATTTCTGACCGCAGGCACAGGCGAAGACCTCCTCGCCGGCCTTGAATGTTACGGCCTTTTCACCCCCGGCCAGCATCCAGCCGGCCGTCATCACCAGCAGAATCATGGGCAAGATTGTCCTGATATTTCGCTTCATTTTTTCCTCCTTTTCACGCTGTGCGGCCCCGGAGTCGACAACCGGGTCATCACGCACTTTTAGTTGACAATTTCACTCATGTATTAGATACATGGAAAAATCCCCGGATTCTCCTCCTCCGCCTTTCCCCCGAAAAGTAACCCCTGATCCGCCGGCAGATGATATAATGGTCACCGACCGGACCGCCCCGATCAGGACGCTGAACATTTCCGCCGTGCGCGGAATCGGAAATAGTGTCCCGGGGATGTTACTATGACCGGGAAAACGCATCCCTAACCCTTGAGAACCGGTTTTGGAGGAACCATGAAAAACAACCGCATCGGCTCCCTCACCGACCACCTCACCGAGCTGCGCGATGGCAAACGTCGCTTCGAAAACGCCTTCGAAGGCGTGGCGCGGATGATTCTGGAGCAGGAGATCGAGAAGATCGTCGTCAACGGGCGCACCACCTTCGATTTCCAGATCTTCCGGGTGGGAGAGAAACATGTGGTCGGTCTGTACGACGAGATCAACAGTTTCGTCTCCTTCGTCAAGGACGCGGCCGAGGGCGGATCCTCCAGCGAGATGGCCTTCGTCCTGGTAGGCGAGCCCGGCAACGGCAAGACGTTTTTTGTGGAATACATCTGCCGCAAATACAGGGAGTTTCTGTCGCGGACGGAAAACCGCAAATACTCCTTCCGCTTCATCAACATGGACCAGATCAGCGGCTACGGCCGCATCGCCGTCATCGAGTCACAGACCTACGAGGATCCGGCCATCCTGGCCATGAATCTGGCCGAAACCGCGGAGGAGAGCCGTCGCATCCTGACGGACCGGTTCGGATTCAAGAAAAAAGGCCTCGATCAGCTGTATGACAACTATCGCCCCCTCGGTGCCTGCAGCGAATACATCTGGAACGACATCCGCAACCACACCGGCGGCGACCTGGACAAGATGCTCGCCCAGGTGGAGATCATCCCCGTGCCGCTCACCGAAAGTCTGGGCACCATCACCGGCAAGTACCCAGCCAAGGACAAGATCACTTCCTCGGCGGTGGACCTGCTGGGCGAGGAATCCATCCAGCGCCTGCTGCACATCTCCGACACGGGGAATCCCTACCGCTTCGACCTGCGCCGCGGCGCCCTGGCCCGGGTGGCCGGCGGCGGCATCCATTTCAGCGACGAGATCTTCAAGAACAAGAAGGATCTGGTCCAGGTCTATCTGGGTGTCATCCAAAACCGGGTCATCGAGATCGACGGTTTCAAATGGCCCATCGACACCCTCATCATCGCCACCAGCAACAATTCCGAGTTCAACCACTTCCTGGAGGAGAAGGAAGAGGCGCCCATTGTGGACCGCTGCCGCATCTGCTGGGTATCCCACAACACCAACTACATCCTGCAGGACGAGTTGACCCGGTACGCCATCGGCAACGAGCCGAAGACCACCTTCAAGCACGAGCCGCTGCACCAGGATCCCAACCTGAACCACGCCGCCTGCGTGGCGGTGGTCCTGACCCGTCTGCCCCGCTCGGAAAAACTGACCCCGGTGGAAACCATGAAACTGGCCGCCGGCGAAGTGGCGGGCGAGAAGAGCATCAAAACCCTGGCCGAGGTCATCGACACTCTCAACTATGATCCCGACATCACCAAACGTTTCGGCCAGAAGGGGCTGGGCCAGCGCAACCTGGGACGGGCCATCCAGCTGCTCATCGAGAGTTCGCCCACCAACGAGGGGCAGTGCATGTTCGCCAAAGACATCTTCACCTGCCTGGAGCGGATCGTGCTCGATTACGTGTCCGACGCCAACGACCGGACCAAGTACCTGGAGGACCTGAAAACGGCCCGCGGCCTTTACCGGGAGCGGATCATGACGGAGATGTTCAACGCCTACATGGACGAGCCCCACGCCATCCGCAAGGACGTGATGAACTACGTCAACATGATCATCGGCATCGACGCCGACAACCTGGGCCCCGACAAGATGTGGAAATACATGGACCCGCAAACCAAGGAGCTGAAGGCGCTGAAGATCGACGAGCGCTTCATCAAGAGCGTGGAGGAGCGGCTCGGTCTGAAAACGCTTGAGCAGCGGGAAAATTTCCGGACCCAGATCCGCAAGATCTACGGACAGAAGATCTCCATCGATCCCAATTACGATTTCATGGACAACCTGGAACTGGTCAAGGCCGTGACAGACGTCCGCCTCAAATCCGATATCGCCGGCGCGGGCAGCCTCATCGGTGCCCTGGCCAACCGCACCAACGAGGAGAACCAGAAGCTCTATGACCGGATGATCGACACCATGCTCCAGAAACTGGGGTACTGCCGCACGTGCGCCCAGAAAACCATCGAGTACTTCTGCACCCAGGATGACGAGAAATAGCCGGACTGCGCCGGTCCGCCGCCTGCTGGAAGGGCCACCATGAAGCGACACATGCGCGACCTCTATGATCGACTCAAACAAGCGGGGCTTTCGCCCGAACGGGAGCGCCTCATCCAGGCCGAACTCGCCTTCATGGGAGAGCATGACCTGCCGGCCGTCCGCTCGGCGGCGGCCGTGGACCCGGCCAAGGCCCTCACGGAAACCGTCCGCACCTTTTACGGCCATCACGATCCGGCTGTGTTGCAGGATCTGGACCGCCCCACCAGCAACTACTCCCAAAATCTCAAATCGCTGGACGAGCTGCTGGAGCGGGACAAGCAACGGGAAGACGACGGCTTCCCGCGCAAGATCCGCGTCGGCAAACTCATCAAGCCGGGGAAAAGCGGCAAGGACAAGGTCGTCATCGTGCCCACCACCGTCGAGGAAAAGTTCATGCACGACCGCATCCGGCCGCCGGAGGAGGGGGACTCATCGGGTGGCACCGGCGAAGGCGAAGAAGGTGAAGTGATCGGCGAACAGCCGGTGCACGAACAGGGCGCGGGGGAAGGCGGCGCCGGCCAGGGCGAGGACGGCGCCCATGAACTGGAATCCAGCGCCTACGACCTGGGCCGGATTCTCACCCAAACCTTTCAGCTGCCCAACCTCAAGGACAAGGGGAAGAAACGGTCCCTGACCCGCTACACATATGAACTCACCGACCGCCACCGCGGCTTCGGCCAGATCCTGGACAAGAAAGCCACGGTGAAGCGCGTCCTCCAGACCAACATCGTGCTGGGCAACGTGCCCGACTTCAACAATATCGATCCGGGCCGTTTTCTCATCGCCCCCGATGACGAGGTGTACCGCATCCTCTCCAAGGAAAAGGACTGGGAGTCCCAGGCCCTGGTCTTCTTTCTGCGGGACTACTCCGGCTCCATGTCGGGCAAACCCACCGAGCTGGTGGTTTCCCAGCACGTGATGATCTACAGCTGGTTGCTTTTCCAGTATGCGCGGCAGGTGGAAACCCGCTTCATTCTGCACGACACCACCGCCAAGGAGGTGCCGGATTTCTACACCTATTACAACCTGAAGGTGGCAGGCGGCACCCAGGTTTCCGCCGCCTACGAACTGGTCAACGAGATGGTGGCCCGGGAAAATCTGGCGCGGGACTACAACATTTATGTCTTTCACGGCACCGACGGCGACGACTGGGACACCGAGGGCAAGCAGGCCATCCCGGCCCTGCAGGAAATGCTCCGCTACAGCAACCGGGTGGGCATCACCGTGGCCGCCCACGGCTACGGCGACAACCGGAAGACGGAGGTCGAGCGCTACCTCACCGCCTCCGGATTGCTCAAGGAGAAACCGGAGCTGCTGCGCCTGGACGTCATGGCCGAAGACGCCGACGAGCCGCGGCTCATCGAGGGAATCAAGCGGCTGATTTCGTAGCTGCCTCACCGGACCGACGGGAACGAATATGGAACTCATCGATCAACACACCAAGCACATCATGGAAGGCTGCAAGGCCCGCGCCCGCGACGCCGGGCTTCGTTTCGACGACGAAAGCCTCGAATACTACGTCACCAACCGGGACCTGCTGGAACTGACGCCCAAAGGGATGATCCCCACCCTGTATGACTATTGGGTCCACGATGTGGAAGTGCTGCGGGAAAAAGGCCGCTACGAACTGTATCCCACCAATCCCTATGAGACGGTGATCAATACCCGTCCGGCCATCTCGTTCTACAACGACAACAATCCTGACTGGCTCAACGTCATGATTTTCTATCACGTCCTGGCCCACATCGATTTTTTCCAGAACAACACCTATTTTCAACACACCTGGAATTACGACTTTACCGGCCAGGCCCTGTCCGACAAGCGGCTTATCACCAAGCTGCGCTCCGAACACGGCCACTGGGTCGATTATGTCATCGAATTCAGCCGCGGCATCGACAACCTGGTGGGCTATTTCGGCGAGCTCTCCCGCCTGTCACCCAAGAGCGAGGTGGACCGATCGGAACGGCTGGACTACTATTTCGACGTCTTCCTGCAGGACGTCAAGAAGGTCAAGGCCAGCGAATATCTCAAGCAAATCCAGCACTACAACGCCTGCCGCAACCAGGCGGGCGAGCGCGGCGAGGATGTCTTCTTTGCGGATATCATCCGCCAGTATCCGGAATTCGAAGGCATGTATCTGAAACACAAATCGCGGAAACAGTCGCCGGCGCCGGTGGATCTGCTGCAATTCCTGCTGCCGCACTCCGCCTTTCTGAATCGTGACGAAAACCGTTGGATGAAAACCGTCATTCATGTGGTGCGGAACACATCCCTCTTCTTCCAGCCCCAGATCCGCACCAAGATCATGAACGAAGGCTGGGCCAGCTACTGGCATGAAACGCTCTTTCTGCGGGATGACCGCATCCGGGGCCACGAAGTGGATTTCGCCCGGGTCAATGCCGGTGTCACCACCATGCCCCGCGTGGGACTCAACCCCTACGCTCTGGGCATGCGCCTGTTCTATTTCATCGAGGACATGGCCGACCGGGGACGCCTCTCGTGGGATTTCCAGCGCCTCCGTGACGCCCGCCGGCGGCGCGATTTTGACCGCGATTCGGGTAACGGCCGGGACGTTATCTTCCAGGTTCGGGAAAATTTCAGCGACTTCAATTTCCTTCAGACTTTTGTCGACCAGGACTTTGTGAATGTGAACAAATTGTTCGTGGTCGACCGTCGGCTCAATCCGGCGCGCATGGTGTGGGAGTATTACGTGCGGAGCCGGCGGGTGGAGGATTACCGGCAGATGCTGCTGGAACACCTGTATCATCCGCCCCACGTCACCGTGGATACTGCCCGGACCACCGAGGACCGGCTCTGCCTGGTCCACCATTTCGAGGGCAAGCCGCTGGTACGGGAGTACATCGCCAACACCATGCTGGGGATCGAGTATCTGTGGGGCGGATCCGTGCAGCTGGAAACCAGCGAGGTGAAAGGCGCACCGGCCCAGGCCCGGGCGGTCAATGCCACGGCCGCCGGAACGGATGTGGAATGGGAACGGGTTCGCTATACCATGAAGAACCGGGAACTTACCCGGGAAATTATCGACGGAAAATAAGTCATGGAAAACATTCACAAGGCGATGGAAAACCTGAACCGCAGCGTCAGCGAGGGGGATCACCTGGCGGTCATCCCCTTTGCCGAATTTCTGCAACTCCTGACGCGCCAGCCGGCCCTGGCGATCCGCAATGTTTTCCAGGTTTTCCACGACATGATCCGCACCTACGTCGGTGAAGGGACCGACGAATATCCCAACGATCCGGAGTCCATCCGTTTCGTCCATTACGATTGTCACGGCCTCTTCGTGGAAGGGGCCGATCGGCCGTTTTTCGCCGACCGGCTGTTCGCCAACCGCTTCATCAAGCGGATCGAATCCCTGCGACACGGCGCCCAGCAGAACAAGATCTACATCTTCGAGGGCCCGCCCGGCTGTGGCAAGAGCACCTTCCTGAACAACATCCTCCAGAAATTCGAGGAGTTTGCCAATACGGACGCCGGCCTGCGCTACGAGACCGTCTGGCGGCTGAACCGGAAAGTGCTGGGCAGTTTCGTGGACACGGAAGCCATGCCCATCATCGAGCGGTTTTTCGATTTCATCGATCAGACCAAAACCGAAATCCCTCTGCCGGCCAATGCCCCGCAGGAACCGTGCCGGGCGGAGATGGACTGCGTCGAGGTGCCCTGCCCCGGTCACGACCACCCCATCCTCATGGTGCCCAAGGAGCTGCGGCGCGCCTTCTTCGACGATATTTTCAAGAATGACCAGTTCAAGTGGAAGTTGTTTACGGAGAAGGAATACGGCTGGGTATTCGGTGACAAGCCCTGCACCATCTGCACGTCCCTGTATGAAGCGCTGCTTTACAAGCTCGGCTCGCCCCAGAAGGTTTTCGAGATGATCTACGCCCGGCCCTACCGCTTCAACCGGCGCCTGGGCGTGGGCGTGAGCGTTTTCAATCCCGGGGACAAACCCCTGCGCCAGTACGTCCAGACCAACGAGATGCTGCAGGAGCGACTCAATGTCCTCTTCCGTGACAGCAACCAGGTGCGCTACATCTTTTCCCAGTATGCCCGAAGCAACAACGGCATCTATGCCCTGATGGACATCAAGTCGCATAACGTGGAGCGTCTGATGGAGCTGCACAACGTGGTCAGCGAAGGCGTCCACAAGGTCGAGGACATCGAGGAAAACGTCAATTCCATGTTCATCGCCCTCATGAATCCCGAAGACAAGGCCAACGTGGAGAACCTGCAGTCCTTTTCCGACCGCCTGGAATACATCAAGATCCTCTACGTACTGGACATCGACACCGAGGTGGAGATCTACCGCAACATATTCGGCCGGCACATCGATTCCAATTTCCTGCCGCGGGTGCTCCACAATTTCGCCCGGGTGATCATTTCATCGCGTCTGAACCTCAAATCGGACATCCTGACCGAATGGATCCCCGATCCCGGCCGGTACCGGATGTACTGCGACGGAAACCTGCACCTGCTCAAAATGGAGGCATACCGCGGCCACATTCCGCCCTGGCTGAGCGAGGAGGACCGCAAGCGCTTCACCGCCCGCATCCGCCGCAAGCTCATCGCCGAGTCGGAGACGGAGGGGCAGCAGGGCTTCTCGGGTCGGGATTCCATCAAAATCTTCAGCGATTTTTTCAATACCTTCAGCAAGGAAGACGAGCTCATCGAGATGTCCAAGATCAAGCAGTTTTTCACCAAACTGCGCAAGGATCTGCTGGCGGAGATTCCGGAGGGTTTCCTCGACTCGCTGACCCGCTATTACAACTATACCGTCCTGCAGGAGGTAAAGGAGTCGCTCTATTATTTCAATCGCGATCAGATCGCCGAGGATATCCAGCATTACCTGTTCGCCATCAATTTCGAACCCGACACGGTGGAGCGCTGCGAATTCACCGGCAAGAAGCTGGAGATCACCGAGACGTTTTTCGCCGGCATCGAGCACCGCCTGCTGGGGCCGCACACCGACGAGGCCGCCCGTCGGCGTTTCCGCAGCGAGACCCAGAACGAATACACCGCCCGCACCCTGACCCAGGAAATGCTGGTGGAAGGGAAATCCATCACCCAGACGGCCCTGTTCAAGGAGCTGTTTGACCGCTACACCTACAATCTCAAGGAGAAGGTGCTGGATCCCTTCCTGGAGAACGAAAATTTCCGCCGGGCGATCAAGGATTTCGACCAGGAAAAATTCAAAACCTACGACCAGCGGATTCGCAACGACGTCACGTTCCTCATCGAAAACCTGTGCCGGAAATTTGGCTACACCAAGCAGGGGGCCCGGGAAGTCTGCATGTATGTCATCGACAACAACCTGGCCGCCGAATTCGGCGATAACGGCGGCGGGTAATCCACCCCGTTCATCTCCGGCAGGGACGTTACGGGGCTAGCCTATCCGGGCGGCGCCCCGTGGGTCAGCGCCGACCATGTCGCCTTCAGGCGCCGGGCCGTATGTTCAGGGGTTGTTTTATCCGGAAATGAAAGAAGGCGAAGGCACGCCTCAGGGCGAGGAAAGGCCCTCTTCCTTCTGGTTGTCCACCAGAGCCTGCCGGATTTTCGTGGTCAGGCGGATGAGTTGCCGGCATTCCGCTTCCGTCAGACCGGTCATGATCTCCCCGACCTTCTGTTCGTAGTTCCTCTCCAGGTCCGCCAGCAGCCGGCGCCCCGGCTCGGTGAGGGTGATGTGGTAGCGGCGGCGGTCGCCGGCCACGGCATTGCGGCGGATAAGGGCCATGTTCTCCATCCGGTCCACCAGCCCCGTGATGTTGGATTTGTCCACCAGCAGCCGCTGGCTCAGATCGTTCTGCGTCAGCGGTCCATCGGCATACTTCAGGATCATCAGGATATTGAACTGGGCGTCGGAATTCAGTTCATGGCGGAAAAACCGCTTGGCTTCCTTTTTCAGGAAAATACCGGTCCACCAGACATTGATCAGGGCTTCGTGGGCCAGATTGTCGAATTTCATGGGCAAGGTTACCGGGGACGTCGTGGGCATCATGTCCTCCTGTGGGTGACGCAGAATCAGTATAGCCCTTAAGTGTTTAGATGTCAACTATATTTACGGCACCCGGTCCGGCGACCCGGGGCGGGGAAAAGTCAGAACCGGTGGCTCAGCCCGATGGAGAGAGAGATGCCCGGTGCCGGCGGGATGTCCGGGTCGGCATTGGCATAGTACAGGGTGTTGAACAGATTGGACACCTTGAAAAAGAGCTGGGTCTCGTTGCTGACGTAGTAGCCGGCTTTCAGGTTGGTGAGATTGTAATGGTCGACGGTCGTTTCCGCCGGACCCGGATCATCCAGCGCCAGGGAATAGATGTGGTTGGCTTCGATCCAGAAACGGCCCCACCAGTACCGTCCGCCGAAGAACAGTTTCGGCGAGGGGATATCGTTGAGCCGCTGGTCGGTGACCTGACTCTCCCCCCAATAGTGAAAATAATTTCCGAAAAATTCCAGGCTCTGGACAGGAAAATACTGCAATTCCACCTCGAACCCCTTGATGGACCCCCGATCCAGGTTCTCGTAGGTATACAACTCGTTCCCCAGGTCGAATTTTTCCACCAGGTCGTTGATGCGGTAATAAAACACGTAAAATCCTGCAAATATGTCGCTGGTGTAATACTTGACGCCGGTGTCGAAATTGTAGCTGCGCTCCGGCCCCAGATCCGGGTTGCCGAGGATATCCCCCCGCCCGGTGATTCCCGAATAGAACGCCTCGCTCAGGGAGGGCATGCGGAATGCGGTGGCGGCGTTGAAAAAGACGTTCATGGAATCGGACAGATGCCGGGTGATCCCGAAGAAGGCGGCCGGGGCGTTGGAGTTGTTTTCGCGCCGCACACCGTCGGCCAGGGCATTGCGCCGGAAAAAGCCGTAGCGCACGCCCCCCAGCAGATCCATGGCGTCGAAGCCGGAGTAATCGACGGTGAAATAGAGACCGTAATCATGCCGGTTTCCGTCGGCCAGGGGGTAATAGGCCTCTTCCGGCACGCCGTCCACCGCCGAACCGTTTTCCATATCCACGCCGGATCGCCCGTAATAATCCACGCCCAACTGGAAGGCCAGATCGGGATTGAAGCTCTTTTTCAGGACTCCCTTGAAACCGAAGTCCAGGGCGTCGTTGCGCGAGTATTCGAACTGGCCGCGACTGAAGCGGAACTTGTGCAGATCGAGACGGTTGGGATTGAAAAACGTGGAGAGGGTCAGGGTGCAGCCTTCGATGGCCTCCTTTTCGCAATAGGCGAGCTGGAGCAGGCTGTTGTCCTCCAGCGGGTAGAGGCTCTGCCGGTCCGGATCGTTGTCGCGGCGGGGGCGGTAGATGTTGTGTCCATAGGCTTTGAGAAAGTTGAGGCTGAAATCACGCTCCGCCGAGCGGTAATTCAGGGCGACAAGGCCACTGAAATAGGTGTAGCCGGAGTTCCAGATCCGTTCGTCGGCCGATGAATAATCATCCGCCTTGGTAAACTGCAGGTTGGTGTAGAGGTCGAAGCCGCGGCCCAGGTCCTGATTGAAGCGGAAACCGGCATTGCGGCGCCAGTCGTTGCTGCTGCCGCTGAGGTTGAGGATGCCAAAGCGCGGCGCCGGATCCAGCCGGTCTTCGGTGATGATGTTGATGACGCCGCCCAGGGCGTCGGAACCATACAACACCGAGGCCGAAGAGCGCAGCACTTCGATCTGGCGGATGAATTCCGGGGCGATGAAACCGGCCGAAGTGCCGGCGCTGCGGTCGCTGGTGATGCGGGCGCCGTTGGCCATGAGCAGGATGCGGCGCCGGGCCAGGCCGCGGATGCTGGGCGTGGCCGTGAAGCCGCCCTTGCCGACGAAATGGACGCCCGGCGTGGATTGCAACGAGGAGACGATATTCTCCGGCTGGTCCTCCTTGAGTGTGGTGCTGCCGACCACCGTCTGGGCGAAGGGGACGTCCACCGACTTTTCCTCTTCGTTCAGGGCGGTGATGGTGATCTCATCCTTCAGGTAATTCAGGGGAACCAGGTAGACTTCCAGCCGGCCGACGCCCTCGGCGAACCGGATGGTCCGGGTTTCGGGGTTGAACTGCGCCCGCTCGAAGCGCAGCCGGACATCGCCGCGGTCCTCGGAGACGGAAACGCTGAATTCGCCGGCGGCATCGGTCTGTACAATCTGTTCACCGCCGTTCACCACAATCCGCACCCCCGGGAGAGGCTGATCGTTAATATCCTTGACGATACCCTCGATGGTCGCCGCCATGACGGCCAGGGAAAAGCCGCTCAACAATAAAGAGAATAAAGACAATCTGGACCTCATGATATATTCGACTCCTCTAAAAAATGATAATTATGTTTATACGAGAATCGTTCCGACGGGTTTGGTTATCTCCGCGGCTGACGAATCCGCCGGCGCGGTCTGCCCCCCACCAGGCCGACGGCCGGCCCGCCGGTGATCAGCGGGTGATACGGCCGTCTTCCAGCAGTTTCTCGCGGACATCATTTTTGGCGTCGCGAATGACACCCGGTTTGATGGCCTGTTTACGGGCTTTCTCCTCCAGGACGTCCATGGCGTCCTGTGTCTTTTTGATCTCCCCCTGGATGTAGCGCATCATGGACGGTCTATGCTGCCGCTCGGCTTTCTTGTATTCTTCCGCCAGCAGCAACAACTGGCCATGTAAACGGTAGATCTGGTTGTAATACGTCCTTTCCTGCAGCGTCAGGGAATCGCCCGGGGTATTACGGCCGGCGTCGATGACATCAGGCGCCGTTTTGGCGGCGGGTTTGAGCATGTCATCGGTGATCACGATGGCGGCCTTTTTTTTCTTGCTCTCTTCACGGGATTTCCGGGCGACGTCGGCCACGCTCTGGGCCATGGCCGGCGCGATTCCTGACAGAAAAAAAACATGGATGGCCAGGATGACTCTCGTCAGTCTCATGATCTGATCCTCCCGGGGCAAAGTACCATATTTCAGGTCCATCCTCAAGTCACGCGCCGGCCACGGCTGTGTCCTGTCACACCGTCATGGCGCCGATCCTAGGGATAGACCAGGGGGATCACATAGTTCAGCCAGAGGGCCATGAGCAGGCCGCCCACCACGTTCAGCACCACCCCCAGCAGCAGCATGCGACGCAGGGAGGTCCCCTTCATTTCACCGAAGACCAGGGCGTTGCACGGGGTGGCCACCGGCGTCATGAAGGCGCAGGTGGACGCGATGGAGACGGAGATCATCAGCGCCAGGGGCGAAATCCCCTGCCCCACGGCGGCATAATAGGCGATGGAAAAGAAGGCCATGGAAACGACGGTGTTGCTGAAAATCTCCGTCAGAAAGATCACCGTCAGTGTAGTGAACAGGAACATCACGAAGACCGATGTCTCCCGGCCGATCCAGGCGGAGTAGATCGAAGCCGCCTGGCGGTCAAGATCCAAAACATTCACCACCACCATCACAGCGATGAGCAGTCCCAGGAAAAGGAGGCCGCGCCAGGGCAATTCACTGAACACGTCCCGCACCTGCATCAGCGGGCGGCCCTGGGCCGGGCGGTGGCGGAAGAAGCAAAGCCATAGGAAGACCAGGAAATACGACAGACAGATAAACGACTCGATCCGTCCGAAAGAGGGGACCACTTCCAGCAGAATGGCTTCGCTGATCCAGAAGGCGAGAAACAACCCGAACAGGAAGATACCGTCGTGGTGCAGGGACACCAGTTTTTGAAAGGCGAACGTGTTGGGCAATTGCAGCCGCAGTCCGTGGGCGCGGTGCGGCACACCCAGCCAGACCACCAGGGCCCAGGCGATGGACACGAAGACGACGACCAGCGGGACTGCCCATAGAAACCAGCTGAAGAAGTTGATCTGCTCGCGGCCGGGTACGCCGAAAAAATCGAGTGCGGCGATCAGCAGCAGGTTGGCCGGACTGCCGATGAGGGAACCCATGCCGCCGATGTTGGCGCCGTAAATGACCGACAGGCTCAGCGGCGTGGTCAGGCGGAGGCCTTCGTATTCGAAGGTGATCTCCTCATCGATGGACTTGAGGATGGGCAACAGGGTCAGGACAGTGATGGCATTGGGGATGAAAAACGACAAAAGCGTGGCCGTCACGATGATGTAGAGAAAAATGCGGTCCACCCGTCCCCGGCTGCGGCGCAGACTCCAGCGGACGAACAGGTCGGTCAGACCGGTGATGACCAGCAGGCGGTACATGAGATAGCCGTTGGCGAAGAGGAGAATGAGCGGCAGCCGTTGCCACAGATACTGGAAGATGCCGGCGTTTTCAGCCATGTTCGACACCCTCAGGCCAGCTGCAGCCGATACAGCGCCCGGTTACAGGGATAGAGCAGAAAGGCGTTGGCCACCAGCCGGCCGATGGTCAGGGCACCGGTGGCGGCCACGGCCCCATACAGGTCAAAACCGTAAATGCCGATGAACAGGAGGAGCAGAATCCCGCCCACCTCGATGCCCGTGGCCGCCGTCACCGGGCTGGTGTGATGGGTGTTCACCAGAATGGCCCGCTGGACGGACAGCAACAGGGTCAATCCCGGCATGAGCACCAGCAGCTGGAGCGGCAGTCGCGCGAATTCGGTCAACTCGGGCGACAGGCCGGAAATGTCATGAAACCAGACCACCGCCGCCGGGGTGAAGGCCAGCAGGGCCAGGGCGCTGACGGTGATACCGGCCAGCAACGCCCCGAAATTGCGCAAGCGGAGGTAGTGCTCCCCATGGTCGCCCATCAGGGCGATGGCCACCTCCTGAAAGGATAGCCCGACGCTGCGAAAAATAAACGAGAGCGAGTTGATGACGGGCAGCACGGCCAGCGACTCGAGGGCCATACGGCTCTTGCCCACGAAAAAGGTGATCATGGGATGCACCCCCAGCGCCAGAATGGATGTCAGGGCCAGAGGATAATAAAATTTGGCGATATAGCGATAGGTCAGCACGCGGCCCCCCGGTGTGGGTTCGGGACTGCCGGCCAGCAATTGCCGGATGATCCCGGCCACCATAAACCGACTGGCCAGCGCCTCCACCGTCACGCCTACGGAAAGGGCCACGGCACCCACAAAGGCGCCGGCAATGGAGCCCATGAAATAGAGGCCGAATCCGGTAGCGGCCATACTGACAAGACGGATGACGGTGCCGTAGGCGACGAAGCGCGTACGCCCATGTCGGATCAGAATGCCGTGATAAAGCCGCCGGAAACCGATGGCCGCCGGCCAGGGCAGCAGCAGCAGCGACGCCCCGTGGGTCAGCCGGGCGACGAGGGGCGGCAGACCGATCATATCCATGGCGATGAAATCGAAGACGGGCGGCCACAGCCCCACCAGCATGCCGACGGTGATGATGCCGTTCAGGGCGTAGGTAAAATTCCGCAACTTGATGAAGGAATGGCGGTCGCGAACCAGGGCGGTGGCGGCGCTCATGATCATGATGATGGGCGCCTCGATGATAAGGGCGAAGGAGAAGGCCACGCCGTAGGCGGCCAGGTTGAACTTGGGATCCGTCATGCGGGCGATGACGGCGGCCAGGAAGGGACCTTCGAGGGACATCATCAGCCACGTGGCCGCCAGCGGCAGCCAGAAAGCCGTGATCTTCCCGTAGGTGAGGCGCTCGTCCTGTTCAGCCATAAGGAGGCAGAGTAGCACCGGGATCCGGATTATACAAGTCCAAAGAGATGAAGCACGATCAGCTTTTACTCCAAGCCACCAAACGGATTAGCCTCACTCACGCCATCCTACGCCGGGTCAAGCCCGCGCTCGAATCACTCGGCAAGGGACGGTCGCTGACCGGTCCCGCCCCGGGTCCGGAATCACTCACCCGGCAGAAACGTCAGCGCCCCAGATATTTGATGGCATCGGCTTCGTTCTCGAACACCTCCATCAACCGGGAGAGGCCGCTCTCATCGAGGAGCGCCTGGAGTTTTCCGTCGAGATTCAGCAGGGCGATTTTCGCTTCCACGGCATCGGCGGCATCCTTCAGCCATGTCAACTCGCCAAGCCCGGAAGAATCCATAGATTCCACGCCGGACATGTCCAGCAGGATTTTGCGCTCCCCGCCGTCGAGGATTCTCTGCATCTCCTGCCGCAAGCCGGGCCCACTTTCGCCAGCGGTCAGCTTCCGCCCCGGAGTGGCCACTACCACTTCATCCTGAATCTTGACCATGATCCTGGGAGCGGGACCAATCCCCTCGCCAAGGCCGGTCACCCTGGGCGAGACATCCCGGGGACCGCCCGGTGCCTCCCCCGGGGCAGGATTGATTTTCCCCGGAATCCTCTCCTCGATCACCGGTCCACCCGGGGGGTACCCCACATTGGGCCTTGGCTGCGGTTCAACAGATCCCGGTCCCGGACGCGTTTTGGCGGTTACATCCGGTCCACCCGTCACGTCACCCCCGCCCTTGCTGGAAGCGGGGAAAACACCGCCCATCTCACGTCTGACTCCCGGCCGGGGCGTCAGCGGATCCTCGAACCCGTCCCTGATCCCCGGCCGGGCCGTCAGCGGATCCTCGAACCCTTTGTCGGCCCGCGGTTTGGCCGTCAGCGGATCCTCAAACCCGTCCCTGATCCCCGGCCGGGCCGTCAGCGGATCCTCGAACCCTTTGTCGGCCCGCGGTTTGGCCGTCAGCGGATCCTCAAACCCGTCCCTGATCTCCGGCCGGGCCGTCAGCGGATCCTCGAACCCTTTGTCGGCCCGCGGTTTGGCCGTCAGCGGATCCTCAAACCCGTCCCTGATCCCCGGCCGGGCCGTCAGCGGATCCTCGAACCCTTTGTCGACCCGCGGTTTGGCGGTCAGCGGATCCTCAAACCCATCCCGGGTGATCGGGGGTTTCGACCGGATTTCGGACGGATCGATCAGCACCTTTTCCTGGGCGACCTTCGCGCCGATGGTGCTACCGGGCGCCGAACCGGTATCCGCCAGGCCTCGTTTCAGAATCCCCGCCTCGTCACCGGCGGTGAGCCCGATTTTACCGTGCCCCGCATCGACCCCGTCTTTCCCTTTGAACAGCACCTTGTCCCTCAGAATGTCTTCTTTTCCGATTTCCGCCTTGTTGGGAAAGGGCTCCGGCGCCGGCGGCAGGCCCACATCGGGCGTTTTCGCCGGGTGCGGTGCCGAGAGCACATCACCACCGCCTGTAGTGGACGCAGGGTGGGTGGCGCTCATCTCCAATTCCTTGCCACCCCGTTCAGCCTTCGACCTGAACAGTTTACCGAAAAGCCTGCCTTTGAAGAGACGGCTGGTCAGCCGTTGCTCCTGGGCTTCGGACCGCATGGGCGGCTCCTCCGGCAGAACCGCTTTTTCGGTGCCGACCGCTTCTTTTGTCGCCTGCGGCAGCTTCAGCTCCTGCCCCGCCTTCAGTTCCCCGGCCCGGGTCAGTTTTGGATTTGCGGCCAGTAATTTCTCCTCGGAGACACCCAGTCTTTCGGCCACTTCGGCCAGGGACTTTTCCCCGAGCTTTACGGAAGTGGAGTCGGTTTGCCCCTCGCTGATCTTGGACGTGAATTCCGATAGCCTGCCTGAGCCCGATGAATCACCCACTTTCATCGTCATTCCTCCTTCATCAGTTTACACCGGTTCCAAAATGAACATATCCGTTCTCTACGTCGACGGAAAGAGTGCGGTACGTTTTCCGGATAATTTTGCTGCTTTGTTGACTATTAGTGTACTGCACATTTGGGGAAAAACAAAAACAATCCACCTCCGGCGGGCCTTTAAAATATTTCCTGTTGGCTGCGCCCCACTCCTATCCGTCGGGATGACCCGATAGCTTCCCGGTTAAATTTAGCCCGGCTGTTCAGCCAGATTCCCTTTTTGTCAGTGTATTCCGTTATCATTTTCGAATTTTTTCTATTTTCAGAACAAAAACGACGAGACGACGTATATTTATTCTGTGCGGAGAATAAATGTTGGCCGGGGGTGATGGTGAAACTGCTTTCTCGCGCTGAAGAACTGGTCCTGCTGTCCGTCGGCTGCCTGGGTGACGAGGCCTACGGCGTGACCATCCGAAACCATGTCATTGAATCCACGGCCGAAGACTGGTCGGTGGGCGCCATCTATGTACCGCTGGAACGGTTGGCCAAATGGGGCTACCTGGAAACGGTGATGAGCGATCCGACACCCGAGCGCGGTGGACGGCGCAAGCGCTTCTACCGTCTGACTCCGTCGGGCCTGGCCGCCCTGCGACACACGCGGGAAGTGCACGACGAGCTCTGGTCCCGCATGCCGGCCGCCGACTCCTGTCCGGACGGTGACGCATGAGTCCGGAAACGGCCCGCCGTCTGCGGCTGCTGCAGCGAATCCTCCGACACACTCTCGAGCCGGAGGAGTATGAAGCGGTCCTCGGTGACCTGGAGGAACTCCATGCCGAGATCGAACGGCGCGACGGACCACGTGCCGCCGCACTCTGGTATGGCGTTCAGATCCTGCGGTCCCTGCCCCCGTTCCTGTATCATCAGCTCTACTGGAGGCTCAATATGCTGGCGAACTACCTGACCCTTGCCTGGCGCAACATGCGCCGCCACAAGTCTTTCGCCCTGATCAACATCCTCGGACTGTCGCTGGGCCTGGCCTGCTGCATCCTGATCGCCTTCTATATAACCGACGAAACCGGTTTCGACCGCTTTCACGAACATGTGGACCGTATTCATGGCATCCGCGGCGCCATTTACTTCGACAACGCCATGGCCAATTTTGACGCCCAGCCGCCGCTGGCCGACCAGCTGCCGGCCCTGTTCCCGGAAGTGGAGGCCGCCGTGCGGGTGACCCGGGAAGAGCTGGTCATCCGCCGCGGCGACCGGACATTCAAGGAGACCGGCCTGTCCACCGAACCGGTGTTTTTCCGGATCTTCACCTTCCCGCTCCGGCAAGCCGCCACTCCCTCGCCGCTGCGCGAGCCCGACACCATCGTCATCAGCCCCGCCCTGGCCCAAAAATACTTTGCCGCTGAAAATCCGCTGGGGCAGACCCTGTCGGTGCGCCTCAACGATCAGTTCAAGGACTTCACCGTTACCGGCGTGCTGCGTGAGATTCCGGCGACATCCAGCCTGCGCTTCGATTTCGCCATTCCACTGGGACAGCTGTATGGGGACATCCTGGATCAGTGGGATACCGGCCAACACCTCCCCACCTTTCTGCTTCTCAAACCGCACGCCACCGCCGCCGCCCTGGAAGGGAAGTTCGCCGGCACCGTCAACGCCCGGCTCGACAGCAAGGATCCCCGCAGCGGCTATCATCTTTTCGCCCTGGCCGGCTATCATTTGAGCGGCGACGCCCTCTCGCCGGTGCTGGGCGACACCAGTTCCCCCACCTATTCCTGCATCCTGGCCGGCATCGCCCTGATGGTGCTGCTCATCGCCTGTTTCAACTTTATGAACCTGTCCGTCGGCCAGTTCTCATTTCGGATCAAGGAAATCGGCCTGCGCAAAACACTGGGCGCCGGTAGGCGAGAGTTGCTGCGCCAGTTCTGGTGTGAATCCATCTTCACCTGCCTGCTGGCGCTGGCGGCCGGCAGCCTGCTGGCGTTCGCCTTTCGCGGCACCTTCAACCAGTTGGCGGGAAAAGCGCTGAACATGCATGTCCTGGACAATCCCTGGATTTGGCTGGGCCTGTTTCTGCTGGCCCTGGGCGTCGGCGCCCTGACCGGCAGTTACCCGGCTTTTTTCTATGCGCGCCACAATGCGGTGGATCTCTTTCGCCAACGTCTCCATACCCTTGGCAAGGAACGCATCGCCCGCGGTCTCATTCTCATGCAGTTCAGCATGTCCATTTTCCTCATCATCGGCACCGTGTTCATGCATCGGCAGTACCGTTATCTGCTCCACCGCGAACTCGGATTCGACAGCCAGCAGGTAGTGGTAATCCCCCTGGATGACCTTTCGGCTGAATGGCGTCGCAGCACGGCCTTTTTCCCCACTCTCAAGCAGAAGCTCCTGGCCCGCGATGCCATTCGCGCCGTGAGCGGCGCCCAGTTCGGCATGAGCAGCTTCTGGGCCTCCACGGCGCCCATGCTGCCTTCCGGCCAGCGCACCCTCATTGATCTGAACTGGGTGGACGAAGATTTTCTGAAAACACTGGACATTGGGCTCGTCCAAGGGCGCCCGTTCAGCCGCGACTTCGGCAGTGATGCCGGGCAGTCCTTCGTGGTCAACGAGCGCCTGGTCCGACAGCTGGGACTGACGGAACCCCTGGGCCGACAACTGAGCGAACTGTTCAGCAGCGGTTTTCTGGAAGGAAAAATCGTCGGGGTGGTGAGGGATTTCCACGTGCGCTCGCTGCACAAGACCATCTACCCGGCCCTGATGCTGCCGGGCGAGCCGGAGTCATTCAGCCAGATGTTCGTCCGCATCGACGGCTCGCGAATGGAAGAGGCCCTGGCCGGCATGCGCGAGGATTTTCAGGCCATCGCGCCGGAGATCCCCTTCCGCTACAGCTTTATGAGTGACGATCTCGCCGCCCAGTACTCCCTCGAGAGCCGGTGGAGCCGGATTATCCGCTACGGCAGCGTGTTTTCCCTGCTGATCGCCTGCTCGGGGCTGTTCGGCCTGACCCTGCTGGCCGTTGTCCGGCGCACCAAGGAGATCGGTATCCGCAAGGTCATGGGTGCGTCCATTCTTGGCATCATCCGGCTGGTCTGCCGGGATTTCTTCTGGCTGATCATCGCCGCCAACGCCATCGCCTGGCCGGCCGCCTATTTCGCCCTGCAACGGGTGCTGGCCGGCTATGCCTACCGTCCCCATCTGGAGTGGCCGGTCTTTTGGGGAGCAGGATTGACCGCCCTCCTCATCGCCATGGTGACGGTGGGCAGCCTGGCGCTGCGGGCCGGCCGGGCCAACCCGGTGGATTCACTGCGCTACGAATGACCCCCATTCCGCCTGTTCTTCCGGTGCCCGGGGGCGGGCCACAACCGCCCTGCCCCGTGGTGCTGATGGGAAAGCAGGCCGCCGGCGACCTGCAATCCGTCTCATTCATGCCGAAGTACATCCACCGGATTGGTCCGGGCTGTTCGATAGACCTGGAAGCCGACGGTCCCCAGAGCGATGACGAGGCCCGTCATGGCGGCCAGCACATACATCCACCATCCGAACGGGGCCCGATAGGCAAACCCGGAGAACCACATGTCCGCGAAATACCAGCCGATGGGCCAGGCGAGAATGTTCGCCAACACAACCCATTGGGTCACATCTTTCGACAGCATGGCCAACAGGCCGCCAAAACTGGCCCCCATACTCTTGCGGATGCCGATCTCCTTTACCCGCCGTTCGGTCATGGCCGTGGCCATACCAAAAAGCCCAAGACAGGACGTCAGAACTGCCAGCATGGTCAGGTAGCGGAGGATCAAACCGCTGTTTTCCTCCTCCCGGTAGAGTTCCCGGTAGGTTTCGGACAGATAATGATGATGAACTCGCAAAAAGTCTAACATATTGAAAAAGTGAAACATAGTGAATATTTCGCTTGACTCTAGGGTCCTTGGGTGGTACATTATCGTTTTAGAATCAATAGGATAAAAGCCGTTATATGAT